>Ga0255341_1004567_pt1 | contig 14422 bp, 11 predicted proteins | sample wastewater_treat_8_FD_192418 | JGI IMG/M metagenome (GOLD analysis project Ga0255341, IMG submission 192418) | Wastewater microbial communities from Lulu Island WWTP, Vancouver, Canada - plant12 | ecosystem: Engineered > WWTP > Wastewater > Unclassified | place: Canada: Vancouver, British...
AAAAACGCCTTGAAGTCCAGTAGTTTCAATAGTTTTGCGAAGTTTTCAAAGATCGATATTACCTGTTTTTAACAGGAGTTATTGCAGTGGAATCAATTAATGATTTTGGACCGGTAAATGTTGTAATTCATGGTGCAGGAATAGAAAAAAGCAGGCTTATAAATCAGAAAACTAAGGAAGAATTTGAGGAAGTTTTTGAGGTTAAGGCTAATGGATTGTGCAATCTTTATAGGTTGATAGATAAAAAAGAGTTAAAAGTTCTGATAGCATTTTCGTCCATATCAGGCAGGTTTGGGAATGAAGCTCAGTTGGATTACTGCTCTGCCAACAATTTTTTAAGCAGTTTCATGTCAATGGTTAAAGTGAAAAACAAGGATATCAGGGCAATAAGTATTTCCTGGTCAGGATGGAAGGACGTAGGAATGGCTTGGAGGAATGAGTATGTTAAAGAAAATTCTGAGGAGATGGGACTTCACTTGATTGAACCCAATAGAGGGATCAGTGAATTTTTAAAGATACTGACTGGTAATATAAATCAAGATGAAATTGTTATAAGCAAAGGACTAGGTTTTTTTGTAGGGCTGAAAAAATGGCATGGAATAAAGAATGAAACACCTCTTATAGATTGGGTAAGTAAGAAAGATGGAGAAATAAAGAAGATGTATAAGGTTCTTTCGGTTAAGGCGGATCCTATTGTAAACCATCATAGGTTGGGTAAAACTCCAATTATGCCTGCTGTAGGTTTTATGGAAATAGGTGCTCAGACACATAGCCTTTTGTTTGGGAAAAATCAGCACTATTGCTTTAAAAATCTGAAGTTTGAAAATCCATTAAAGCTTTTTAATGAAAAACCCCAGGAAATTATAATAAAGCCTGAAAAAACAACAGGTGATCTGATTAAAACTACATTTTACAATTACTTTAAACCAAAGATTGGAGACGGCAAGTTTGTTGAGCTAAACAGTATGAGTGTATCACCGATTGTGGAAGATTACGAGTATTTGCATCAAATTAAAAGTATTGAAACAAATGATATGGTAGAGCTCAATTTGAAGGATACATTTGAAAGGTTGTCAAAAAAGCTTAATAATGCAATAATATTAGGACCTTTGTTCATGGATGAAAAGGCCTCAAAAATAAATACATTCAAATACAATGAACAAGGAGCAATATTGACAGTTGCATTATCAGAGGAACAGATTAACAATAAAAGATACAACCTTGATAGTTTACTCATAAACCCGGCTTTTGCAGATTCTCTGATGCAATCCTGCGGTATTCATGCCTCTGCAGGCACTGATGGGGTTTATTTGCCATGGCAGGTAGATGAATTCGGGGTTGTAAGTACACCCAAGGAACCGGGAATTTTTAAGGCATATGCAAAAAAAATCGGCGGCAATGAAAATGAAAAATCATATGATGTCATTCTGTACAATGATAAGAGAAAAGTTTGTTATTATGCAAAAAAAGTAACGTTCAAGAGAATAGCACAATGATTGAGGGCGGTATAACAAACTTTCTTAAAACAGAATACATTATTAAAAATTCCCTTGATGTATTAAAAGATACTTATAAGTATGAGTTCTGTCTTGTGAATATGATTGAAATTGAAAGAAGACTGGAAGAGAAGGATTTAAACCTTCTCTCAGTCCTCTCAGATAAGGAGATGGATCATTTTTACAGTCTTAGGATTAAAAAGAATAGAATTCAGTGGGTTTCAGGAAGATATGCTGTCAAGTCTGCTTTGTTTAAGTATAAGATGTCAGGTTCAAGGTTTTTTGATCCTACTTGTATCGATGTATTGAAAGGGGATGATTCTTCCCCTTACATACTGCAATATCCGGAATTGTGTGTTTCAATAACCCATTCCTTTCCGTACTGTATTGGAATTGTATCAAAAAACAATATAGGCGTGGATCTCGAAAGGATTGAAGAGCCGGATCCATCACTAATTGAACATTTTTACAATATTAATGAAAAAGAAGACTTAAAATGCTTTAAAGGAGTGGAGTTTTCACAAAAAACAATGACTTATTGGACGAGGAAAGAGGCTGCTTCCAAGGTTTTTAAACTGGGAATGAAGATGGACTTCAAAGAGCTTGATACATCAAAGGAGAAAATTAGTTTCAATAATAGGAGTATCAAATTCAATTCTGCAATTTGTCAAGACTTTTGCGTATCAATAGCATTTGAAGATGATATGTGTTGAGTTTTAATTAAAATTATAGTGCTAAGTAAATTTTGGGAAATTGGGAAAAAGTTTATTGCATTATAGTTTTATTTGATATATAATTTTATAAATAGTACCAGGTAATAATAGTTTATACTAATTAATAATTATGGGGTGGTAATTTAATGGCAAATATAGACAAAATAAATGAGCTCCATGCGAAAAAGGAAAGTATCAGTCTTGGCGGAGGTGCCGACAAGATTGCAAAACAGCATGAAAGCGGAAAAATGACTGCAAGAGAAAGATTAAATGTACTTTTTGATGAAAACAGCTTTGTTGAAATTGATGCATTTGTTGAGACTAGAAGCATTGAGTTTGGTATGCAGAAAAAAAAGGTGCCTGGCGATGGGGTTGTAACCGGATATGGTACGGTTAACGGTCGTCTGGTGTTTGTTTCCTCACAGGACTTTACAGTTATAGGCGGTTCTTTGGGAGAAATGCATGCAAAGAAAATAACAAAAGTTATGGATATGGCAATGAAAATGGGAGCACCATTTTTAAGTATCAACGACTCGGGTGGTGCCAGAATTGAAGAAGGTATAGACTCACTAAGTGGTTTTGGAGATATTTTCTTCAGAAATACCCTTGCATCTGGAGTTATTCCCCAGATATCTGTCATTATGGGACCATGTGCAGGTGGTGCAGTTTATTCTCCAGCAATAACAGATTTTATATTCATGGTTGAAAAGACCAGCCAGATGTTTATTACAGGCCCGCAGGTTATAAAAGCTGTTACAGGTGAAGACGTTAGTTTTGAAAAGTTGGGAGGAGCAGATACTCATAACTCGACAAGTGGTGTTGCTCACTTTAAGAGCAGCAGTGAAATGGAATGTATAGAGGAAATAAAGAGACTTATAGGATTCCTGCCTGATAATAACCTTTCCGATACTCCATATGAGCCAAAAGGTGACGATTTAAACAGGATTGACGAAGAATTGAACGAGATAATTCCCGAAGGAGCCAACAAGCCTTATGATATGTTGGAGGTTATAACAAAGATCGTTGATAATGGAGATTTTCTTGAGATACAAAAGCATTTTGCACAAAATATCATTATAGGATTGGGGAGATTGAACGGCGGTACTGTCGGTATAGTAGCAAACCAGCCAAGATTCATGGCTGGGGCTTTAGATGTTAATTCTTCCGATAAGGCAGCACGTTTTGTACGCTTCTGCGATGCCTTCAATATTCCGGTGATAACTTTTACCGATGTTCCAGGTTATCTTCCGGGAGTAGGACAAGAGCATAACGGTGTTATTAGACACGGTGCAAAGCTTCTTTACTCCTTCTCTGAAGCTACAGTTCCAAAGATAAATGTAATATTGAGAAAAGCCTATGGCGGTGCTTATATAGCTATGAACAGCAAGCATTTGGGTGCGGATATGGTATTGGCATGGCCAAGTGCTGAAATAGCTGTTATGGGTCCTGATGGTGCTGCAAATATAATATTCAGAAAAGAAATTCAATCTGCGGAAAATCCTGTTGAAGCAAGAACAGCAAAGATTGAAGAATATAGGAGCAAGTTCTCAAACCCTTATGTTGCAGCGTCTAGAGGATATGTTGATGATGTTATTGAACCTGCAACAACAAGGATAAGACTTATAAATGCACTTGAAATGCTTTCGAGCAAGCGTGAGAACAGACCTGCCAAAAAGCATGGAAACATTCCTCTTTAATAAGGAATGACTCTCAAGACATTAAACAGGAGGAGATTATGGCAAATAAGAAAATTAACAAAATAGATGATGAAATAGTGGCGGTAATATCTGCCGCTATTGCACAAATGGATACAAGAGAAGGTTATAGACTTGTTGTAAGAAATATAGCCAGGGTTCCGACCACATCGCCAACTTGGAGCACTATGGGAAGAACCGAAAGGTTAGCTAGAAAGCTTAATACGTAACATTAGACGGGAGGATAAATAATATGAAAAAATATATGATAAAGGTTAATGGAAACCAGTATGAGGTTGAAGTAGAAGAAGTAAAGGTTGAATCAGCAGCTCCTTCAGTAGCACCTGTGAAGGCAGCAACTGTAGCAGCACCTGCTGCGGCACCAGTGGCAGCTCCAGCAGCGGCAGCTCAAAAGAAAGACACTGCAGTTCCCCAGGGAGCAACAACTGTTAATGCTCCAATGCCCGGAACAATTCTTAAGGTGAATGTTAATGCAGGGGATACAGTTAAAAAGGGTCAGGTACTTTTGATACTTGAAGCTATGAAAATGGAAAATGAAATTACAGCACCACAGGATGGAACAGTAGCTTCCGTTAATGTCGGAAAGGGTACAGCAGTAAGTGCTGGAGATGTTATGGTTTCCATATCCTAATAGTGTTTGTAAAAGAATGGATTATACCTAAATAGATTTGAGGAAGGTTGGTGTCATATGCCGAAGGTTGGTATTACGGAAACGGTTTTAAGGGATGCTCATCAATCCCTTATAGCAACCAGAATGAAAATTGATGATATGCTTCCTATATTGGAGAAATTGGATAGTGTTGGCTACCACTCCCTTGAGGCATGGGGAGGAGCAACTTTCGATGCTTGCTTAAGGTTCCTTGACGAGGATCCGTGGGAAAGGCTTAGAAAAATCAGGAGCAAAACTAAAACTAAGCTTCAGATGCTTTTGAGAGGCCAGAACATATTGGCATATAAAAATTTTGCAGATGATGTTGTTGAATATTTTGTACAGAAGTCCATTGCAAACGGTATTGATATACTTAGAATATTTGATGCATTGAATGACCCAAGAAATATAGAGACAGCAATAAAGGCTTGTAAAAAGGAAGGCGGTCATGCACAGGGAACTGTTTGCTATACAATAAGTCCTGTTCACAGCCTCCAGCATTTTGTAAATGATGCGAAGCAGTTGGTAGAAATGGGAAGTGATTCCATATGCATAAAGGATATGGCAGGCCTTTTAACTCCATATGCAGCATTTGAGCTGGTAAAAGCAATCAAGGAAAATGTGAAGGTGCCTGTACAGCTTCATACCCATTATACAAGCGGTGTTGGTTCAATGACATACCTAAAGGCTATTGAAGCTGGAGTTGATGTTGTTGACTGTGCTATATCACCAATGGCCCTTGGTACTTCACAACCTGCAACAGAACCTCTTGTAGCGACTTTGAAAAATACTCCATTTGATACTGGTCTCGATTTGGGATTATTGAGTGAAATAGCTGAATACTTCAGACCAATAAAGGATAAGTATTTGGAAAGCGGACTACTGGATGTCAAGGTTATGGGAGTTGATGTAAATGCACTTATTTACCAGGTACCGGGAGGAATGCTCTCCAATCTGGTGTCCCAGCTTAAGCAATCCAATGCTGTTGACAAATATGAGGAAGTATTGAAAGAAGTGCCTAGAGTGAGGGAAGACTTCGGTTATCCTCCCCTTGTAACACCTACAAGCCAAATAGTTGGAACTCAAGCTGTTTTAAATGTTCTCATGGGTGAAAGATACAAGATGGTGCCAAAGGAATCAAAAGCATTGGTTAAGGGTGAATACGGCAAGACTCCTGCTCCAATACCGGAGAAAATAACCAGAAAGATATTAGGGGACGAGGAGCCTATTACATGCAGGCCTGCAGACTTATTATCACCTGAGCTTGACGGAATAAGAGAGCAGATGAAAGAATATTTAGAGCAGGAAGAAGATGTGCTGTCATATGCTTTATTCCCACAGGTGGCAGAGAATTTCTTCAAGCTGCGCCAGGCTGGTAAATATGGTATCGACAGCAATTTGGTAGATTATAAAGACAAGGTTCATCCAGTGTAAGGTTTGGAATTCTAAAAATATATGTAAAATAATTATTGTAAAACAAATTTATTCTCAGTTATACAAAAGTAAAGCTAAGGAAGAGAAAATAAATTGCATCAAAGAATATAGAATGTCTTATGAAGAATTTGACGAAAACGTACAAGAATCACTTATGCTAAACGGGATAAATTGACTTGGTAATGGTTATAAAGGCTTTATGAATACGTAAAAATGGTTTGTTAAAGGATAAATAAAGAAAGCACCAACCCAAAAAGCTGGTGCCTTCTTTATGGAGTTATGCCAATAAGACTAAAATTCTCCTTTTTTTTCAGGTCTTCCAAAGATGAAAAACAATCCCAATATTATGAGAATGACAGGTACATATAAATTGTGTGCGGCAAAGGATGTGAATCTGTTAATAAACATTATTGCAAAGGAGCTGCCTCCGACGGCTGTAAGTATTCCAACAGGAATGAGAAGCCCTTTTGGTCTTCCGGAAAAAAGATATAATTGGAACAGCCCGACTGCAACCGCAAGTGGATAAAATGGCCATGTCACATCTGAAAATCTCCAGTGTGTAAAGGTTTCAAAGAAGAATAGAAGGCCAAGGGTGGTCAGAATCCCTCCGGGAACCAACAAGCCCGGTGCTTTTTTGGTTGTAAAGTAATTAAATTCAAACACTAGACCCAGTCCAAGAACAAACATTGGCCACATGTAAGCCATGCTAAAAAGATTAGTATGGAAAAGGTTGTTGTAAAGCAGGATCCCTCCTATTACCAATAATATTATTCCTAATGTGGCATTATTCTTTTTCATAAAAACATCCGTCCCTTCAAAAGATTAAAGAAAATTTGTAATTTTTATAGCAGCTTCTATAAAACAGTATAATAGCATTAAATATGTGATATTTAGTGCTTTCATAAGTATATACGCAATTAATTTTAAAAAGTCTTATAATTTAAAATAAAAATATAAAAAATATAAAAAAATATTAATGCTGGATAAAAAATATTTATACCAGGCATTAATATTTACTTTAGACATGTTTAAATTACTCTGATATAACACCTTTCTTATCTACTTTTGCATTGAATGATAATTGCTGAAGCTTATCAAACAGCTGTTGCTGCTTATTTTTATCTTTAAGCAAAACCGGACGGTAGTTTTCAATGGCACATGGAGAAATTGATGCAGTAAATGACTTATCCTTGTTAAATGCTACATTTAGTATAATTGTATCGTTCTTAACATTTGTGAATACAAAATTTCCAAGGCTGTAAGCAATCAATTTTCCCTTATAATATTCAAATCCCTGAAGGACATGAGGATGGGCACCTATAACCAGATCGGCACCGCTGTCTATGTATTTTTTTGCCAGATTTCTTTGATAAGTGTCAGGCTTTGTATTGCGTTCAGTACCCCAGTGTACGTATACCACAACTATATCGGCATTCTTTTTTGCAGTGCTTATTTCTGATATAAGCCTTGTTGGATTGTAGGTTGTAGCAACACCGGGTTTATTTTTTCCGGCATTCCATTCAACCACTGGAATTACATGGCTTGATCCAAGGATGGCTACATTAAACTCATCTATTTTGTAATACTTTGCTATGCTTGCCTCATCAAGGTTATGTCCTGCACCCACATATTTTATGCCTGCTTTGTCTAAGTAGGTAAAGGTATCAAGCATTGCATCCTGCCCAAAGTCAAGGATATGATTGTTTGCAAGAGTAACAATATCTATACCTGCGGATGTTAGAACATCGACACTTGAGGGTTTTGCACGGAATGTGAACTGCTTGTCTTTAGCTTTAGTACCCCTTGTGCTTATGGGACACTCAAGATTTATCATTGAGATGTCGGCTCCTGAAAGAATAGGTTTAACATCGGATAATATATAATTTGCTCCTTTATTGCTAATGACAGTGGCTACGCTTCCGTCAAGCAAAACATCTCCTCCAAAGGAAAGTGTCAAAGAATTCTCGTCATTTGGAAATGCTGTTACCGTAACAGGTTCTGATATATCAGGAGTTGAAATGGCAGATAATGTAGCAGCAGGTGCTTGAATAGAAGGTTCTGCGACAGCAGTTGATGCTATAGCAGATGTGACTGTTGGAGATGCAATATCAGGCTTTTCAACAGTTGGCGTTGAGATATCAGGTTTTGCCGTTGTAGTAATGGCAGATGTTGCATTTTGTTCTTTTGAAGGTGAAATGCTTCCGATATCCGAACTGGTTGTTTGGTTATTAGCAGGAGGAATAAGGGGTGTTTGCCTGTTAGATACATAATCGTAGGCAAAAATAATACCTACCGATGAGATTAATAAAATAATTATTGCAATAATTGCTTTCTTCAAGTAAATTCATCCTTTCAATATGTATAATTCTTCTAAGCCAGCTATGTTACAAAATGTTAAAAACAAGTACTGAAGATTTAAGCATTACAAATTCTATTATCTATTATACAAGTAAAATAAAAAATAATCTAGATAAGGTGCTGTTAGATACTGTTAAATAATTAACCGGTCATAAGTATGGTTTTATTCATACTTAATCATACCTTAATGTATTGATTTTTATGTTATAAAAATGTAATATAATCAGTAGCAGTAAGAAAAGCTAAATATTAAGTAATAGTATGGTATAAGGAATTTAAATATACAAAATATAAGATGGAGAGGGTATATGGATAAGTCAATTGATTTGATAAAAAAGCTTCAGGATAATATGAATGAATTCAGCAAAGGTCAAAAGTTAATTGCGTGGTATATAATAAATCATTATGGAAAAGCTGCATATATGACGGCAGCCAAGCTAGGAGAAGATGTTGGAGTTAGTGAATCTACAGTAGTAAGGTTTGCCAATGAATTGGGTTATGATGGATACCCGAAGCTTCAAAAGGTTTTACAGGAACTTATTAAAAGCAAACTTACAGCAGTACAGAGGTTGGAGGTTTCGTCCAATAGAATAGGTGATGAAAATATTTTAAAAAGTGTCCTCAGCTCTGATATGGAAAAAATTAAAATAACCATGGAGGAAATAGATCATAAAAGTTTTAACAATGCTGTTGAGACAATACTAAACGCAACAAAAATATATATACTTGGGGTTAGAAGTTCAGCACCCTTAGCAAGCTTTTTAGGCTTTTATTTCAATCTGATATTTGATAATGTGAGGCTTGTTCATACAACCAGTGTCAGTGAGATTTTTGAACAAATTATAAATGCATCACAGGGAGATGTTGTAATAGGAATAAGTTTTCCCAGATATTCAAAGAGAACTATTAAAGCTATGCAATTTGCAAAGGACCAGGGGGCTTCAGTAGTTGCAATTACCGATAGCTATGAGTCGCCTGTTGCGGAATATGCCGACAGTTCGCTTATTGCAAGAAGTGACATGGCATCTTTTGCAGATTCTCTTGTAGCTCCGTTAAGTGTTATTAATGCACTTATTGTTGCTGTAGGAATGAGAAGAAAGGAACATCTGTTTAAAACTTTTGACAAACTTGAAAATATATGGGATGAGTATCAAGTTTATGAAAAACCTGATAATGTTGACCAGTTCAGAAAAGCTGATTTTTAGATCCCTGGAGATTGTGGTGTATTTTGCACCACAATTTCTTACGATAAAATCAAGGTACAAATTGATTTGTATTTTTTATAATGCATTAGGAGCGGGAGTATGAGAAAAAGGGTATTCGTAATAGGCGGTGGACCTGCAGGAATAATGGCTGCCGGAAAGGCATGCGAGCTTGGAAATGATGTTATGTTATTTGAAAAAAACAACAAACTTGGGAAAAAGGTTTTGATCTCCGGTAAGGGGCGCTGCAACATAACCAATAATACTGACATTGAAGGGTTAATTAAAAATACTCCCGGAAATGGAAACTTTCTTTATTCCTCTTTTTACACATTTTCAAACCAGGACTTAATTTCAATGCTGAACGGACTAGGGTTAGAAACCAAGGTTGAAAGAGGTGAAAGAGTTTTTCCCGTATCTGACAACTCAAAGGATGTTGTAGATACTTTATGGAAATTCCTTGAATTGAAGGGGGTAAAAGTCAGGTTGAATTCTCCTGTTGATAGCATAGTTACAAAAGACGGAAAGGTAACAGGAATAATCACCAGAGATGGGCAAAAGCTTGAATGTGACTCTGTTGTGGTAGCTACAGGAGGTGTTTCATATCCAGGAACAGGCTCTACAGGTGACGGATTCAAGATGGCAAAGTCATTAGGACATCGGGTTATAGATCTAAAGCCGTCTTTAGTGCCTCTATTGACTAAGGAAAAATGGGTTAAGGATCTTCAGGGTTTATCATTAAAAAATGTTGAAGTTACTCTTAAGAACATGAGAGGCAAGAAAATATACAACGATTTTGGTGAAATGCTTTTTACCCATTTTGGGGTTTCCGGGCCAATTATTCTTAGTGCCAGCAGGCATATTCTTGATTATGGATTTAAGGATGTTGTGCTATCCATAGACCTAAAGCCTGCTTTAAATGAGGAAAAGCTTTATGACAGACTGACAAGGGATTTTGAAAAGTATTCGAGAAAGCAATTCAAAAATGCCCTTGATGATTTGCTTCCAAGTAAGATGATACCTGTTGTTATTGACCTGTCTTCCATATCTCCAGATAAATTTGTAAACCAGATTAACAGGGAAGAAAAAAGAAATCTTGTTAAGCTTCTTAAAAACCTGGAATTAAACATTTGCGGTGCCAGGCCTATCAATGAAGCAATTGTAACTGCAGGAGGAGTATCAACCCTTGAAATAAATCCTTCAACAATGGAATCAAAGCTTGTTAAAGGACTGTTTTTCGCAGGAGAAGTTATAGATGTGGATGCATATACAGGAGGTTTTAATCTGACTATTGCTTTTTCAACGGGTTATCTTGCAGGGGCAAACTGCTGATAGTATTTTTTTACATCCATATGCATATAATTAAAATGTTTGATATTAGAGAGCCATGTCACACTCACAAGGGTAAGTGATTTTTTGATCATGGCTAATATTAAATATTAAATATGCATGGAGAGTGTATGTGAAATGAAGATTACAGGTTTTAAAGTGACAAAAGATAAAAGCAACCAAAAGAAAAAGATTAAATCTTTCTCTGAAAAAGCTTTTGTTATAACTTTTTTTATTTTGTTCGCTTCGTTGATCCTTACACAGATATTGCTGGTGTCTCCGACCACAAGAAGATTTCTTGTGAAGGATGTTGAATTTGAGGGAAGTCCGTTGGAGGTAGTAGAGAACCTTTATTCCGAGGGCGAGTTGGAACTGGAACTTCAAAATATTCAAAAGGATGAGAATATTAACGTTTTGATAAATGGAGATGAAGTTGCAGCGTTCTCTGATAAGAGTATGGTGTTGAAAGTCAGAGATGGCGATGTTTTGGAAATAGACGGTACAGGAACGAATAATTCTGCCGTTGTCAAAGTTATCAAAAGTAGCAGCAATATTGAAAACAACTGTGTTGGGAAAGAATTTACAGTTGGATCTGAACTAAAAAACCTTTTTAGGGTTAAAATTTCGGGGTCATTAGGGGAAAATTGATATTATTCATAAAATTTCTAAAAAAGCATTTTGAATATTGTCTTTTTTGTGATAAAATAGAAACTATATTAAATATGTTATTAATCTTACATTTAGCAGAGCAAAATAACGAACGCTTTACCGGAATTTTGCGATAGATAAATGTAAAAGATTAATCGTATTTAATATAGTTTATTAATTATTAAAATAATAGAATGATAGTTATTTGTTAATTGATTTTTATATGGGGAGTTAAAATTTGATAATTGCTTGATAGAATATTTACATCTCTAAGGCGGTAAGTGTGTTCTTTGATTATTGGCAGTGATATAATTTCAGCCTAAAAATTTTTTGAGGAAGTACTTTATCTGTCAAGGATAAAGTACTTTAATTATTTGGTAAAATATAGTGATTTATAAAGTTCGAATACACTTAAATAGGGAATAATAATTTCATACTATATATGTATGAATTATAAATATATAAATTATAGATTATGAATGGAAAATCACATAGTGATTTTAATTATATATAAAAGTATGTAAAATATATTTATTTGTATTGGGGGAAAATACATTGAATAAGAATAACAGAAATTTACTGGTTTATTTGTTGGTCTTTATTTTAATATTCCAACAAGTGATTCAGGGCTTTGCAGCTATGAATGTACGAGATGATGGCATGGCTGATATGTCAGGAAAGGATTTGACAGGTGTGTATCAGGCTGAACCTTCATTGAATCCGACAATGACAAATACGCCAATTCCAATAAGTACTCCAACAAGCACAGTACCGGAAAATTCGGCAGCGGTACAAACATCCACAACGATGATTGCATCACCAACGCCTGTAATTACAATATTCTATTCTTCTGCTCCTACGGGAGTATCTACGGCTAGCCCGTCAAATGAAGAAATACCGACGTTGACTTCAAACGAGACACCGATTCCAACAGAAACTTTGTTGGTAACACATACACCGATCCCGACAGAAAGTTCGGTGGCAACACATACACCGATATCAACGGAAACGTCGATAGCAACACATACGCCGATTCCGACGGAAATTCCTGACGTGAAAGTTTTACCTAAACCTGACGGATTATCATTAGAAATCATTGATAACTCTTCTGTAAAATTGTCCTGGAATAAAGTGAAAACTGACACTGAAGTAAAAGGATATGATATTTACAGAAACGATACGAAAATTGGCACAACTGATGCTTCAGAGTATACAGATAACGGATTAGCCATAGGGACAAGCTATAACTATTATATTAAGGCATGTGATGTGTCGGATAATGTATCTTTGGCAAGTGACAGCCTGTTATTGGTTCTTGGTACAACCACAATAAACAGTGATGTGGTTTTAAACGAAAACAGAGTTTATCAGAGTATTAACTTAACTTCCGGTAAACTGGATTTAACAGGTCATTCATTGTATGTATACGGCAACTTGAATCAAACAGGCGGAACAGTGTACATAGATGGGGGACGACTGGAAGTATCAGGTAACTATGCAATAAAAAATCCAAGTTATTACACATATGCATCTTTAACTATGACAAATGAGGCTGACTATGTAAAGGTAGGAGGAGGCTTTACACAGCACTCATATTATAGTCATGAAGGCTTGCTGACAGCAGGAACAATGGAAGTAAAAGGAGACTTTATACAGGATGTCAACAGCTCATATTCCGGACACTCTGCAAACTTTAAGGCAACAGGTACCCATAAAGTAATATTGACTGGTATAAGCCAGCAAAAAATAAGATTTGACAGTCCTGCATCATCTTGGTTTGTTGATCTTGAAAATAAAAATACTTCGGGAAGCCCGCTGATAGTAACCGGAGGATTTAGTATAAGCGGAAAATTCACTAACAACGGATATGGGTTTGGTGCTTCGTTAAATGTAGGATCAACAAACTGGAAATTAACTGGAGATGAAGTAATAGAAGGAGACCTTAATGTAAGCGGAAGTACCGTTGATTTAAACGGTAAGGTGCTGAGGGTAAAAGGTAACCTGAACCAGAGCGGAGGAACCATTGATTTAAAAGGCGGTTCGCTTCTTGTAGAGGGTAATTCAGAAACAAATTCAAGTGGGAAGTACACTCAAACGGGCGGCACCATGTACATAGATGGGGGAAGGCTGGAAGTATCGGGAGATTATGTTATGAAAAATCCAAGTTATTACACATATGCCGATTTAAGAATGACAAATGAGTCTGACTATGTAAAGGTAGGAGGAAGCTTTACACAGCACTCATATTACAGCCATGAAGGATTGTTGACAGCAGGAACAATGGAAGTAAAAGGAGACTTTATACAGGATGTCAACAGCTCATATTCCGGACACTCTGCAAACTTCAATGCGACAGGTACCCATAAAGTAATATTGACTGGTACAAGCCAGCAAAAAATAAGATTTGACAGTCCAGGATCGTCTTGGTTTGCTGATCTTGATAATAAAAATACTTCCGGAAGCCCGCTGATAGTAACCGGAGGATTGAGTGTAAATGGAAAATTTGTAAATAATAGATCTGGATTTGGTGCTTCATTAAATGTAGGGTCAACAAACTGGAAACTTACTGGAGATGAGGTAATAAACGGAGATTTAAATATAAGTGGAAGTACCATTGATTTGAACGGTAAGATACTTAGAGTAAAAGGAAACCTTACTCAAACAGGAGGAAACATTGACTTGAAAGGCGGTTCACTTCTGGTAGAGGGTAATTCAGAAACAAATTCAAAGGGGAATTACACTCAAACGGGCGGAACCATGTACATAGATCAGGGACGACTGGAAGTATCGGGAGATTATGTTATAAAAAATCCAAGTTATTACACATATGCCAATTTAAAAATGACAAATGAGGAAGACTATGTAAAGGTAGGAGGAA
>Ga0255341_1004570_pt1 | contig 14410 bp, 14 predicted proteins | sample wastewater_treat_8_FD_192418 | JGI IMG/M metagenome (GOLD analysis project Ga0255341, IMG submission 192418) | Wastewater microbial communities from Lulu Island WWTP, Vancouver, Canada - plant12 | ecosystem: Engineered > WWTP > Wastewater > Unclassified | place: Canada: Vancouver, British...
GATGTCGTTCTCGACATCCTGAGCTTAGAGATCCTTGATTTCCAGTCCATTGATGATCTGTTCAGGTTTGTGGAAAAGATGGCCCCCTGATCAGGGACAGTTTTTCAGCATATCTCAAACCTGTACCTTATTTTTCCCTGCATCCCTGAAAATCATACTATTGGAGAGGCATATGTTAAAGATTAAAGTGCCTGTGCCAATTCCCCGCTCAATGAATAACCCGATGCTGTAGGGTTTGGCAAATGTTTAAATAGACTTGAGGAACTGGCGATAGTGCAGATGTCGTAAGAACGTTCATGTAAAAACATGTGAGAGTCTTATCACCTGACTTCTTCTGTTTTTTTGAATGATGACTCAATAAAAATCAGAGTTGATCTGAGGATTCTTTTCTTTTCTCTTTCCACTCCAAAAAGTTTGAAAGAAACGCATCCGGATCCTTACTCAGCCATTGAGATCTTTCCTTTGTGTAATCTCCATGACCTTTATCATATAAATGTAAAAATCTCACAGCATCAACTGGCCCAAGCTCACGAAATAATACTTCAAGACCCTTTTGATGGATTTGGGCAAGGGTATCTTCAGACATAGTCACCTCTTGTCAACCAGGTTACTGGATTATCACATATAATTATATCACCAGAGGTTCTTCTAATTATTCCAAGCAAAAGATCATCTGTCGTAAGGAAAGTAGCCTTCGCTTTTCTGGAGAGAGCAACGTGCATTGCATCTGTTGGTGAACATCCACACACAACCAGTCTGGAATATAATGTCATGACATCATCATCAACCTCAACATACTCAAAATTTTTTGGAAGATTTTGATACACCTGCAGATATTTCATCTTATCCGGGATTTGAGCGAGTTCAAATTCAATAAGATCACTTATCACCAGTGTCCATGTAAATCCACAATTCCTTAATATCTCAAGGACGGCCTGACTTTCAATGAAATTCCTTGGCTGTGTCTGATCATCAAAGGGTCGACATAAACAACAAACATCAAGGTAGACCCTCAGTATATCCATGATTAATATTTGCAATCATAGCATATGGATAATTCGAAATTAGGAATACGATTTTGCCAGGCTCCATATCCTCTATGATAACTCCCTTCTTGTCATTGTCGGTCTCCATCCTGTAGGAGAGACTGGAATGAGTGCAGATTACACCGTCATCCATGATCAGACCGGGAAGAATATGGAGCGGGAGATTGGTGGTCTGTTAACTGCTTGTAAAGCATTTGATCTGGATACCGGGTATATCATCACTGAACAGGCCGAAAAGATCATGGAGGAAGATGGTGTGGAGATCAGGATAGTGCCGGTTGTTGAGTATTTGCTGGGATTTCATTAACACTAATGTTCACTTCAGATTTTCAGGTATTGGGTACAGCTTTTTGGTAACAGAATTTGCCGAGGTTGAGGCGCGTGATGAGTTTGTTGATCTCACATTAAGACTTGAAAACGGAGACATCCTGAGCTTAGAGATCCTTGGGTTCCTCCATACATCTGCAGATCATCAGAACGACAGATTTTTCTTTCATTCTGAATCGTTGTTCTGAAATGTCAACTAAAATTTCCCCCCCGTCTTTTCTCATCATAATTCCTTGGTACCTGATAATCTGGTCTTCAGTGAACTGTTTCACATAACTTTTTTGGTATTTGGTATTGTGTTTTTCTGTAATAATATCTGAAGATACCATTAAGACCAGTTCATCATGATTGTATTGTAAAACCTGGCAGGCTCGAATATTTGCCTCGATTATTCTGTCTGCTTCTCCTTCTTCATCCTGTTCAAACAGAAGGGTAAGTTCGGCAATATTATTAAAGACCGCTCGATACCATAACTCCTGTTCTGATAAAAAAGCTGCTTTTTTCTCTGAAACCATTAATTGTTCTGCAAGCTTCTGGTTAGATTCCTGAAGTGCATGTGTTCGTTCGTGCACAATGTACTCAACCGATTGCAGATATAATCGGTTCTGCTCTTCACACCGTTTTAACTGAGTGATATCCCTGCCGATTGCGTTATACTCCAATAATTCTCCATGGGCAGAGAAATGCCCCCGCACATACCACTGCAACCAGCGGTTAAGTCCGTTACTGGTAACATCTTTCGTTTCAAATTCAATAATTGGATTCTCAAGGGTTATTTGTTGGTAAACAGCTTCAGTTTCTAATGAGAGACTGGTGAGCGTAAAAGGGAATAGTCTCTTCCCCAGAAGATCATCTGCTGAACGCCGTGCAGCATCGCAATAAGCTTTATTGATATATATAAGGGTAAGATCTGGTGCTCTCCGGCATACAAGATCTGGCTGGTCATCAACAATTGCACGATATCTTCCTTCAGACTCCTCCAAAAAAAAGGAAAACGGCTGAACACGGGATTCATCCCTGAAGATTACACCACACCCATAAGTATTGTCTTCAAGAATTAGTGGTAGAATTTTTACATGAAGGGTATAGTTCCTCCCTGATATATTCATCATACAGATCTCCTCTGACATTTCCCCCTGGATTCCATTGGTGATGGCATCGATCAGATCGTCCTGACAGAACTCCTCTGGGAATGCATAGTGTGAATGGGGTATTTGTTCAGATGCATTGAAAGAAAATAATTCCAGGAAATATTTATTGCAGGAAACAATATTTTTCTCCATATCAATGATACAGGCTGGGTCCATTACAAGGCGAAGCATTACCTTCGCAGGAATTCGCGAGCTCAACCGATAAAATTTCATCATCCCAAACTGCGCCACTTCAACATCCCCTCTCCTGACAAGAACCTGGAGATATTTTGCAATGGTATTGCGGTTAATTGCAAACTGTTTTGTAAGTTCACTTATCGTAGCCGCATCCGCCTTCTTCTGTAGATAATTTATTATATTGGATTCAATATCTTTCATATATTTATTTCGGTAATTGCCTGGCAATCTTGCTTAACAACTTTATACTTTAAATTACTGTTAAATCATATACACATATATGATAGCTCATTTAAAAAAATATTCTCAATTTGTGAATTTTTCTTACTCAAAAACATCCATAGTTCCATGATATCTGTATTGTATATTGATGACCAGCAGGATCTTCTCACCATAGGGAAGCTTTTTCTTGAAAAAAGCGGAGAAATATCTGCAGATATATGTTCAGATCCTGAAAAGGCTTTCAGCCATCTGACAAAAAAGAGTTATGATGCCATCATATCTGATTATGAAATGCCGGTGATTGACGGCATTACCTTGCTGAAAAAAATCAGACAACAGGGTTGCAATTCCCCTTTCATTATATTCACAGGAAAAGGACGTGAGGAAGTAGTAATCGAAGCATTAAATAGTGGTGCAGATTTTTACCTTCAGAAAGGCGGGGACCCAAAAGCTCAGTTCATTGAACTCATTCATAAAGTAAAAAAGGCGGTAGACAAGCAAAAGGCAGAGAAAGCGCTTGAAAAACAGATATCTTTGATTAAAAGAATAGCTGAAATCTCAACTGGCCTGATGAATACTCCCTCCCCACATATTGATCAAAAGATCGGGAATGCATTAGAAGAGATCGGAACCCTGTGCAGATCTGATCGCTGTTATCTCATCATGTGGGACGATGAGATGAAAAAAACTTTTTCAATAACGCATGAGTGGTGTAAACCTGGAATTACATCTGCATGTGAAAAAATCCAACATGACAATATATCCGATTATTCAAATATTTTTTTTGAATTAAATCATAATCGATATTTCCTGTGTGAATCCATCGAAAGAAAAAAATCAGAAGAACCAGAACTTCCATGTAAAATTTCAGATTCATCTATGAAATCGCTCCTTCTTGTCCCTATTCAGATCGGAGAGGAAATAACTGGTGTTCTGGGTCTTGATACTTTACAGCAGGAAACCTCATGGATTGATGAAGAAATTGACACTCTCAGGATCTTTGGCCAGGTAATTATCAATGCGATCATACGAAGAAAAGGAGATCAAAAGCTACTCGAAAGTGAAGAGCGGTATCGGAATGTAGTAGAACAACAGACTGAATTCATATGCCGGTATCGGCCTGACGGGACACATATCTTCGTTAACAATGCGTATTGCAGGTATTTTGATATCGCACCAGGTGAAATCATTGGAAAGAAGTTCAGGCCACTGATACCAAAAGAAGATCTCAAAGAATTAAAACAATATTTTGCAAATCTCACACCTGAAAACCCTGACGGGACCATTGAACACCAGGTGTTATTTCCCGATGGGGAGATAAGGTGGCAGCAATGGTCAGATCATGCGGTTTTTGATGAACATGGGACCTGTATTGAATATCAGTCTGTTGGTCGTGATATAACCGATAGAAAACGGGCAGAAATAAATCTTACACAATCAGAGGAACTCTATCGTACGATATTTGAATCAACCGGAACTGCCATGATGGTGCTCGATGAAGATACGGCCATTATTTCTGTAAATCATGAAATGGAGAGAATGTCCGGATATTCCCGCTTAAATCTTGAACATACCATGTCATGGACCAGTTTTGTTTCTCCTGAAGATTTGACCCGGATGTATGAATATCACCAGAAACGCCGGAAAGGAGTAGTGGATATTCCTTCTCAGTATGAATTTACCTTTGTATCCAGGGACAACCGGAGAATACGCTCATTTATCACGGTTGGTATGATCCCAGGCACAAAAAAGAGTATTGTATCAATAATAGATATATCCAGGCTTTCTGATACTGAACATGCACTCCGGGAATCAGAAGAAAAATTCAGAAAACTGGCGGAATCATTGTCACTTGGGGTGTATATCATTCAGGATGAAAAATTCCTCTATGCAAACCCTTATATTGTTTCTCTCCTTGGATATTCAATTGAAGAGCTTTATGCCCTTCCCCTTCTCTCGTTTTTTATAGAAGAAGATATTCCAATAATTAAAAAATCAATGGAAGATCGTCTGACTAAAAAAGTATCATCAGTAGTTTATAATGTTCATGCAAAAACAAAAAAGAATGAGATTATGTTAATTGAAATACAGGGTTCTGTGACGTTTTACCGATCTAAACCTGCATTTATTGGTGTCTTTAAAAAAATAGAGGTTGAATATGACTGAAATGATCAATTATTATAAAAATACTCCTTCGATTCGTGATAATAACGCGATTTTTCAGGACAATCCGGCTCTTATGCTGATCCTGGATCTATCCTTTAACATCGTTGATGTGAACAATGCATGGGTGCAAAAGAGTGGATATTCACGTGAACAGCTCCTTTCAATGAACTTAAAAGATCTTACAGTCCTCTCACGTTCAGGTGACACTATTGATAGTGCACTCCGAGAGAAGCATGCAATATCAGGGGAGATGGTTCTTAATACCCCAAACGGAAGACTTGCCCTGGAGTACCATTACACCCCTCTTTTCTCTCCAGCTGATGGGAGTAGCATTGAAAACCTTCTTGCGGTATATTTTGATGTTACTGAAAACCGGAGACTGCAAAGAAAGAACCAGTTAATGATTGATAATAATCCCACTCTTTTCTTCATACTGGATAAAAATTTTCAGGTTATTGAAGCGAACCCGGCCTGGGAAATTATCACCGGTTACACACGGCAACAATTGCTCTCCATGAAACTTACCGATTTCAACGTTTATCAACGCCAGGGGGGGAATGTTATGGATGCATTCACAAAGGGTGCTGAGGTGACCGGTGAGCTGGGAGTTATTGTCCCGAAAGGAAGGTTGCACTTACAATATCATTACGTGCCTTTTATTTCAGAGGACGGCCAGGTATACGAGATCCTTGCAGCATATTTTGATGTCACTGCATTTCAAGCTCTTGCTCAAAGAAATCGCGTTCTTATTGAAAAAAATCCAACCCTGTTTTTCATACTGGATAAAAGCCTTCAGATTACAGAGGCAAATCCTGCCTGGGAGGCTGCTTCCGGATACTCAATGGATCAGCTTCTCTCCATGAAACTTACCGATTTTAAAGTGTATGAACGTTCGGGAGGAAATGTTATGGATGCATTTACAAAAGGTGCTGAAGTGACTGGCGAACTGGGGGTAGTTGTCCCGAAGGGAAAACTTCACTTACAATTCCATTACGTTCCCCTTCCTTCAGAAGATGGTCAGATTAATGAGATTCTTGCAGCGTACTTTGATATTTCATCCATAAAAGCCCTTGAAAAGAAGAATCTGATGATTATTGAAAATAATCCAGGACTGATATTTATCCTTGACAAGGATCTTAAGATTATCCGTGCAAATCAAACCTGGGTGGATTTAAGTGGATATTCCCTTGACCAGCTCCTCTCAATGAAACTTACCGATTTTAAGATTCTGGATCGAAAAGGGGAGGATTTCAGACTTGCTTTTACGGAAGGGATCGTAGTGTCCGGAGAGCTTGTGGTTGAAACACCAAAGAGGAAGTTACACCTGACGGCTCATTACCTCCCGTTGCCTGATGAAAATGGGGAGATTCATGAGGTTCTTGGAGTATATTTTGATATCACCACTATAAGGGAACTTGAACAGAAATTGCAGAAGAGTATTGATGAGATAGCAGGTACCCTGTCGGCACTGGCGAATAAGAATCTTTCGGTTTCAGCTCCGATATATAAGGATGATCCTCTTATTGGGGTGAAAACAGATCTGAATTCATCTATTCAGGCGATACATGATGTGCTCTCCGAAATTCTCTCTCAAATTAAATCTCTGACGCAGTCAATAGAAGATATCAGCAGGGCGACGGTGGACCTCACTAAAGGTTCTGAACAGGTAGCTCTGACAAGCCAGCAGGCATCACAGGAGATATCAGATCAGTTAAAGGAGTTGGATCGTGTTTCGAATGAGATTACGGATCTTTCTGCATCAATTGAAGAGATATCTGCAAGTGCTCAGGATGTCAGAAAATTAATTGCTCACATAGCCTCGAATGGAAACCAGGCTGTTCTTCAGGGAGAGGAAGCAACGGAAAAAATGAAGATAGTTGAAAAGATCTCCCGTGATGCTACTGATCAAATGGCTATCCTGAATAATCGGATGAACGAAGTAGGAAAAATTGTTCAGATGATAGGTGATATTGCAAACCAGACGAATTTGTTAGCTCTGAATGCCGCAATTGAAGCTGCCCGGGCAGGAGAACATGGAAGAGGATTTGCAGTTGTAGCCGGGGAGGTTAAGAACCTGGCTGGAGAATCCAAGCTTGCAGCGGGAAAAATCGGTGAGCTTATTACTACCCTTATGAGGGAGAGTGAAACGACTGCAGAATCTATGAAAAATGCTTTTGAAAGCATTATCTCTGGTTCTTCATCTGTTGGAAATGCCCTTTCATCACTCAATCAAATGGCAAAAGACATTGAAATTGCAGAAAGTAATGTGACCGAAATTACTCGTGCCACGGAAAACCAGGCAGAAGCAACAAATCGTGTAACCCAGAATGTCGGGGCAATTCAACAGATGGTAGAAGGTGAAGAGCAAAAAATGACCGGTTTTGCCGCAGTTGCCCAACAATCCAGTGCATCAACTGAAGAGATTGCAAGTGCTGCTGGGGAGATCTCTGACATGGCTAAGGAGTTAAAGAAAGAAGTTGAAAGTTTCTCTCTCTAATTTTTTCAGGAGAGGTTTTCGGTGAATGTTACTAACCAGACTACATAAAACACATCTGTTTTTTACTTGGGATACCCTTCATATGATAGGCATTTCCAATTGTGACATTGATCTCTGGATTAAGTATACCAAATGTCGGACGCCAGTATTCAACTGTAGATTCCATGGCTACTGATTCACAACCCGAATCAGGAATCCAATTTTTGAGTGAAACTAACTCGTCCAAATCCTGTTCAAAACGTTTAGTTTCACAATTGCCTTCATTGTCCAGGATAGAGGCAACAAAAAATCTTTTGTGAACGTCTATTCCACAAACCTTATTCCGTTTTTTAGACATAAATTACCCTGTGGGTAGTAAATTCGTTACACCAATTTCCCATTCGCGATCTATGTCGCATTCTGGTGTACGAAAAAGGATTACTTTCTTCTTAAAAATCCTTTCTTCTTTGGTATTGGATCAAGACCGGATAACTCCCTGTTTTTATCTTCCTTCTCTTCATGAGCTTTCACCTCACCATATAAAACATAAAAATTAAAACCCACTAAAAGCAGGACGAAAAATGTTGTTATAAATAATGCCAGGCCCTGGGGGCGAATTTCCTCGACAGTCCACATTATGTATAGTACCAGAAGTAACCCGACTATATAAAAAGGGCCCCATACCCTGATGTTCAGGATTTTCATATATGCTTCCAGATTTCTTTTAATATGATATCAATCTCACGGAGAGATCAATATTTTTCGAATAAGCTCCCTGTGCACCCGGGTGAAGATAAATAATTCAGGCAATCATATATCTATATCATGAAAAAATTCAGGGTTCAAACATTACTGTATATCATAACCATTCTTCTGGTAACCTTTTTCATCTCTGGTTGTGTTGAAGTGACCCCGCCATCTGGAGGAGGTAATGCAGAGTCATATGGACCTGCTCCGCAGGGAGATGGAAATTTAAAAGAGATGATTAAGGACCAGGGTCAGGTACCTGCCACACAGGAACAAGCACCTGACTCACAGGGGCAGACCAAGGATTCTCCTGAACAGTCATCCCCTGAAACGGTATTACCTCCGGCTGAGAATGAATCATTTATCAGGGTTACACCAAAAGAATACAGCCAGTTAAAACAGGATTCCCCGGCGTCCTACCTCCCATATAATCGGCCGGTATCAACTGATAGTCGGGAGTTTTTAACAATATATGAAATTTTAAACCAGACATTTGCAAAAAATGCCACGGCATATGCATACAACCTTGTAACCCCCCCGCTCTACATAGAACTTGGATTTAATCCAAAGATCGTGACAGACGAGCAGGAGATATATAAACGGACCGGAGACAAGGAAGGGACTATAAAGTTTACAAAAACCCGCCCATCGCAGGATGCCTGGTTTGAAATGCGTGTATATGATACCAAAACAAACGAGGAGATCCTGCGGGAAGGTTATGGAAAAACCTATAGCCTGACCAATAAAACAACGGCAATAAGAAGGGCGGGGAGCTTCCAGTTTGATTTTATGGGTGACTATGTTGCTGCTGATATCGCAATGAAGATCCCGGTAGATTCAGCAACAATTGATGCTTACACAAATGTCAGTACCCTAATCGGGGAAGAAAAAACCAGGTCTGGTCTGCTCCCGGCGGTATTTTTAAAGGAGAATGAACTTGGACAAGGGTGGCAGACTACTGGAGATCTCATTCATACACCGGTAATATACTCATCAATATTTATCTCTCCATCATCAGGTTCGAAGATGACCCAGGATATTTCTAAGTATCCTGGGGTCCAGGACGCGGTAACGAATTATGAGCAGACTAAAGCTGCAAATACAGGAGAAAGCCTGGTTTCCATCATTGCTGGTGATGAAGGTTATGGCTTTGAATCGATAAGGAAGACCGGCGTGGTTTTCAGGCAGGGCGCATACCTGGTTCAGCTTACAAGTTACTCAGTCCCGCCGGTCTCATTTGATGAATTAAAAAGACTTGCAACGCTCATCTCCGGGAGAATAAGCCAGTCATAATTTAATTCAGAGATCACAATTTTTATTTAATTTTTGAAAGAAGCTCAAAGTCATTCACATTTAAAAATACATCCCTGTCAGGGTCAAGGGCTTTTAGTTCCTGGACCGGAACAAAGTTAGTATTAAGGTTCTGAACAAGTGATTTCAGGCTACTCAGTTCATGTGTATCATAAAATAATCTTACAGCGTCCCTTCGATATACGGCGCACAATGGCTCAAATTTTCCATCCTCCCAGATGGGGACGGCGGCGTCAAACCCTTCTGAGACCCTGATAAGATGCCTGATCACCACCCGTGACAGAAAGGGCATGTCACAGGCAGTAGCAAATAAAAGTTCTCCTCTGGCATGCCAGGCCCCGGAGTGAATACCGCCTGCAGGTCCCTGGTTTTTCCTGATGTCATGTATGTATACCACCGGGTACTTGTCAGGTATCAATGCAATCTGCTCTTCATCCCGGCCCACAACCAGGATTTCATCTGTGCATGACTGCAGTTCCTCTATCTGCCTCTCTAAAAAGGTTTTATTTTCACATGTAAACAGGAATTTAGGATAGCCGTTTGCCCTGGTGCACCATCCTCCAACTAAAATAAGTGCCGAGATCATATTACCTGTTCTGGTTTTTTCCGGGAGTTTTTCTCTCTGACCCTGGCTTCGAGGGCCAGAAGATCCTTTTTTATAGAGATGTCGGGCGAGTAACCTCCAAGTCCATTCACAGCAACAACGCGGTGACATGGTATCAGTATTGGGGTCATGTTTCGTTTCATCGCCATGCCAACCACCCTTGGCCCTGTTCCGACAATTTTTGCAATCTCCCCATAGGTCCTGGTCTCACCATAAGGAATTGCTAAAACCTCCCGGTAGATCCTTCCAAATGTAGTATCATCCAGTTCATGAATGCTTGTTAAAGGAGAAAGGGAAGTCTTTTTTCCGGCAAGATATTGTGAAAGGGAGAGAGGGACCGGTCCTGGAACGGCTTGTTTGACAAAACGGATCCTGCTTACCACATTGTCAGAATCCCACCTGATATAAACAGACCACAGACCAAACTTTGCAGATCCCTCCATCAGTTCCACCTTTTTAATAATGCGGGAAAAGACCGGATATCCACTTCCTGAATCTCCTCCTGCATCCAGTCTGGTAACCTTTCCTTAATCGAAGGATCAAGAAAACGATCATCTCCCATTATTAAGACACCCCTGTCCTCCGGAGTTCTGAGTACTCTTCCCAGCGCCTGGAGTACCTTGTTTAATGCGGGTAGGGTATATGCAATAAACTTTCCTTCCTCCCCATACTGCCTTGCATAGTATTGCATTATCATCTGCCTTACCTGGTTCCAGGGGGCAAGTGGCAGGCCTATGACCATGGCACCGGTAAGCATCTCGCCGCGGTAATCAAGACCTTCGGAAAATTTTCCACCACATACTGCAAATAATATTCCTTTCTTACCTTTTTCAGGAAGGCCCATAAACCTTGATAATAATGGGGCAGCTTCACTACTCTCCCTTGGCTCTACAAACACTTCCCTGTCATGCAGATGCATCTCAACCTCTTTTGAGACAGATTCAAGCATCTGGTAAGAGGGAAACCATACACCGATATTACCAGGGATTGCACAAAAATTTTTTATATATGAAACCATCCGTTTCATATTCTCATCAGACTGGCGCTTGGAGAAAGCTGAGGTTATGTCTGATGTTACCATCAGTATTCTGTTCTTTTTAGGGAAATGGTTGGGTAAGGAGAATAAGGATACCGGGTAATCATCAGGAAGAGCCCTGAAGTAAAGTTGTTTATAACTATTCAGGGGGGTCAGGGTACCTGATATGTATATGGAGCAGAAATGTTCTTTTGCAAGGGTTGAGAGGGCAGGAGACGGATCGATGTTCCTGACCTCAAGGTAAATATTCTCACCGTCTTTTCTAAATAATGTCAGAAATGACGGGTTTGTCCCCGAGTTATGCAGGCGGTATAAAAATGTGGAGAGGTGCTCAATTCCGGTCGTCCTGAAATCTCCACGCTTGCTGTTAGACTCTTTGATATTATCTGCAAGCTCCATGAAGTCGTCAACTACCTCTTCCATGGTTGCGTACAGGGATTCGCGAAGGATCATCCTGCTGAAAATCTGGGGATCAAACCAGTCCTCAGCCTCGGTAGAACGTAAGAGGCCATCAAGGAATTTCTTAATTCCAGGTATAAGGCGCCTTATTGCTTCAAGATCCTTAATATCTTTTTTTATGTTGGCGATGTCATGGTCAGCCTGTTCAAGTGCCCGGTGATCAAGACTGACTGACATGATATCCTGCATCACGTCTCCGCAGTTATGTGCTTCATCGATAAGGAGCAGGATATCTGATGGCTCACGTTGCAGGTTCAGGTATAGCTGTTCCCGTATCGTTTCATCCATGATGTGATGATAATTGCATATGAGGACATCTGCCTGCAATGATGCCTGCGCCATTACCTCATATGGGCATAATCCACCGCAGGACTCTCTCAGCGTATCCGGGTTTTGACATCGCTCAATAATCTGTGAAGAGAGGCGCTTTAAAGCATCGGAAGGTATCAGTTTAATTCCACCTGCCTTTTCATTCTTTATTGCTTTCCTGCTTCTGATAAAATACGGGCAGATTATTGGATGTTCTGGATCATTTTTTCTTATCTGGTCAAGGATGACCTTGTCTCTGGAAGGATCAAGTGATCCCCTGTCTGCCCGTTCCTGTATCAGCGCAGTTGAAAAGCCTTTGACAGCCTCACATTTACGATATGTATCGCCAAACCCCCCAAGCAGGCACATCGATCCCTTTCCAACAAGGTATGAAAATTTCAATTCAGGTTGTTTCTTTCGAATCAGCTCAAGTTCTCTTATATATGTCGATAACTGGGAGATCGTTCTGACGGCTACTATCACCTGACGACCTTTTCTTTCGGCTAATAAGGCAGATACAACAGAAGACTTTCCTGAACCGGTAGGTGCATCGATGAGCAGGGCTCCCCCTGTCCTGGCTGTAAACGCTGCTTTATTTAGCATCTCTTCCTGACCTGGTCTAAAAGAAGTATATGCAAACCAGTCCTGGAGCTCGGTCATATTAAGCAGGTTGCCTTTTAATGCATAAAGAGAATCCGGAAAAAGTAAAAAATATGAAAACTATACTATTCCGTTTTCATTAAAGACGGCAGTATATTTTTTATCCGTTATCATGATGTGATTTGTTAACCAGTCCTTAAGGAAAGTCATCAGTTCAATGCTCAGCCCAAGTTTATTTGCCTGATAGTCCCTGATAAATGATTCAATTTTTTCAACAAATCTTTCATGTTCTTTTTTATGGTAGTATAAGCCCTGATAGTTGCACTGCTCCATGTATTTTTCTTCTGTTGAAAAATGATAGACGGTATATGCGGCAAGTTTATCTAAAATATCAGCAAGAACTTCTTTGCTTTGTTTCTTGAGCATCGCATCATGTAATGAATTAATAAGATTTATCAGATTTTGATGTTGCTCATCGATCTCTGCTACCCCGACGCTCAGAGATTCAGTCCATTTAATAATCGCCATTAAAGTAATTATTATCAACTAATAAATAATAATTTTTATCCCAGCATTAAAATGTATCCCGTTTGAAATTATTGGCTGTGAACCATTTATGTGAAATGAAATATATTGATATTATGGATAATATGACTTGTAATTTAATAAAATTTCAAAAGAGTTTTCAGTTTTTTTTAATTACTTTCATAGTACTAATCTTCTTTGCTATCGGTTTTTGTTTTGCTGATGAAATACAGGCAAATGGTTCTATCGGTTCTGATGATATTATTGGTACTGATGATTCATCTGGTTACTATATTGATTCGTTTCCAATGACGATAGACAGACCTGGTACCTATTACCTGAAATCCTCCGAAACTGCAGAAGAATCGGGGATAATGATACTTCACTCAGATATTATTCTTGATGGTCTTGGAGAGACATTAAATGGCAATATGTCAGCCGGTTCATTAGGAATTTATATCAATGTCCCTAAAACCCGGGTCAGCAATATAATAATAAAAAATCTGACGGTAAAAGACTTTGAAACCGGAACCAGGATAGAGGATTCCACCGGAGTAGTCCTGGACGATGTCCATTTTATCTCCAATACAAGATCAGGACTAAGCATTGAATCATCAGGAAATATCGAGATTATTGATTGTTCTTCAAGAAATACAAAAAATGACATAACAGGAGGATATGGTATCCAGGTACTGGATTCAGAAGAAGTGAAGGTAAAAAACACCCTTGTAACCGGAAATGGGAATAGCGGGAAGGCCAGCTCAGGGGGAGTTATTGTAACTAACTCTTCTGCTGTAAATATTATAAGCAGCCAGGTAACTTCCAACCCCGGATTTGGGATCAGGGCAGAGAGAGGAACCAGGCAGTTTGTCCTGTCGCAATCCGAAGTTTCTGCAAATTTTGGAGATGGGATTAATATCGATTCCTGTCCGTCGCCGGTCATTCAGAATTCTGAATTTAGTAAAAATAAGGAATCTGGTATCGAGTTGAATAAGGTAAGTCAGCCGGTGCTAAAAGGCAACACAATTACACAGAATACTCTTGGTATCAGTATTGCAGATACAGAAGAGATGGAATTATCAGGGAATAATTTAAAAAACAACCGGATTGGTTTTGATATTTCAGCATCTGATATCAGGTACTATAATCACCATGTGACAAACTCAAATACGATAGATTCCCGCCCGCTTCTCTACCTTAATGGTGCACATGGAAGAAAGATTGGGCCAGGGACAAACCCTTCAATGGTTGTGC
>Ga0255341_1004575_pt1 | contig 14395 bp, 14 predicted proteins | sample wastewater_treat_8_FD_192418 | JGI IMG/M metagenome (GOLD analysis project Ga0255341, IMG submission 192418) | Wastewater microbial communities from Lulu Island WWTP, Vancouver, Canada - plant12 | ecosystem: Engineered > WWTP > Wastewater > Unclassified | place: Canada: Vancouver, British...
GAAAGGTTCTTATTTTAGTCCTAACGGTACTCGTTATTATCTTGATAAAGGCGGAATGTATAAGAAAGGGTTTGAAGGACCGCACGTTGATATTTGGTATAACGGACATCCTTCGTTTGAAAAAGTCAAGTTCTTTTTAGATGGTTCGCCTAAAATGTACACACCTTTAAAATAAGTAGCTATGGAAAAGGTATTTACAATCGAGCTTGACCAGCAAGGAGAAATGGTAGAAATGCACCTTAATAAAAAGGGAGCTGAATTTTTAAGAGATGCTCTTAATAAATTAATTGAAAACGATACTTTTAGTGACCATCATTTTATGTCACCTGATTGGGGTGGAGATGAACTAAGTTCAGAGAAGCAAAATCTAAGCGATGATATAAAGCTGATGCATCAATTAAAAATTTTATATTCTAAAGATTAACAACAAAGCCCCGATATTTCGGGGCTTTGTTATTTAGCGAAAGCTTTTTTAGTCTTAAAATTTTGGATGTAGGTATCAATGACGTAAGTGAGCATATACGGCAGATAATCATCGAGTTGGTGGTCGTAATGACTGAAATTTTGAGCCTTGACCCCGAAGAATTAATTCTTGAAATTATGTCTGAAAATCAAAGACTTGAAAAATATATTATTTAAATATCTTACGGCAATCGGGGTAAAGAGCTTGCGAAAGTTGAGTTATTAATTAGTGTTACTTATCACTATATAAGTTTATTCGAGTTACGCCTGCTTCTTATAGGTAATGGCAGCGAGAATGTTGAAGATGACCGCGAAAATACCGAGAGCTACGAAGTTACGCCATAGTTCGGCAAGGGTTGTTCCCTTCAAATAGACTGAACGTAAAATATCGACGAAATAACGCGGTGGCAGAATAATTGTAATTTTCTGCGCCCAATCGGGCATGGAATCAATAGGAGTAAGCAGTCCACTCATCAATATAAAAATCATAATAAAGAAGAACATCACAAACATTGTCTGTTGCATCGTATCCGAGAAGTTTGCAATCGTGAGACTGAATCCGGAAATAATTAGAATAAATAGTATTGCAGCAAAGTAGATAACCCCGACAGAACCAACGGGTATAAGCCCATAGATGAGATGTGCAACAATCATTGCCACCATAAGCACGAATATGCCTATAATCCAAAAAGGTAATAGTTTTGAGAGAATAAAAGTAAGGCGACTCACGGGTGTAACATTGATCTGTTCAATCGTGCCGGTTTCCTTTTCCCCCACGATGCTCAATGCAGGCAGAAAGCCGCACATGAGGATAAAGATCATGATCATAAGAGCAGGAATCATATAATGGCGATAATTGAGTGTCGGATTAAAGCGATTTTGTACCGTTACCAATTCGGATAATTGATTTGGACTTTTCTCGTTACGTAATTCAATAAGTGTACGGGCGATAGTTTGCACAATATATTGCGTGCCTATTAAACCTTTGGTAGCATTTACGGCATTGGCTGTTATACTTATTTTTTCGGGTGTGGTAACTGCCATATCACGCTCGAAATGGCTGGGAATCTGCACGATAACGTCAACCATTCCTTTCTCTAAGTCTTGCAACGCAAGGTCAAATTCAGCAGTTGCTCCAACAAACGACAGATATTCGGAAGCCTTGATATGCGATACAATGCGGTGAGACGTTGTCGAGCGGTCAAGGTCAACAACCGCAACATTGACATTGCGTACATCCATGGTCATAAGAAGTGGTGCAATGAGCATTACTATCACAGGAAAAGCCACTATCAATTTGGGCAGAAACGAATTGCGACGAATCTGCATAAACTCTTTTTGTAATAATACGATAAATAGTCTCATAGCACTACTCTAATTTATCGTTAAACTTTTTTAGCGATACGCCGATGAATATGATGGTCATACCTAGCAATATTATAGTATTTTTCCATACAACCATAAACGATACACCTTGAATCATCATTTTGCGTATGGCATCTATATACCAACGAGTAGGGATTATATTTGACAGCACTTTAAAGAATTCGGGAAAATTTTCAATGGGAAATATAATACCCGAAAGCAACAGCACAGGCACCAACATTACCATAGCCGAAATAAGAAGTGCAGCTACCTGTGTTTTGGTTACGGTCGAAATAAGAAGACCGAGAGAGAGCGACAAGAACAAATAGAGTAGTGACAATGAAAAGATGCCCCAAACGCCGCCTGACATTGGCACATCAAGTAGATAATGAGCAAGGAGCAGTATCATTACCAATATAACACACGAAATAACAAAGTAAGGGATCATCTTGGCAAAGACAATCTTCACCGGACGTACGGGCGAAACGAGAAGCACCTCCATGGTACCAACTTCTTTTTCACGTACAATCGATACCGAAGTCATTATTGCGCAAACAAGGATAAAAATCAAACCCATAATACCGGGTACGAAGTTGTGAGCACTCTTCATTTGCGGATTGAAAAGCATTCTGGTCTCGAACATTGCTTGCTGTGATGCTGTGCCGAGCAGGATACTCTGCAGATAGGCAGTTGACGCACTTGCCGTGTTGACATTGGATGCATCAACTATTAATTGTATAATCGGTTTTGAAGGTAGCCCTGCGGAAATCTGCTCCATACGACGGTCGAAATCAGAAGCAAAAACTATGACAGCACTCACTTTGCCCGAACGCAATTCTTTATCTATCTGATCTTGGTCAATATAACCGTAGAAGGTAAAGTATTCGTTGTGTGCAATGCGACTGACAGCATCTTTCACACCGTCGGTGCGCTCCGGAGCCACCACCGCTATATTTATATTATTCACCTCGGTAGATATGGCAAAACCGAACAACACCATCAGTATTACGGGGATAAGCATTACAATAAGCATTGTACGCTTATCACGCAAGATGTGTAACGACTCTTTTTTTACTAACGATAGAAAGTTGTTTTTCATAGCTTCACTCTTCTCTTTCTGCATTTCGAGCCAGTGTACGAAAGACTTCGTTCATTGACTCAGCGGTAAATTGTTGTTGCAAACGAGCAGGTGTGTCAAGAGCTCGCACCTCGCCATCAACCATGATTGACACACGCGAGCAGTATTCTGCCTCATCCATATAGTGGGTGGTAACAAATATCGTTGTTCCACCCTCTGCTGCTTCATAAATCATTTCCCAAAATTGGCGACGAGTAATCGGGTCAACCCCACTCGTAGGTTCATCTAAAAAGACCACTTCAGGACGATGAACCGCGGCAATTGCAAACGACAGTTTTTGCTTCCACCCCAATGGTAATGAGCCAACGAGAGTATTGCGTTCCGACGAAAAATTAAGCCTGGCAAGCAGTTCATCGGTACGCTTTCCGGTATTTTGTTTTGAGAGTCCATAGATAGCTGCAAAAAGCTTGATATTTTCGCTAACCGTTAGGTCGTTGTAAAGTGAAAATCGTTGGCTCATATAACCGATATGGCGTTTAATCATTTCTCCTTCGCGCATAATATCGAAACCTGCAACTGTACCACTTCCCGAAGTGGGATAGCTCAATCCGCAGAGCATACGCATTGCAGTAGTTTTTCCTGCCCCGTTGGCACCGAGAAAACCAAAAATCTCACCCCGGTAAACATCAAAAGAGATATTGTTTACAGCAGTGAAATTACTAAAACGTTTGGTAAGATTACGTACTGAAATTACTATTTCGCTCATTGTTTCATCAGATTTATAAATACATCTTCAATAGTAGGTTCCATAGGTTTAATAGTAAGATTACTCAAAGCATCTAACTGCTCTATAAAGTTGCGCATGTCAAACCCAGTATCTGCTACAAGATGATGCGTTTGTCCAAATGGATAGCACTCTACAACACCCTCGACTTGTCGTGCTGCTTCAAGCAGAGCAAACATATTATCGGCACAAACAGCATAAAGCCTCGAGTTAAATTTTTCAACAATTCCTTGCGGAGTATCTATTCCCAAAATACGTCCTTCATTACATAGTGCAATGCGGTCACAAAGCGAAGCCTCATCCATATAAGGTGTAGATACCAAGACGGTAACTCCTTTCTCTTTGAGTTTTTGCAACATATCCCAAAGCTCACCACGCGATACGGCATCAATCCCCGTTGTCGGCTCATCAAGAAAGAGCACACTCGGATGGTGAATTAATGCACAAGAAAGAGCAAGTTTTTGTTTCATGCCACCTGACAGTTTACCCGCCTGGCGTGTACGAAAAGGTTCAATTTGTTTGTAAATTGGAGCAATAAGGTCGTATGAATCTTCAACCTTAACGCCAAAGAGTGAGGCAAAAAAAATAAGATTTTCTTCCACCGTCAGGTCCGGATAAAGTGAAAATCTACCAGGCATATAACCTACTCGCGAACGTATTTTAAGGTAGTCTTTTATAATGTCCAGACCATCTACCGTAGCTACGCCTTTATCGGGATTGAGCAATGTGGTAAGCAAGCGGAAAAGCGTAGTCTTGCCTGCACCATCAGGACCTATAAGACCGAATAGTTCGCCTCGCTTAACCGAAAACGAGACCGAATCAAGAGCTTTAACTTTTCCGAAACTCTTTGAAAGACTATTTACATCTATCACATCCATATTACAATTTTACGTTGCCCGATAATCCGATTTTAAGGCGACCGTCATTCTTGACGGTAATTTTTACAGCATAGACCAGATTTGCACGTGAATCTTTTGTTTGTATAGTTTTGGGCGTAAACTCACTTTCGGACGAAATCCACGTAATACGACCCGTGTAATCGTAACGTTCACTACCACCAAAATCGGCTGTAACAGTAAGCTCATCGCCAAGTTTTAGATTGGCAAGTTGATTAGATGTGAAATAGGCGCGAAGGTAGATGTTGTCGAGATCAGCAATTTTCATCAAAGGTTTACCCATTGTTGCCAACTCGCCAGTTTCGGCATACTTTACCAATACCGTACCATCAATGGGCGACACTATACGGCATTTTGCAATGCGGTCGGCAAGAGCAACAATTTGTGCTTCAAGAGCTTCCGCATTATTGTTGATGGAAGCAGTGCTTTTATCGAGGGTTGAGAGCGTTGCCGAAAGTTGACTTTTGAGAATACTTATCTGTGCCTCAATGTCGTCATATTGCTTTTGTGTAGCAGCACCATCGTTAAGCATATTCTCCACACGCTTAAGTTCACTTTCTTGTTTTGCTATCTGCTCACGTAGCGATGCAACTTGTGCCTTTTTATCCGGACGGCTGTCAAGCAACGCTGACAGTTGTGCCGATAACTGCTTGTACTGAAGGTGAAGTTGCAGGCTATCGATTGTGCCTAACTCTACACCTGCCTTAACGGGCATACCCTCTTCAATTTCAAAACTCAAAATGCGTCCTGTAGCTTCTGATGACACTACCACTTCGGTAGCTTCAAAAATACCCTGTGCATCAAACTCTGCTTTTTTGCCACATGATGATACGATAAGTATTACTGCAGCGATGTAGATAATTCGTTTCATATCTTATTCGTTTAATGTGTGTTTCAATCTATAAATAGCTTGTAGTAGCTCTATCTCGTGTACGTTACGATTGAGTATTGCTGTTGTTTCATCGGTGATTTTACGCAGTAAATCAGTTGCATCGATAACGCCGTTTTTAAGCTTTGACTCCTCTGCCATGCGTACCGAACGACGTAATTCTACAATACGGGCATCATTCTCAACCGCTTTGCGAAGTCGAGCAATCTCGCCATCGTCTTGTGTGGTTAACATCCGGGTATTAAATTGTAATACTTCACGCTGAACGGCTAATTGTTGTTGAGCAATGTTTATTTTTTCAAGATTATTATGTTTGGTGTAGAATGCTCCTATATTCCATGATATACGCAAGCCTACAATGGCATTAAGTGTCCATTCGGTAGAAGTCATGCTCTTGAACATATCCATACCGGGGTAACCATAATAGCCTTGTGCAAAGGCTCCGAAATGGGGCATCACGGATGAGTTAATAGCCATTTTTTGCGCAATTAATCTATTCTGTTGTGCGTCGAGCAATGCGAATTCGGGGCGTGCCGAAGTATAACCATGAATAACCTGTTCAGCAGGTCGTTCTAACTTATCGGAAATCAATGATTGACCAATGAAAATCTCTAACATACGACGATAGCTTATGCGAGATGATTCCACCTGACCTAACTGTTGCTGAGTGGTAAGCAGTTCTGCTTCAATCATATCAACATCAGATTGCAATGCCACGCCGTTTTTAAGATATGTGCGCATACGATTTAGATTACTCTCTAATACGTCAATCATAGCCTTAGTTTGTTCCACACGTTCATCAAGCAATAAAATGCCAAAGTACAGACCATCTACCCTCGACTGCAAATCGTAGAATGATACATCTACACGACTACGCTGTTCGGCTGCTTCTGCTTTAGCGATAGCTCTGTTCGCTTTTGAGTGACCGCCATCCCAAATAGTTTGACTGATATCAATAGCAACTTTGTATTGGTCTTTGCGAATTCCTGTCATTTCTTCATCATTGGTTTGCATGATGGTTTTGAAGGCTTCCGGATAGGTCGGAGTTGCAGACTGATATGTCGCTTGCCCCGATACAGCCACTTGTGGTATCCATGCTTTTGCCGCATTCGATAAATTGAACTGTTCGGTCTGCGAAACAAGATTATATTGCCTGATTTCGGGGTAGTGCTCTTGAGCAAGGCGGCGACACTCATCAAGTGTTTGTGCTTCAGTACTTAATATCAAAAGAGCCGGTATAAAAAATAGGAAAATTCGTTTCATACCTTATTATTTAATTATACGTTTCATAATTATTTCAATGTTTTCAGCCTTGCGTTTTGCAAAGTACGATTTTTTGTTAAACTTTGATTCTCCCATTATAAGCTCAGCAAACTGATACGACACTGCTGTGAACATATTGAGTGAAAGAATACTCACGTACAACATTTTTGCATCTGCCCATTCTATTTCGCCACGTGCTGAGGCTTCGTCAATCTCAGCTTGTGTTTTAGCAAATAGCTCTGCTGTTTTTTTCGATAGTTTATCTCTAACAATGGCGCGTCTCTCAGGGTGTGGTATGATTTCATTTAGAAAGAAACGCGGCAGCAGAGGATTCTTAACTATAAGATCGAAGTGAGATGATATACCATCTCGCAAACGCTCTAAGAAAGGTATATCAGGATTGCCCATAACCGAAAATATCGTTTGCTCAATTTTGGCGATAACCTTATCTGCCACGCGTTCAAAAATATGCTTTTTAGTACGGAAATAGTAGTGCAGCATAGCGTGGGTTAATCCCGCCTTTTCGGCAATAGAAGTAGTTCGTGCGCCGTCGTATCCCTTAGTAAGAAACTCGTATTCGGCTGCCTCCAAAATCAGTTGTTCATTACTTAACTTGTCTTGTTTATCCATATTAAATAGATGTTTTTACCTTATTAACAATTTTGTTTAACATTTTTGTTAATACAAAAGTAAAAGAAAAATTCAGAACAACAAAAATATTTCCGGATTATTTGATAATGTGATAGTTTTAAGCCGATAATAACCTGACACCTAATTGGTCATATCTAAAAAGGGCAAAACCTATATAGCCGAATAAAAAAATGCTGACAAAAATAAAAAGACACTTGTTTCTTAATTTTTCACCAGCATTTATCTTAGAGTTTAATAATACACCACTTCAATTTATGGGTGTAAAAAAGGTGTAAATCGCATAACTTGATGATTTACACCTTTTTATGCGGAGAGAGAGGTAAGTGAATTGTTCATCTTAACCTGCTCTGTCGTAATTCTTTATGCGAACTCTTTTTTCATGTGTAGCCAAAATGTAGCCAACTCATATATTTTTCAGAGCACATGTAGAGTATATCAATTTTTACTGTTTTCTGGTTCAAAGATACATCTTTTTTGAACATTTACAAAAATCTAAATAATAATTCATTACAATTTTTTTTGCTACAATTTTAGTGCAAGGTGCAAGCCCCTATATATAAGGGGACTTGCACCTTGCACTAACGGTACCTTAAGTTGAATTTATTATTCAATTGAAATTAAATACTTGAAAACGTAATATATAATGTGCGATAGTCATATAAAATAATTCATAAACGCATACTTCTCACGAAATTTGCGGGCATGGAACAAAAGAATAATAATACTAATCCTATTATTTTAATAGGAGCCGGCTTAGAAGAAATGTATAAGGCTTCGGGAGCAGAATTGAAAAAGACAGTTTCAATTACAGCAGGAATTGACCCTTCTAATATAACAGCTTATTTAAGTGCAAAAAGGAATATATGTAAAAACAGTCTTCGAAAACTGACAACAGGCTTAGATGTCTATGCTGTGCTTTTATTTATTCCTTCAAGAAACATTAAGTCTGACTTGTTAGAGTATAAACATGATGAGGGTATTATGTACGTAAAAAATTGTGAGGATTTTTTAGAACTGATAAAATCATTTACAAATGGCACAAACTCTAATAATTTAGAAGAGCAACCTATAGATCAGTCATTATTGAATGAAATAGAAACTTTGTTTGAGGTTATTCAATCAGCTAAAAGAAATAATGTAAGTAAAAACACTATCAAACAAAAGTTTTGCGATGCAATAAGTGATTTGGCTCACTCTTTATCCGACTCAAAATGAACAGCGAAACATCATATCTCCAATCCATTCATGAAATTCTATCACGCTTAGATGAAAGAACTTCAAAAGTTGAAGCAATGATAGAGAATCAAAGCAAAATCTATGCACAGACAGATGATATGGAATTGTCATCTGCCGAAATAATGCGTTTCGTGGGAATTTCACGGGCTGAACTTGGACGGTGGCGAGCAAACAATGTAATCCCTTTCCGCTATATTAGTGCCAATCACGTTGCTTATCCTTTCAAAGGTGTTTATGCAGCCATTAAGAGCGGTAGAGCTACTTTTAGAGGTTTTAGGAAAATTGAAGCACTTCGGCAATTAGAAGCTTTTCGGGATGGTGCGGTTAAAAATATCTTAGGAAATAGTAACGAATAATGGTTATGTATTTCAATCGAAATATGAAAGAAGAAATTTTGGAAAGAACCGACCGTGGACTGCATGTTTTCAACTTCTATATGCCATTTGAGTTTAAACTGAAAAAGAATTTCCGAAATCCACTTTATGATGATAGTAAGCCATCGTGCAATATTTATTTTGACAATCGATCAAATTGCTACAAAATGCACGACTTCGGTAACATAGATTTTTCAGGCGATTGTTTTTGGTTTGCAGCAACAGTTAATCACTTGGATGTAAAGCGAAATTTTCCGGAAGTTTTACAACGAATAAACGATGACCTGTGCCTGAATATTGAACAACCGTCTTTAAAACATAAGCAATCAAAACTCTCGACTTTGAAACAAACCCAACCTTTCACAATAAAAGAGCAAGAGCCAACCTTGCCGTTTAAAACCATTGAAAAACCTTTTTCGGAACAAGAGCTGTCGTTTTGGAAAGAATACGGTATCTCTCAAAAAGAGTTGAATAGATACAAAGTTAAATCATTAACATCATACAAGAGTAAAAACAGGGAAGGCGCACCGTTTCAATTGGAAACGAGTCGCACAGAGCCAATTTTTGCTTATTTCGGCAACGACTATGTCAAACTATACCGTCCATACAGCAAAATGCGTTTTCTTTACGGTGGACAAATGCCCGAAATTTATTGTTTCGGGTTGGAACAATTGCCACAGCGTGGCGATGTGGTTTTTATTACCGGAGGAGAAAAAGATGTTCTTTGCCTTTCGGCTCACGGTTTTAATGCTGTATGTTTTAACAGCGAAACGGCAAGCATCGGAAATGAGATGATAGAGATGCTTGCTCGTCGTTTCCGTCACGTGATTTTTCTGTATGATATGGATGAAACAGGGAAGCGTGAATCTACCCGCCAATGCGAAATATTTTCAGCTTATAAAACAATACGGATGGAACTTCCTTTATTGGGGACAAAGCAGGAAAAAGATATTTCCGACTATTTCCGAATGGGAAACACAGCAGATGATTTTAAAAAGCTAATTTCGGACAGTCTCGAAAAAATATACACTCAAACTATCATGATGTTGAACTCTTGTGAAATTGACTACAACAATCCACCCGACCGTTCTCAAACAGTGGTTTCGGTTAATGATGTTCCGCTTGGAACATACGATAACCTTTTCTGCATAACAGGTGGCGAAGGAACAGGAAAAAGCAATTACGTATCTGCAATAATTGCCGGAACGTTGCCTAATGCAGACCCTGCCCACATTCCCGACTTATTAGGATTAGATGTTTGCCCGAATACTCAAAATAAAGTGGTACTGCATTACGATACCGAACAATCGGAATATCAACTTCACAAAAATATCGGGAAAACATTAAGACGTGCAGGAATTGATTATATGCCCGAATTTTATCGACCAGTTTTTCTTGCTGCACTTTCACGCAAAGAGCGACTGCAATTGATAAAGGATAGTATGGACCTATATCATCATCGATTTAATGGTATCCATTTGGTTGTAATCGACGGTATTGCGGATTTGATTCGGAGTGCCAACGATGAAACAGAGAGTGTAGCCATTGTGGATGAACTTTACCGTTTAGCGGGAATTTATAACACTTGCATCTTATGTGTTTTGCATTTCGTTCCAAACGGTATTAAACTTCGCGGACATATTGGCTCGGAGCTACAACGAAAGGCAGCAGCCATTCTTTCGATAGAGAAAGATGAAAATCCTGCATTATCAGTTGTTAAAGCGTTAAAAGTACGAGATGGCAGTCCGTTAGATGTTCCGATGATGCTTTTCGGTTGGGACAAAGAGAAAGATATGCACGTGTATCGAGGCGAAAAATCGCAAGAAGATAAAGAAAAACGTAAGTTCGTAGAATTAACACAAATCGCTAAAGAAGTATTCCGTTTGCAAGAACGACTTTCGTACAATGAACTTGTCACTGAAATTATGCAGGCGGTAGGTGTAAAAGACCGTACGGCAAAAAGCTATATCAGCTACATGAGAAATAACGAAATAATAGCCCAAGACAATAATAACTTTTACTTTATAAAACCTTAACTATGCATTTATCCGAAAAGAAAAATCCAAAAGAAGATTATGCTTATTACGATGCCTTCGATGTAGCGAGAATTTTGCGTATCCATTTTAAAACCGCTCTAAAATGGGGAAAAGAAGGGAAGATTCCTTCGTTCAAAATCGGTAATAGACGATATTTTCCGCCGGAAGAGATTTTGGCATTGAGAAGGGAGTTAAGCGTTAGATAAATTGATTTTTTAATTTTATTGCCTAAGCTATTTAAAAGAATTTGTTATCTTTGAATTCTCTAAAACTCTAAATAATGACCATAGATAATCTCGATATTATACAAGATTTTATTGCTAAAAGCGAAACCGCAGAAATTGAATTTAAAGAAACTACCGGACAGTTGGAGCGGGGGTTGGAAACTCTTTGTGCTTTTCTGAATGGTACAGGTGGAACAGTTCTGTTTGGAGTTACCGATAAGGGGAAACTTATCGGACAAGAAATTAGTGATAAGACCAAACGAGATATTGTGGAGGGTATTGGCAGAATTGAACCTTTAACTAATGTTGAAATATCATACATTCCGATACCCGAAACCAATAAATATGTTGTAGTGCTTCATGTAGAACCACAATTGTATGCTCGTCCATTTACTTACAAAGGCAGAGCTTATCAAAGACTTGAAAGCGTGACATCCGTAATGTCACAGGTCAGTTATAATCATCTTTTGATGCAACGTGGCGGAAAATATGCATGGGAAACGATGCACAACGATGATTTGAAAATAGAACATCTCGATGAAAACACTATTCTTGGAGCAGTACGAGCAGGAGTTGAGAGTGGACGTTTACCGGAAACGACAATGCGAGAAGATATTTCTGTTATTCTCGGCAAGTTTAACTTGTTGTCAAGCGAAGGTAAATTGAAAAATGCAGCAGCTGTCTTGTTTGGTAAAGAAATGGGCGATTATTCTCAATGCCTGTTACGAATGGCACGTTTCAAAGGTGTGAACAAAGAAGAGTTCGTTGACAATCAACGAGAATACGGTAACATATTCAAATTGCTTGATGTTGCAATGTTATTCTTTTTCAAACACCTTTCTTTATCAGGAAAAGTAGAAGAATTATATCGGGAAGAAGAATTAAGCATTCCTTACAAAGCATTAAGAGAATGTTGTATTAACGCTTTTGCGCACCGTATTTATCATAAACCAGGAAGTTCTGTTAGTATTGCCATTTATGATGACCGTGTAGAAGTAACAAACAGTGGTACTTTTCCCGAAGATATGACAATTGAGCGTTTATTAAGCACCCATGATTCTGAGCCACAGAATCCCATAATTGCCAATGTGCTTTATAAAAGTAAAATTCTTGAAAGTTGGGGACGTGGTATAGGTTTAATGGTAAGTGAGTGTCAACGTGTAGGGCTTCCTGCTCCTGAATTTCATACGGACGGTGCTTTTGTTTGGGTTGTTTTCCGCACAAGTACCACACAAGTACCACACAAGTACCACACAAGTACCACACAAGTAGAAACACTTGTTGAAATAATAAACGAAAAGACTTTGTCAACAAAAGAAATGATGTCGCTCTTGCTGTTAAAAAACAGAAAAAACTTCTTAAATATATATCTCAATCCATCAATGGCGATAGACTTAGTTGAACCTTTGTATCCGGAACAGCCTAATCACCCAAGACAAAAATATCGTTTGACTGAAAAGGGGAAAAATCTATTGAAACAATTAAAAAAATAGTTATTCCCTAGGTTAGGGCAAAAGTTGATAATATGGATTTATAGTTGCTCTTTTCTATTTTTTTCTTTATCCATCGGATTTCGTCGAGGCTTTTCGGACAGATTTTTTGAACCTGAATGAACTGTCGTGTTAACGTAGTGATTGAACGGCTTCAAATAAATCGGACGATGTGCCGCAGACGAACTAAGTAGCAAGAGATTTAACAGTATTCAAAATAAAAGGGGCAGACAAGAACTTAGTCGTACCGAACTACGTCGGACGGTTGGTTTTTGTCTGCCTGTTTTCTTTACATAAATTGAATTAGTTTTGATTTAATCTGACAGTCAAGGGCAAACTACTTACATTTGTAATTGCATAAACAAAATAAGTTTCACCCTTAAAAAACTGTCAGAAATGAATACAGAAACAAAGTTAATCAAAAACAAGTTAGGTCTACTCAAATTAGCAGAAGAATTAGGTAATGTTTCACAAGCGTGTAAGTATTTAGGATACAGTCGCGACACATTTTACCGTTACAAAGAATTGTTTGAAACAGGAGGCGAGTTGGGTTTACAGGAAATTAGCCGACGCAAACCTATTATCAAAAACCGTATCGAGTTGCATATTGAGCAGCGAGTTATCTCTTTTGCCACGGAGAATCCTGCTTTTGGTCAGGTTCGAGTTTCTAACGAACTTAAAAAAGAAGGTGTATTTATATCCCCTGCAGGAGTTCGCTGTGTATGGCTGCGCAACGATCTGGAAACTTTCAAAAAGCGTTTAAAGGCACTTGAAGCCAAAGCTGCACAGGAAGGTTTGGTTCTTACCGAAGCTCAGGTGGCTGCTTTAGAGAAAGCTAAAGAAGATAAAGTTTCGAAAGGAGAAATAGAAACCTATCATCCCGGATATCTTGGCGCTCAGGACACTTACTATGTCGGCAATATCAAAGGCGTGGGGCGCATCTATCAGCAAACTTTTATTGATACTTATGCCAAGATGGCTACAGTTAAACTTTATGACCGAAAAGTCGCATTGGTAGCTGCCGATATGCTTAATGACAGGGTTATTCCCATGTACGATCAGTACGGTATTCCTCTTATGAGAATACTTACAGATAGAGGAACTGAATACTGTGGAGCAAGAGAACATCACGAATATCAACTCTATCTGGCTATTGAAGATATTGACCACACGAAAACAAAAGCAAAAAGTCCTCAAACCAATGGTATTTGTGAGCGTTTTCACAGAACTATGCAAGAAGAGTTTTATGCTACAGCTTTTCGTAAGAAAATTTACACTACTATTGAGCAACTACAACAAGATGTAGATGTATGGTTACAGTATTACAATAATGAACGAGCTCATTCAGGAAAATATTGCTTTGGCAAAACTCCCATGCAGACTTGGAGAGAGTCAATTCATCTTGCAAAAGAGAAAATGTTAGACACTTTAAATGAAAATTTTATACCTTTGCAACCGTCAGGCGAAGTGGAAACAGGCTCTGCTGGGGAGCAACCTGTCAGTAATAACCTGGCTGGCTGGAATGGCCGAGGGGGCGAAAACACCCCCTCTTCCCATTTGATTATTCCGGTCAAAAATGACTTAGAAAACCCAATTTTGAATACTTAGTAAAATGCCAGACTGTCAGAGAAAGTCTTAGCTAATACA
>Ga0255341_1004576_pt1 | contig 14394 bp, 12 predicted proteins | sample wastewater_treat_8_FD_192418 | JGI IMG/M metagenome (GOLD analysis project Ga0255341, IMG submission 192418) | Wastewater microbial communities from Lulu Island WWTP, Vancouver, Canada - plant12 | ecosystem: Engineered > WWTP > Wastewater > Unclassified | place: Canada: Vancouver, British...
GATCGGCGGGGTTCTTCGCGGCGTTCTGCCGCGCTCTTCCGCCCTGCGGGCTTCGGGTGGGGGCGCGCGCGGGAATGCGGTACGCGGCAGCTCGCCGCGAGCCCAACCCCGCCTCCGATCCGCGCTCAGGCTACGCCTTCGCTTACGCGCGTCGTTCAAATCCGCCTGACGGCGGATTTCCAACGCCGCTTGTCCGTCCGCGCCTTTTCAGGCCATTTTTTGGGCTCATTTCGGCGCTTTGGGGGCTAAAAATGCCCCCCGCGCCTTCATTTCACCCAAAAAATGGCCCCAAAAGGCGCTGCAAGGCCGCCTGCAACTCGCCCCGAGTGTCCCGCTACGCGTGAAACTCGGGGCCACTTGCTTAACGGCGGCCTACCTGCCAGGCGCGGACTCAGGACCGCGCCCGGCACCGTCCCGACCGCGCGGGGCGCGTCGGGACTGGGGTCGCGCCTTACGGCGCTCCGCGGCATGGTTTCTCAATCCTCTAGGAAGTATTAACAGCCCCCTGAGTAGATCCTCGCTCCACACGCAGCGCCCCCGTTTCGTCTGAGCGCGCGAGAAATCCCCGCCCTCGGAGCCAGAAAAATGGTCGCGCTCTACACCGCACCCGATGCGGCTGCGGTTGAGAGCGCTGCCCGACTGCGTCGGGCACCATTTTTCCCGGCCCCTCGGTCGGCGCGCTCTACGGTGCTCAAGGGGCGCCGCGTGCTCCGCTCAACAGCCCCGGAAAACAGCCCGAAAACCCCCGAAAACAGCCCGAAATCCGAGTTTTCCACAGTATGGACAAATTCTTTCCATTGTGTGGAAAAATCCCGAAAACTTTTTCCATTGTGTGGAAAACTCTTCGGGCCGCACATGTAAGATTCGCTTACGATATGGTTATGGTCGCTGCGGTGGGGGCGTCGCCTTCCTGGTTAAGCGCCAGCAGGGCGTAAGGGGCGGGTTACGTTGCAGGCTGGTGTGCGACGGGTTGCCCGTGCCACGAAAGCCCTGGTTTTAGGCGGTTTTTCCGTCTTGCGACGCCCCGAAATTAATCCTTTCCAAACATCTGGCCGAGGGCTACGATTGTTATGTCCTCAATAGGAGATATTTATCGAAGATTTAGAATAATTACAAAGATTTTTGCGTCACAGCAGAATCGTTTCCCGTGAAATCCACCAAATTTGATGAAACAAACGAACTGCGAAGGGACGCGCCCGTACGGGCGCGCCTTCCAGTTTTCAATGTTTGCTTCAAGGGCTTGGTGGCCCTCACGGGGAACAAAGAGAACGGGTTGGTTAGCGCCCCTTTTTATTGGTTGATTTAGGACAAGGTCCCATATGGAAATGCGCAGTAATTGGAATTTCTTAATCAAGTTGGTGCTTTGGATCGTCATCCTTACCGGATTCCCCACGCTAGGTCTTTCGGCGGAGATTGTTCTAAAGGGCATTCGTCTCGGAATGGATATCGAACAGGCGCGAGAACGGGCATTAACGAAAATGGAGGATGTGCAGCTTTCTCCGGTCATGCCCTTGGCTGGCGAGCGGTCCTGCTTTAAGTTGAATGGGGACCAGGGTATCGTGATGGCGAATGATCATGAGCGGGTGGAGTCCATTGTCATTACTCCCCAATTGGCGCGACAATTATTTGAATCGACAGGGTTGACCAAGGAAGAGTTTGCTAGAGTTCTCACGGAAGTGTGGGAACTGCAAGGGGTGGAATGGCGCACGGGTATTGAAATGCCGGACCCGCATATCGGGATGGCGGCGCTGGTCTATGTTCAATGTTTCCTGCCGGATGAAGGCATCAGCGTGACGGTTTATGACAACAACGGGCTTTCTATCCGAAAGCACGACAAAAATTTGAAAAAACGCATAAAATAGAGAGGTGTTATATGAATATGCTAATAAAAAACTGGTTCGGAACGATTGCTGTTTTGGCAGCGTTTGGAACGAGCGCGTACGCACAAGCTGAAAAAATCTCAGTTGCCGTATATGACTTTCTTATTCCATCGGTTTCAGTCCGTTCGTATCAGCAAGAACGCGCAAAAAATCCGCTCGAAGCCAGGCCCGAATCGCTTCTGACTCCGGCGCAGATGGACAAGCTTCCCGAGGAAGACCGGCTGGCTGCGATGCGGAGGGAACAGCAAGAATTGGAACGCTGGCAAGCCCAGAAGCGGGCGATTGAGCTTGAACGCTATAATGAGCATATGGATGCAAACGCGGCCGTGCGCGACCAGTTGCTCAAGACTGATGATGGACGGGCGATTATACAAGCCTCTGGAATGATGGAATCGGAATTGGGCAAATATCCTGCCGTTTTCCAGATCAAGCGGAAGCGCGGAGGCGAAAACGCAAATCGCGATTTGAATCTTGAAAATGCGGTTCTGGGACGGGATGCGCCGCAAGGTGGAGAGAATATAGCCCCCACTCATTATGTGGAGGGGCAGGTTGGAGACCTTAGCGTTCGCGAATTGTCGATGACCGATGGACCCACAAGCGTAGAAACCAAGCTATATCGCTTGCCGGTGAAGATTTCGCTTTTCGAGATGGCTTCGGACACGGTTGTGGCAAGTTACAACAAAGAGGTCACTACGCGCGACCAGTCAGCCGGGTTTTCGCCAAAGAGTCGCGGTGAAATCATGCAAGAATTGTTGCGTAAGGCGACACAAGAAGCAGCGGCTCAAATGTTCGAAACCATGAAGCCTGCCCCGGCTCCTGTGGCGGCATCGTCCGGACCGAGCCCTATGGAGAAAATGAAACAGTTGAAAGATATGCTTGATGGCGGGCTCATAACGCAAGACGAGTACGACGCCAAACGCGCGGCAATTCTGGGTAGTATGTAGAGTTGTGTTCCTTCTGCCGTCCACTAGCGGACGGCAGAAGGTCGCGCGGCCAAGGAGGGTAAGATTATGAAGCTAAGCTGGATCTATCGTTGCGTTGCGGCATCCATAATGGCGGCATCGGTGGCACTGGGCGGGAAACCGGTAGCGGAGGTGGCGGTACAGCCTGCTACCGGAGTTGCTCCGGAGTTTGCGGGCGATATCGAAAACTTCGGGTCTTTGCTGCGCTCCGCACTATCTGCCGGAGGCATATTGGACGTGGTGGATCGCACGGAATTCGGCGACTTGGTGAAGGCGCGCGAGTTCTCCATGGCGTCTAGCGCGGAACCCCTTCAATCCGGCGTTGATGCGGCGAGTAATTTTCGGATTGCAACGAAGGTGGCGGCGTTTGCTTTAACAGGAGTAACGCAAGGCGTATTGCGCGCGGAATTCCGCGGCTTGGCCGTGGCGCGGGTCGTGGATGTTGAGAAAGGCATTTCGATTGTGGATGCGCGTTCCGACATCAAAGGATTCTACGCATCTGGGACGGAGGCGGCTTCTGCGCTGGCGCAGGATTTGGCCAATAAAATTAATGAGGCCCTCGGTCCAAAATTGTCCAGCACAAGCGGAGCTATAGCGCCTGCCGGTTCCGCTGCTGGCGGTGGGACATCACCTGGCGAAGTCACTATCGTTCGGGTGAAGGAGAACGGCGAGATTCTTGTTTCAGACGATCAAAAGATTTTGGCGATCGGCGACGAGTTGACGGTATTTCAGAAGGAAGAATTTCCCGATCCGCGCAATCCCGGCAAGATGTTGGTTGACGAATCGGAGGTGGGAAAGATCAAGGTGGACCGGATGAGCCCAATAGGGGCGGTGGCCCTTCCTCTTTCTCCCAATGCCGCTTTCAAGGAGTTGATGGTTGCAAGGAAGTCGGGCGGCGCATCTTCTGCGTCAACACAAATGGCTGCTGCTTCCGGGCAGAATTCGCAGGCTTCAGGCGGCACAGGCAAGGCGATTCCTGTTACGGGCGATAAACCTCGACTTGCCATCGGAAAATTCAAATACAGCAACGAATTTGATCTTTCACAGACCGCAGATCGGAGCGGCAAGCCCATAACATCGTCCGGTGCAGGACAAGGATCCGGCGGAGTATTGGGTGCTCTTACCGGCGCACTAATTGCGGGCGGAGATGCGGCAAACAAGTTGGGCGGTGCCGCGGCTGGCGCCTTGGTCGGACAAACCGTTGATTCCGAGCGTCGCCAATATGAGCACGGCACGGATCCCCAGAGAGCACAGATGCCCAGCGACCAGAAGGAAACGGCCATCGAAAAAGAGTCGCAGGTGCTTAGGGAGATGGTGCTGACCAAGGCGCAGAAATCGGGAAAATTCACCATTGTCGAGCAGACTCGCAAGGATGAAATCAAAGAGCAGATGAATAATGAAACAGATGGCGATTACGACCAATCTGGACTCATCCAGCGCGGGAAAATGCAGTCTGCCAAATATAGCGCGTTTGGAACTATCACGAGATTTGAGACTGATCGGAAGCAGAAGGGTTTTTCAATTGCCGGCGGCAATGAGAGCCTAACGATGAGAATCACTCTTGATTTGCGTTTGGTGGATAACGAGTCGGGAACCGTTGTGAGCAGCGATCAGGTCACGGGATCAATAAATTCCGACTCTTCTCAGGTCGGATTGCTTGGGTTTGGTACTGCTTCCGAAAACCAGGGTGCGATTGGCGCCCTTCTTGATGATTTGTCGAAGAATGTCGTGGCCAAAATTGTGTCCACCCTTTGGCCCATCAAGATCATATCTGTTAATGCGGACGAAAAGGTGGTCATGGTGAACGCAGGGGAGTCGGTGGTTCCTGTTGGAAGTCGATTAGCTGTCTATGCACAGGGAGAGCAAGTCACAGACCCTGAAACAGGCGAAGTACTCGGCAGCCAAGAAACAACCGTAGGGGAAATCGAGGTGTTCGAGACAACTCCGCGCTTTTCAAAATGTAAAATTATAAAACCGCTTCAGCGGGTTCAGGTAATACAGGTGGGACAGATATGTCGCGCATTGGAAACTGCCGATTCTGGGAAGCCAGCCGGCGCCCCCGAGAGCAATCCAAAATTTAAATTCTAAAGGAGAATACTATGAAAAGAGCATATTATGTTACAGTGTGTTTGCCGCTGGTTTCGCTTCTGGTGTCTTCGTGCAGCACGGTATCAAATCTTGTTGGTAAGCCGACCTACGATCCCGCATCGTACGGCACTAGCGCCTTGATCGATACTATTCAATCTCCTGAATCCAACTCGACAGATGCCGCGGCAGCGGCAAAGCAGTTGGCCCAGCGAAACCTTTCGGAGGCCGAGGGGCGAGAATTGATGGATACCTTGCTTGCGCTGAAGAATTGGAAAGTCCGTGTCGCTTTGCTCCAAACGATGGCAGCCAAGCAAATGACCTATTTGCGGGAGGATCTTGCAGCCTATGCCATGGAGGCGCCAGATTCCGAATCGGCCGTTGAGGCGGCGGTGACCGTTGTGGCTCTCACCTCCGATCAACTAGCGGCGGCGAAGTTTGCTGGCAAGCTGTTGCTTCAGGGAACATATCCCGCGCAGCGCGCGCGTGCCGCTCGCCTCATCGCGAATACCTTCCCAGAATATGCCGAGAAGCTTTTCATCAAGGCCCTAGAAAAGGAAACCAGCGCTTCCGCCGCCACGCTCATGTGTGAATATCTGGCGCAGAAGGGCGGTACGGCCAGCCTTCCTGTCCTCGATGGAATCGCCAACGATGTGACGCGTATCTATCAGACGGATAATTTTCTGGATGTTAAGACGACCGCGGAAAGCGTTCGTGCGGCGGCCGTCCGCGGTGCAGAGAGGTTGCGGGGTCAGTAGGGAAAGGAAATTCCTCTATCAGAGAAGGAAGACGCGCGCGCCCCCACCCGAAGCCCGCAGGGCGGAAGAGCGCGGCAGAACGCCGCGAAGAACCCCGCCGATCTTCACGCCGAGGGCAACGCCCGAGGCGGAGGCGAGCGAGCGTCAGCGAGCGAGTTCCACCCGGAGCCCAGCCGTGGACGCCGAAGGCGTGACGGCAGGGCGAGGAATGGCCAGCCCCCGGCGCACGCGCCCAGCCGCGCCAGCGGCGGGGCCGTGGCCGAAGCGGGGGCGGCCATCCCCCGAGCGAAGCGAGGGGCATCCATAGCGGCGCGGCAGCGCCGCGCGTGGGGGGAAGGCCGGGCTATGGGGGGACGCGGGCGCGTGGGGGGAAAGGAAGGTCGGGCGCAAGGGGGGCCGCGGCGCAGGGGGGAAGCGCGGCCAATGGGGGGAAAGGCAAGGCCGCGCAAGGGGGGAAAGGATTATGGGCTTTTACTTCTGAGCACTCCTGGCATAGTCGGGGTCAAAGGAAGTTCTAAACACGGCGGCTAGACGCCACCATATAGTACGATCCTGTTTTTGCGCGGGGGACAGCGCAGAAAATGCCGCGACAGCATTGAGCGGCGCGGGGTATTCCACCCGCAGGGCGGGCTCGCGCTCGGACACCTGAAACACAAACGCGGACGAGCATCCCTCGGCCCCAAACGAGGCGGCGATTTGGGCGGGATCGGCGGACGGATCGAAGGTCGCCCCTTCCGAAAAGGCCTGTGGAACGGGATCTGTGCGCGTCCGGACTTGCGCGGGGCGTGCGGCAAGGCCGCCGCCCCGGCCCTCGGGCTCGGGTCCACCGGGCGGCAGACGGGCGCAGGTCAAATCCGCTGGGGTTCGACTCCCGATGGCTACGGGTTTCCCGTCCTTCCGTCCTCGGATCGGCTTCACAATGTTTAGGTTCAATACCGACTTTTTCGCAAAACGGGCCAAATCCTCCGCGTCGGCGTCGGCCAAATCGGAACCCATTTCTTTGCAGTCGGTAACGAAGGCGCGCAAAGGTTCAATCCAGCCCGCGCCGTTGGTCTTGATTTGGGCGAGGTCGGCGGACAAGGAAGCCTTTTCGCGGATAAAGGCTTCCTTCCGCGCCGTGTATTCTTCCTTGTCCACCGTGCCTTCGAGGTACACATCCAGCAGGCGATTCAGCCGCGCTTGGATGTCGTCAACCCGCGCCGCGTGTTGCGTCGCCAACCCCTCGGAACGGTGCGCCTCCTCCGCCTGCCACTGGTCAACCTGGGCCAGAATCCAGTCGGCCACCTCGCCCGGCAAGGTGCGGTAGGACAAGGCGGCGTGGATTTCCAAGGCAAGCGACTCCTCCCGGATATACTTTTTTTGGTCGCACGGGCCAAAATGGCGCGTGCAGTTGTAGTAATGGTGCCCCTTCTGCCGTTGCGCCGTGACACCGCTCCCGCACGAGCCGCATTTGATCATCCCCGTGAAAAAACACGGATCGCCCTTGCGCGGACTCTGCTGCGACCGGCTCCGCTGGTTGAGCATCCTTTGCACGCGGTCGAACATTTCGCGGGAAATCAACGGTTCATGCGCCCCCTCGTACAGTTCCCCTTTCAACCGGAACATGCCGATATAGAAGGGATTGGACAAAAGGCCGCGCATCCAGCCCTGCCGAAAATGATTGTCCCGGCAAGTCAGCAAGCCCATCCGGTTCGCCATGTCCGCGATGGTCCGATAACTCGTTTCGCCGCTCGCGTAGGTCTCGAACAGCTTCTTGACCAGCGGCGCCGTCGCCTCGTCGATCACGATGGTGCGCAGGCGCGGCTCGTTCAAATAGCCGATGGGCGCGCGGCCCGGATACCACCCCAGGCGCAGTTTCTGGCGGATACCGCGTTTTACATTCTCGCTCAGGTTGTCCACATAGTACTTGCTCTGGCCGAACGCGATGGAAAGCATGAACTTCCCCTGGGGCGTGTCCTCGAACCAGAACGACGGGAACTTCAACGCCGCCAGCTTGCCAGTGTCCACTAGGTAGATAATCTTTCCGCCATCCACCGAGTTACGCGCCAGGCGGTCGGGATGCCATGCCAGCAGCGCGTCGGCCTCGCCCTTTTCCACCCTTCGCAGCATGTCATTGAAGATCGGCCGTCCGGGTTCCTTCGCCGTTCGCTTCTCGACAAACTCGCGGACCACTTCCAGCCTCTCCCGCGCGGCGTATTCGTGCAATTCCTCCAACTGCGCCTCGATGGAAAGCAGTTGCTTGTCGTCCTCGTCGGTGGACTTCCGCGCATACAGGAAATATTTCATTTGCGACCCCCTTTCGCCTTTGCGGCTGCCTTCTTCGCCAATTCGTTTGCGCCATCAATGACGGCTTTGAATGCCTGCGTTTCAGGACGGGGAATCGGCCGCAGCAAGAGGTGCTTGCCGTCGCACACAATCGCCAGCTTCGAGCCGGTTCCGAGTTTGAGGAGGTCGCGGAATCGGCGCGGAATGACGAACTGACCCCGAGACGAAAGACAAGCGATGTCCAGATGCATGAGCCCTCCCTGATGGTATAAGCGTGACTTATGCGATAATCATACCGCCAGGGGGGAAGGAGTCAAGGCGGGTTCGGAAAAATAATTGTAAATTAACGCGGCGCAGGCGGACCGCTCGCGGGCGCGTGCGAGGAACGAGCGCCAAAGGCCGCGAAGTGGGCCGGTTGCGACGCTACAACCGCCGCTTTGCGGCGCCCATCGGGGATCGAACCCCAGCGGATTTGACCTGCGCCCGTCTGCCGCCCGGTGGACCCGAGCCCGAGGGCCGGGGCGGCGGCCTTGCCGCACGCCCCGCGAAAGTCCGGACGCGCAAAGATCAATACCCACAGGCCTTTTCGGAAGGGGCGACCTTCGATCCGTCCGCCGATCCCGCCCATAGCTCCGCCTCGTTTGGGGCCGAAAAATGCCCGTCCGCGTTTGTGTTTCAGGTGTCCGAGCGGGAGCCCGCCCTGCGTGTGGAATACCCCGCGCCGCTGAATGCCGTCGCCGCATTTTCCGCGCTATCCCCTGCGGAAAAATTGAATCGTACGGGGTGGTGGGGGCTAGCTGTGCTGTTTAGAACCTTCTTTGACCCCGACTATGCCAAGCGATTGCAGAAGTAAAAGCCCATAATCCTTTCCCTCCTCTGCGCGGCCTAGCTTCCCCTTTTGCGCCCGCCTTCCTCAAGCCCCCATTGCGCGGCCTAGCCTGCCCCCCTGCGCCCGCTTCCCCCCATAGCCCGGCCTTCCTGCCCCCCGCTGCCGCGACCAGTCCAAGCCCCCTATAGGCCGCCCCCTTTGCGCCGCCGCTACGCGTCCTCCCTTGCTCAGCCCCCCTAGGCGCGGCGCTTCGCGCCGCTGGTGTTGACCCTCGCTCCGCTTCGCGTCGCTCGGGGGATGGCCGCCCCCGCTTCGGCCACAGCCCCGCCGCTGACGCGGCGTGGCGCGGCCTGCGCCGGGGGCTGGCCTTCCTCGCCCCGCCGTCATCCCGACACACTTCGTGGTCGGGATCCACGGCTGGGCTCCGGGTGGTGCTCGCTCGCATTCGCTCGCTCGCCTCCGCCTCGCCCCGACTCTTCGAGGTCGGGCCTCGGCGTTCACGCGGGCCTGTGCCCTTCGGGCAAAGCGGCCCGCGTGAGGAGCGGCGGCGGCCCGCCCGCCTTCCTGCCGCGCCGGAGAACCTGCCGCAAGGTTCCGCGCCCCGAAACGGGGCGGCCTCGGCACGCGCGCATTGCGGTAGCGGCAGGTCCTCCGCCGCGTCAGTAGGCGGCCTGCATTTGATGCCGCCGCTCCAAAGCGCTCGTCCCGACACGCTTCGCGGTCGAGACTCGCTTACGCGCGCCGCACAAACCCGCCGAGGACGGCGGATTTGCGCTGGCGCTTGTCCGTCCGCGCCTTCCAAGCCCATTTTTCGTTCAAATTCGGTCGCTCTGGGGCCGAAAATGGCCCCCGCTCGCTGAATTTTGCCCGAAAAATGGGCTCCGAAGGCGCTGCAAAGGCCGCCGGCAACTCGTCCCGAGCCTTTTCGCTGCGCGAAAGTCTCGGGACCACTTGCTTTCGGCGGCCTGCCTACCAGTCGCGGGCTCTTTACCGCGCCTGTCACCGTCCCGACCGCGCAGACGCGTTCGGGACTGGGGGCGGGCCTTGTGGCCCGCCGCGGTACGGTCTCCCAATCCCCGGACATTTTTTAACAGCCACCAACCAAAAACACGCTCCGCCCGTCGCGCCCCCGTTTCGCCTGAGTGCGACTTTTTCCTCCCTCGGGGACGGGAACCCGGCCCGCGTCCTACGCCGCACCCGCTGCGCGGTGCGGCTGAGGGCGCTGTCCGCCGCTGGCGGACGCCGGGCTCCTCGTCCCCTCGGTCGGGTCGCCCTACGGCTCACATGGGGCGCGGCGTGCTCCGCTCAACAGCCCCGAACCAACAGCCCGAAATCGCTGAAATATTTTCCATACTGTGGAAAATTCCTCAAAAAGTTTTCCATAGTGTGGAAAACTATGCGCCCGCCTATCGTAAGCATTACCTACTACTATCCCGCCGCCGCCTTCCGGATGCCCGGCGAGGGGCGGGGCGGCCTTTTCGCCTGTAAAACGCTTCGTCCGGCCCCTCGGATTTTCCTCTCGCCAGCCGCCCCGGCTTCTGCGATAAATTCGGCAGTTCCGAAATGATCTATGTTCGGACTCGGACATTGTTCTTTTCAATTTGCGTTTTGAAGTCTTCCCCGCGCGAGCGGGGAGTCGTTCTAATCGAAAACCAGCAATTTTCTTCCGCTGAACGAGACTGGAGAGACGCGCCCACCCTGGGCGCGGCTCCTTGTCTTGTGTTCTGGGAAAGGGGCTTGCTGGTCCCTCGATTAGGGCATGGGCTTGGAGTTCGCGCCTCTTCCCAATTTGCGCGGCACCGGGTCCATGCCACCACCCCAGGAGCATGCCCAATGAGAAATCTGAGGATGAACAGAAAGCCCGCCATCGGGATCGGAATCGCCGCCATCGTCGCCGTGCTATGCCTTTCGGCTCTTGCGTCGGATTCGGCGCGAATCGAAAAGCCCGCCGCCGTCGATGCCGAGCAGTACGCCGATTTCATCGAAAACGAGGTTTTCGATATTCAGGACTTGGCGGAAGGCGCGGAAATCCAGCGCCGCCGCTTCAACCGCATGACCCCGCCGGGATTTTCTTGGGTCCAGCCGATGTTTCCTTCCGTGGTTCCTTTCGACGCCGAGAACTTCGACGAGAAGTTTCTGGACGAGCTTTTAGGGGAGGACAAGAACAGCGTGGCGATTTATCCGCTCTCGCTGATTCAAGACCCCAAAACGCGGGAAACCCTCATTTACAATGCCGATGGCAAGCTTATTACGACCATCCCCGCCGATCGAGTTTCTCGCGAATGGCCGGAGAATGCCGATCCGGCCCGCGTGACCTTGCAACTGGACTTGCTCCCCTCCGAGGATGTCGAGCCTTACCTGTACACCGAAAGCCGCATCGCGGAATACGAAGAAGCCCGGACCGCTAAAACGAAAAAGTCCGGCGGGATGGTCTTGCGCAGCCTGGGCGCATCTGAGTTCGGCATTGCCGGGGTCCAGCGCCTGACCAATGGGAATACGCAGATCACAGTAACGAACGGAACGGACGCCGCCGAAGTGTTTGCTTATACCGTCTGGCACACCTCCAGCGTTTCCGTGGTGGTTTGGACCAACGAGTTCGACGAGGTTTTGACCAACAGCCATACGGCCTGGCATCCGGTTTCCCCGTCCTTCGACGGTATCGAAAGCGCTTGGGAATGCCTATCGACTAACTTGCCGTTAATCAACGGGGTGGGAGTGTACGAGGATGCTGATATCCCCGACAATGCGCGGGTTCGTTTCTACGCCGTAGTCAAGCTGATGGACACCGACGGCGACGGACTGAGCGACGGCGCGGAAATATTGGTGTACCGCACTGACCCCGACAATCCCGATAGCGATGGTGATGGGCTTTCCGATTATGACGAGGTAATCACCTATGGAACCAATCCGAACGATCCTGACTCCGATGGTGATGGATTGCCGGATGCATGGGAAGTGCAACATGGACTCGACCCCCTCGATGATGGTTCAGGAAATATCGATAACGGTCCCGAAGGTGATCCGGATGGGGATGGTTTCTCTAACTCACTCGAACTAGAATTGGGCTCTCCACCCGACAATCCCGCTTGGAATGGTCACCAGTTGGCGTATCGCCTTACCCATGCCCGTGTCAATAATCGATCTATCACGAATGACTTGATTGGTTTGCGTGTTAATATTGATGATTCAAGCGATTGTGGCGGTAGCGCGGGAACTCAAAACCGAACAGACAGTCTGTATGTCCCAAAACTGCTCGATTGTGGTTATTTTATCGATATAACGGTTGAGGGCATGGTCGAAGACGTAGATGTGAATTATGACAAGGTATCTATCGAGGCATTCACCAATACCTTTTATTTCAGCGGGAGCTCTAATCGTCCATCTGAGTGCCGCATGATTTCTAAGACAAAAACCTGTAATGTGTTTATTAAGGGGAACAGCACGGTTTATTTGCGTTACAACACCGTGAGTTATAAATGGCATAGCGGAGCCTATGCTGAAATCATTGGGGCAGAGCTAACGGGGACATTGAATGTTGAATTTGATGTGTTGGAGTGGGAGCCATATCTACGTGATGCTGGGAGCCATTTCGTAAACATTTATCCCGCACCTCCTAATCACTATGCCACTTCACTACCAGATCTATTTACCGGCGATACATTTGAATTATTCGCAAAAGTGAAAATACTCAGTGATCCGGCGTGTTCTTGTTCCGCGTCTGATGCCTGCTGTTCCGAATGGAAAGCGCGTATATTTCAAAATATTGTTGCGCATACTAACCATACCATTCAATGGACAACAAATTATGTACAATATTCGCCCAGCTCTATCCCCGCTTATGATCCTGTTGAAAACGAAGAATCATTTACAGCCTGTGAGCAGGAAATCAATCTATCTGTAGCTGATTCTCCAGGAGATACCTTGTGCCCACTGTGGTGGCCTCTTTCTGGGAAGCCCAATAATCCACTTACTAGAATAACACGTGACACTACTTTTGTAACATGGCTCGCAGCGGAGAATACAAGTGCCGAAAGAATTGAATATTTAAAATGGGTGAAGTGGCGTGTTGCGTATGATGTTAGCTATGAAGTATCACTTACTAATGTCGCAACCACATTAAATAGTTGGGCATTTCAGATCATTGATCAGGGTGACGGGATGGGCTCACATTCTCCCTCCTTCACGGGATTTAGCGAAACGGCGACACATTATCCTATCCCATAACGAAAACAGGAGTATTGAAATGAATAATCAAGTTTACCGTATCAGTTTGTTCCATACAATTATACGCAAAATAATACCATCTGTGCTTGTGTATGCATCAGTATCGCAGGCGTCTCAATATACAAAGGGTGTTGAAGACCGCATACATGAGGCAGACGCCATAGTCGCTGGTCAGGCAATTATGATCTCTGAACTAATGCCTACTGTTGCCTCAACAGGCATGGTTGAAGCAAGGATTGATGTCACCCATGTATTGAAGGGCGATAATATCCCCAATGCTATATACTTCCATACTCACTATTCCCCTCTAGGGTTCTCTCGTTCTACAAATAGATACTTTAGCGCCGACGATGAAAAGCATTCTCGTCTGATGGAGAGCTTTCCTTATGGCCTTGGTTATCCAGCCATCTTTTTTCTTCGATATAACCAGGACGGCACATGGGCCCCATTTTATTCGTATATTGATAACGATATGGGGAATATTCGTCAGGCAATTGAATCAATAATGCAGTCAGAAAGCTTGCGCCTCACGGATGATATTGTTTCGACATTGCTGGACTCTAAGCATGATATACTCGTTCGTAAGTATGCTATTCGGGCGGTGATGCGACATGACAATACATGGGCAGGACGTTCTTCCATATTGTTGGCATCATTAGGTGGTCTAAATATTGATGATGAAACATACTCTTACCTTGTCGCTTGCGTTGCGGCATTTCTTCGCAATGAGGTTCCGGCAACAAATTATGAAGGCCTAGACCTGTTGATCTCCTTGATCAAGAAAGCACCAAGCGTTGAAGCTCTAGATTTCGCAGTTCAGGAGATATACAAAGTAAAAGAGTCATACAGACATAATCATTATATGGCGAAAAAATTGCATTCCGCGCTCATTGAAATGAGAAGCATGTATCAGGACGATCATAATGCATCATTCATTCTTCCTGATAGCGACATAAAACTAATTGATGGCATAGGCTTAGTTGATATACATAATTGAGGTGCATTGTTATAACCCGATCTAAATACTAGGAATAAGAAGGCGCGCGCGTGCCGAGGCCGCCCCGTTTCGGGGCGCGGAACCTTGCGGCAGGTTCTCCGGCGCGGCAGGAAGGCGGGCGGGCCGCCGCCGCTCTTTACGCGGGCCGCTTTGCCTGCCGAAGGCGGGCACAGGCCCGCGTGAACGCCGAGGGCAACGCCCGAGGCGCAAGGCGAGCGAGCGAATGCGAGCGAGTTCCACCCGGAGCCCGGCCGTGGATCCCGACCACGAAGTGTGTCGGGATGACGGCAGGGCGAGGAAGGCCAGCCCCCGGCGCAGGCCGCGCCACGCCGCGTCAGCGGCGGGGCTGTGGCCGAAGCGGGGGCGGCCATCCCCCGAGCGACGCGAAGCGGAG
>Ga0255341_1004591_pt1 | contig 14365 bp, 10 predicted proteins | sample wastewater_treat_8_FD_192418 | JGI IMG/M metagenome (GOLD analysis project Ga0255341, IMG submission 192418) | Wastewater microbial communities from Lulu Island WWTP, Vancouver, Canada - plant12 | ecosystem: Engineered > WWTP > Wastewater > Unclassified | place: Canada: Vancouver, British...
CGCTGCCGGATCTAACAAGACTCTATCTTTGATACAATGTGCTTTCCGCAAATATGTGCTCGGATACCCGTGAAAAGGCTTGATTTCAGGGCTTGTGTGTCTTCCGGAGGGCATAAACCGGTCTGCGAAATTGCTCCGATATGCTCTTGCTGTAGCTGTGCTCATTCCGGCTATGCCTCCTTTCCGAAACCCCTAAAGGGCAATCCTTAAAAAGTATGGGTATCCTTAAATTGTGTAAGGAAACCTTAAAAGGTTTACTCAGTCATCCCATTCGTCAAAAATCTCGTCGTACAGCATCATCTCCTCGATGCTGTACGGGCGATTTTTCTTTTCCTGCTGCATTTTCTTATACGTTTTGCCGTCCACCTCTATCGTGCGCGTCTCCATGACAGTTTTCTTTATTCCGAAGAGTCCACGCTTTTCGACAGGAACCTTCACCTTCACTTTATGTTTCATAAGCGTTATTTCATTACCTTCTCCAGCAGGGACTTGTAGCTATCAACCACGTCGTATACCACATTCCCATTGGAGATGGCCTTAAAGTGTTCTCTTGCGCAGTGAATCTTAGACTCCTCGATCAGACGCAGCTGCATCGAGCTCATGGAGCCCTTCGTCTCTGCCACGAAGTATATGTGTTTTACCTTCCCCTCATAGAAAGCAATCGCCCAGTCCGGATTGTAATGCCCGACCGGAGTGGAGATATAGAAACCGTCTGGCAGCTTCACGTAAACCGCGACGTCGGTATTCGTATCAAGGTCTGTGGCGAAGTCGCGCTCGTTCGAGGAATCATAAACGATGTGATCGTACAAGTGCTTCTTTGCCTTCATCGCATTAACGCCCAGCTTGCCCTTGATGGTAGGATCGGTGAAAACATCCATGCCGTAATGCTCATCCAGCACGTCGTAGGTGATGTGCTCAATGATTGCCGTGGCCTTCTCGTCATTGATCAGCGCAGCTGCTTTAACGATGAATTCCTCCGGATTATCCTTAAACTGGTCGAACACGAACGGTTTAATTCCCTGAAGGATTGCAATAACCGCTTTACGGGTAAGGCCGGTCTCATCCACCAGTTTTCCGATGAGGTCATATTTTACATTTGAGTTTGCCGTGATGGTCACACCATAGCTGGCAGACTCTTCCTTTACGAAGGAAGCTCCAGAGACCAGTTCCTCCTTCGATTTGATGGTATCCATTGCTCCGGATTCAACCCGGAAGTAAATCTTTGAAACGCGTAGCTTGGCATCGAGAGAAGCAATAGCCTTCCTGATAAGCTCATCGGTATCAAAGTCAACTACATAAACCGACTTGGAATTGATCCTCGACCACAGAGCTTTGAACTCCGGCATAGCCAGCTTATCCTCATCCACCTGAAGCTCGACATTATTGCTGCGGGCATTCTCAGGCTGCATGCTGCGGGCATCATAGATGGAATCGACAATCTCAATCACCGAGGCTGCAGAGTCAGCGACTTCTTCTGCGACCTTGATTTCTCCGTTTGCCTTGTCCTCATAATACTTATCTGTCAGGACACCCTTGCGGTCGATGTATCCGTTGACGATCATATCGTAGTGGATAGCCGAGGCCGTATCCTGATCGATAACCTGCTCGTTGCCCTTGTCGTCCTTGATCACCTTGCCGACAAAGAGATCGACGGTAACCGCACGCGGTCTATCAGCAACGGCATCCGCCATCTCGGTCTGCAGGCCTTTGGCGAAGGAGTCATAGCTCTCGCTTGCGATGACGGTCAGAACATTCACGTTATGGACATCGTTTCCGAGCGCATTGGTATCCATACGCTCACCATCCTGATTGACGCAGAGGCGCAGGCCACGGCCTACTTCCTGACGCTTACGAACATCGCTGCTGGACTGCTTCAGCGTGCAGATCTGGAACACATTAGGATTGTCCCATCCTTCACGCAGAGCGGAGTGTGAAAAGATAAAGCGCACCGGAGACTTCTTCGGATCACGATCAAGAAGCAGCTCCTTGTTCTTCATAATCAGCTCGTAGGCGCTCACGTCGTCCGATGTAGTTTCTTTACGACCGACCTTGGAGTTGATCATCTTGCCTTTTCCATCCACGGAGAAATATCCCGCGTGCGTCTTTGAAGCCTTGATGCTCTGCAGGTATTTGATGTATTCATCCTCGCCTATACTAAGCTGCATATTGCTGATGATGTCCTCGTACTCCTCTTCAAACATTCTGGCGTACTTTCCGTTCACCGGCTGGCCTGCGGCATCATACTCTCTATAGTTTGCAACCTCATCGATAAAGAACAGAGACAACACTTTTATGCCCTTATAGAAGAGTTGACGTTCTCTCTGGATATGTGACAGGATCGTCTCTCTGATCTGAATGCGACGGAGCTGGTCTTCATCGACTGCACCCATCACGTCACCAGCGTAAATCTTGATGCCGTTCAGGAACTCCACGGAGTCGTCGCGGCCATCAATCTGCTTGACCACAAAGCCATTTTTGTATTCTTCCAGCCCGCCGGAATAGTCGTAGAGATTATCTCCGATTTTCACGACGCGGCTCTTTTTCTTTGGAGTGCCGCTGGCCATCTTGACCTCAAACTGCAGCGTGGCAGTAGGATCACCCTTGGAAAGGTTCAAGCCTTCCAGATAAAGATAGCTGTCCGTAGCCGTGCTACCGGTCTCAGTGATACCCTTAACAGCGATCTTCTTAACCAGACGTTTGTTGTAGGCCTCCATCGCGTCCAGACGATAAATCATGTTGTAGATGCTATCCGACTTATGCGTAGCAGAATAGCGGAGCGTGAGCAGCGGCTGGAACTCTTTCAGGCGCTCCTTTGTCTGCTTGCCTTCCACAGACTGCGGCTCATCAATAATCAGGATCGGATTCGTCTTTGCAATGATGTCAATCGGCCTACGAGAACGGAACTCGTCCAGCTTCATATAAATACGCCTTGCGTCCTTGCCCTTAGCATTAAACGCCTGCGAATTGATGATCATGACATTGATGGAGCTGTCGGAGGCAAAGCGGTCAATCTCCGTGAGCTGCGCAGAGTTATAGATGAAAAAGCGTATTTTCTTTCCGTACTCCTCCGCAAAGTGCTCCTGCGTCATCTGGAAGGACTTATATACACCCTCGCGGATAGCGATGCTCGGCACCACAATGATGAACTTGCTCCAGCCATAGGCGCGGTTCAGCTCATACATTGTCTTGATATAGGTATAGGTCTTGCCGACGCCTGTCTCCATCTCGATGGTCAGATTGAAACCGTCACTGCGCCCTTCCAGCTTTGAAGACGGCTGGATCTGGTTTGTCCGCTGAATTTTCTGTATATGCTCCAGAATCAGATGGTCGGAAAGCTCCGGCACAATCTTCTGGTTACTCCAACCAGTGTAGTCCTGTTCCTCATTCATTCCAATCTGAAATGTGCCGGTTCCTCTATCCATCATGTAAGAAGGTGTCAGATATGGCTGGCCTGCAAAAACATCCACAACCGCCTTGGCAGCATCAGCTTGGAATTTTTGATGTTTGTATTGTATCCTCATACGGATGCCACCTCCTTAAATTACTTTTACTCTTGTATCTGGTGCCAGCATTTTGAAAATCTCTCCCACGTTGATTTTTGCCGGGCTTCCATTAAAGCTGCTGTCACGGAATACAGCACGGAGCGGCTGACGCTTAGCGATTTCTTTAACCACTGCATCCGGAATATTCTCATCAAAGCAGGCAATCAGATCGCCATCGTTGTATGTGTGAACTGTGCAGCCTTCAATCTGCTCTGACGTGTACGGCATCGAGAGCGGGAGTCCCCATTCAAGAAGGCAGCCAAAGAGCAGATCGAGGTCAGAACGATCCGATTTGACATTGGACTCCAGCAGCGAAAGCATCCCTTGATTATATTCTCCCGCTGAATAATAAACTGGATTCATATTACTTTCATCTGTCTTAAATACCCTAAAGCCAAGGTCTACAGTATTTGGGTTCGATTCCTCTTTAATTTTCTCAATTGCGAGTTTTATACGTTTCTTCCCAATCTCAGGAATAGTCCTATACCCCTCCTTATACGCTGGCGATTTCTCTTTAATAGTTTCAGGATATTGAACCATTATAAAGGTACGCTTAACTCCATCCTCTGCGTTCAATTCCATAACCGCATGGGCAGTAGTAGCTGAACCGGAGAAGAAGTCCATAACGATATCCCCATCTTGCTTTGCAAGTGAGCTTATCAACTTTTTCGCCACATATACCGGCTTAGGGTTCTCAAACGGCAAGCCTAAGGCATCGTCAGATCCTCCATAGTAAAGGAGCGAGGAAACAGCCTCATACATATTCTCTTTAAGAAAATATTTCTGTCTCGGCTGGGTGGACTCATCAGCTCCAAACTCAATCTTATCCCTTTTGAGCAAATCATCCATTGTAGGATCGGTAAATCGCCACCCCTTCGCAGGAACAGGACAAGGTTTTCCTGTTTTAGGATGTATCAGAGGCCGGTGCGAACGGGTTTCCGGCTTATCCGGTGCAGCCATCGAAACAGGTTGATATATATTTCCTGCATCATCAATAAGGCTGTACGCACTTTCTCCACCTGATAAGTCCGCTTTATTTGCCTTTATCCAGTCCTTAAACTCAGTTCTAACCTGCTCTGTAACACCACCATACTTTCTAATCAAAGAAGCAGCTTTAGACATCATTGCATCTGCATGTTCCTTCTTTTTGGTAAAAGGCACCCCAGCAAAAACAGAAATATTTTTGCAAAACACTAAAATGGATTCATGTTGATAAGCAACACCAGCCACAACACCTTTCGGATTCCTTTTGTCCCATACAATGGTGCCAAGTTCATTCTGCACGCCAAAGATTTCATTGCACATCATCTCCAACGTATAGACTTCATGTTCGTCTATATGTATGAAAATGGCTCCCTCGTCGCTTAAAAGATTTCGTGCAAGCATCAACCTCTCATATATCATGGAGCACCATTTGGAATGGTAACGAGGATTTGTTTTGCTGTTTTCCTTAAATACAGTATTACCGTCATCGTCAACAGCACCGCTTTCACTCTCATATTCATCCTGTGACATTCCGTAATCATCAGGATACACAAAACTATCCGAGCCGGTATTATAAGGTGGATCGATATATATCATCTTTACCTTACCAAGATAGCTTTCCTGCAGAAGTTTTAATACATCAATATTGTCACCCTCGATATACAGATTCTCCGTAGTATCCCACTCAACACTCTCTTCCGGGCATGGACGCAATGTTTTGCGGACAGGCTTATTTGCCTCTACAATAGCAGCTTTCTTACCAACCCATGTAAACTCATAAGCCTCATCGCCTTCCAGAACATCTCCGGAAAGCATCTGGCGGAGCAGGTCGAAATTCACAACTTTCTTATAGACCTTATGGTCAGGAGTGCTGCGCTCTTCGTCCACAGCCTCAGTGATGCAGTTTGGGAACAGGTCTGCAACCCTGTCGATGTTCTTCTCAGTCATGTCAACTGACTCCATTCTCATCTTATCCATTAGTTTTTTCCTCCTGCTTGTTTCTGTTCTTATAAGCCATTCTAATTTTTTCAAACTCTGCATCATTGCCCTTCAGCTCGTTTAATTTCTCTTGTAGGAATTCGAGCGCAAAGTTTGAAAACTTGTGTGTCTTTCCACTCTTGGAGACGGTTATTTCCAAATGATATTTCTTGGACTCCTTCATTTTAAAGTACCAGATGAGCGCGTATAAGTCTTGCGTACTAATCCCCAGCTTTTCGGCCATTTGTTTCTGAATATAGGGATGAGTATCATCTGGATTCCCTTCAGGGACAGGAACTTCCTCCGCCAGATCAATATTGCCCGTGACTTTTATAACCGGAATACCATCCGTCTCGTTGAAGCTCCCTTCTTTTATGAACTTCGCTTTCTTCAAAACCTGAGTGACCAGTTTTCTATCGAAAGCAACATCCACGCCATACGGAGTCGAGAACTTCCCGTCGCTATAATTTACAATACCCAAATTGGCAGTCCCGCTCTTGCGTATTACCTCAAGGACACGTAGCAAATTTTCTCGTTCTCGATTTATGCGATCTGCTATAATCCGCTCCATCTCGGCAGGCTTTATTTTTCCGTTTCTCGCCCGATAACGATAAAATACATCTCCGGCTGTTATGCTTTCGCTGTTGTTATCCTTTTGAGCGATTACAGGCTTTATTTCAGATTCGACAGCATAAATCCATCCGATCTTTTTTTGTTCTGTGACAACGACACCGTTGCCGTCCTCTTTTTCTTCCTCCAGAACTATTGTCCCCATTTCCCACTCGATAGCTGGTGAGAAGAGAGAATTTATGGCATCAGTAAATACTTCCTGCTTTAAGTTTTCGAAGTTATCATTCTTAAGGCCTATAATTTTCCTCGGAGAATCCTGAATGCCAAAGATGATGTAACCTCCGCTGTTGTTTGCGTAAGCAGCCATCGTTTTAGCATAGGCAGCCGTACTCCCTTTATTGAAAGACTGTTTGAATTCAACAGTATTGCTTTCTCTGCTTCTGATTGTGCCAGCAGACGTTCTTCCAGCAAGAATTTTCTTGACCACTTGATCATGTTCCAATGCTTAGCACCTCCAGTTCTTTTTTCAGTTTCTTCAGCTCCGCGTTCAGCTGCACCTGCTTGTTCAGCTGCTTTTCCTTGCGGACTTTCGTTTGAAGTGCTGCAATCTGCTTTTCCAGCTCCTGCCTGCGGTTATCCCGCTCTACGGACTCCTTCAGTGATTCAGTCTTGCCGACCTCGGCGCGGAGCGCATCGCCCGCGATCTGCCGCACAAAATTCTCATAAACCTTATCGACACTCAGGCCTTCTACCTTCAGAGGCAGCTCATCTTCCGAGAGCCAATCCGTGTGGTAGTACGTACCCACCTTAAATGCATTTGATCCAGAAGCCGCAGCCTCTTTGTAGGCCGTCCACGCTTGATACTTTCCATCGTATTCCAGTAGGAACAGAATGTGATAAGGTATCTCTTTATCAATCTGCCGGAGGACGGATTCTTCAAGCTGCTGCCCGTTTAGCTTTACCTCAAATATCTCCAGCTCTGTTACGGTTTCACCGGCGGCAAGATTCATGGTCGTAGTGGCCACTTTGTTGCGCCAGTAGATCACCTTGATCTGATCTATGAACACTCGCTTTAACGTCGGCGATACAGAAATGTTCTCATAGAACTTCTGCTTCGGGATGCGCCGGTTAAACTCCGTGCTCTTCGGTAATCCAATCACCGGATGCACCTCCTCATTTCACTACTAAGAAGCAAATAAGCTCAAAGTCATCCAGCCCGTTGATCTCCGACATCAGGGCAGAAGTCCCGCCAGCGGAGAACAGGCTGTCAATATCGCTTTCTTCTTTTACATCAATAATGGAATTTATCGCATCGGAGAGAAGCTGCGACACTTCCTCCATGTTCCTTCCATCATCAGTTTCCTTGTTGAATTTCTCGCACAGTGTCAAAATCGGTTCAGACTTTCCTCGGCACAGCAACCGGACGGTGTCCAGCAGCTTCTTCGGATTCAAGTAGTCGCAGACAATTTCTCCGTCTACACCGATATACACCATGTAGAACGGGTGAATGCGATTCTGGTTATCAATGTTGATACTGTTATTGATGTTCCGTAGGACAAAGATCACGCCCTCCGGATTCTCCTCCGTGGCCGGAACTACCGCGTGCAGTCCCTTCGGCTTAGTACTAAGGTCATGCGTCTTTATATATTCCAGCAGGTCAAGCCGGAACTCATTTAGTCCCAGATCCATGATGGAAATACCCGTGGACATATCTTCAATATCCACGACCTCTTCCTGCAGACGCTTCAGCTGCTGCTTTCTGTATTCGAGGTCGCCTTTTTCCTCTGGATTGATCAGGTCATCGTCTCCGGTCGAGGTCATAACGGAGATTTTCATTCTGGTCTCCACGCGAGATTTAAGGTTGATGTAGTCGTCCAGCGTCATGTCCGGCCAGAAGTTCACCAGCTGAATATACTGGTTCCTGCTGCCGATACGGTCAATTCGACCGAAGCGCTGAATAATGCGTACAGGATTCCAGTGAATATCGTAATTCACCAGATAGTCGCAGTCCTGCAAGTTCTGTCCTTCTGAAATACAGTCCGTAGCAATCAGGACATCAATTTCCTTTGTACTGCCCGGCATCAGAACATCACGGCTCTTTGATATAGGCGAGAAGCAGGTCAGCACATTATTGAGCGTGGCTTTCAGGCCTTTGATGGTAGTCCGTCCGTCAATGCTTCCAGTAATAACCGCTGTATCCAGACCATAGTTTGATTTCATGTAGGCAGACACCTGATCGTACAGATACTCTGCCGTATCGGAGAACGCGGAGAAGATCAGCACCTTCTTGTTGCCCTCATTGATAGGATGCTTCATTTTCTCATCCAGCAGGTGCAACAAGGTCTGCAGCTTCAGATCATGTTCCGGTGTAACATCGGCGATCATAAGCGTCAGCAGCTCAAGCGTATCCGCATCGCGCTGCAGCTCATCACGCCATGTTTTATAGTCCATATCAGCAAGGTCAATCTTTACCTTTTTGCCGACGGTGAAGTAATCGTTATTCTCGTCATCAATATCAAAATCGCTGTCAGAAGCCTCATACATATCCAGATCAGCTTTTCCGTTTTTCTCAAAGCTGTCAATGGCTGAGATGGTGCTCTTTATCAGCGCCAGAATTCTGCTCAATGTCAAATTGAAGGAATAAACAGAGCTCTCCAGACGCTTCAGGAGATTGATACTCATCAAACGCTGGATGCCTTGCTCACGGCCTTTCTGCGTAAGGTTATTTCCTTTGTTGTGCGTGAGGTCGATGTACTTCGACATCTTGCTCGGAAAGATATAGTTTGACGGAGTATAGATCACGAGCGTCAGCTGCATCAACTGCTCGTAAATCTGGTTATAGTTTATGGCGCTCGAAAGATCGGTCATGCTCGGACGCCTTGAGATAGGCTTCAGGCGTTGCGGGAATTTGCCGATTTCTTCCGTGTTGTAATATTTCTCTATGTGCTTTCTGGAGCGGGCAATCGTCACGCTATCGAGGACTTCAAAGAAATCGAAATCCAGTGTCCTAAGCAGCGCGTCCGTCGTTCTTGCTTCCGGATCGAGCTTGCTCCATGCATTGAAGGCTTTCTGCGCCTGACGGAATATCTCATCAATCGGCTTTTTGGTATCGAGCTTCTCATTGATAAATTCCGAGTTCCCCTCATAGGCGATGGCCAGCTGATTTTTCAGGTCGGTGAATCTGTTGTTGACCGGTGTCGCTGACAGCATCAACACTTTCGTCTTGACGCCAGCACGGATCACCTTGTCCATCAATTTCACATAGCGGTTCTCCTGCGTGTTGGCATGGGTACCAGCACCATTCCTGAAGTTATGCGATTCGTCTATGACCACGAGATCATAGTTTCCCCAGTTCGGGCGGTCGAGATCGAGCCCATTGGAAAAGCCACCAGCACGAGAAAGGTCGGTATGGAAAAGAACATCATAATTTAATCTGTCAGACGCAATCGGATTAATGACATAGTTATCCTTATAGGTATTCCAGTTTTCCGATAGCTTCTTCGGGCAGAGGACAAGGACGGTTTTATTCCTGTTCTCATAATATTTGATAACAGCCAGCGCAGTGAAGGTCTTACCAAGACCGACGCTGTCAGCAAGAATGCAGCCGTTGTATCTCTCCAGCTTGTTGATGATCGCAAGTACCGCGTCCCTCTGGAAGTCATATAGCATGCTCCAAATTTTGCTCTGCTTAAAACCGGTCGCCTCATTCGGCAAAACGTCCTCCGAAATATCATCAAGGAACTCACTGAACACGTTATAGAGTGTCATGAAATAAATGAATTCCGGTGAGTTCTCAGTGTAGGCCGTACTGATATTTGAAATGATGACATCGGTCACGTCCTGCATCTTATCCTTGTCATTCCAAAGCGACTCGAAAAGCTGCATATACTGTGTGGAGAACGGCGCTTCCATGCGATTGACCATGTTATAGCTGTTGTTGCCGCGTTCGCAGCCGATATCAACAGTGGTAAAGCCGTTCATGGGCATATATGCTACTTCCTCGGATGGAGCAGCAATAGTCATAAAGCCGCCCATGTTCTCGCCGGTAACATTGGACTTAAAGGTCGCCTTGCGCTTGATCCAATCTGCGCATTCCTTTGCGATGGCCTTCTGCGTCATCTCATTACGCAGCTTGATTTCAAATTCCGTACCGTACAGACTGCTTTCGCGGCTGAGACGCGGGATATAGAATTCGCGCTTCTGCTTCTCAGCCTTTTCCTTGATAAATGTCGGAGACGTGAAAATGAACCGGAACTCGTCCACCTGCTCCAGTTGCGTCTTCAACTCTTTATATGCGTACATGGAGAAGCATGCAGCGGCAACGGAAACCTTGCTGCCACGCTTCACCGTCTGTTTTAAATCGTCCCGGACTATATCCGTGACATTGTCAAAGATTTTCATAGATTTACTCCTTTGGATGTCACGATCAGTTTTTTTCCTCCGCAGCCTCATCCGGTACTATTTCGCAAATATCTGAAATGTCACACTTCAGTTCTTCGCATATCTTCACTAATACATCTGTCGTGACATTAGCACCTTTACCGAGCTTGGCGAGGGAGGCTGAGCTTATCTTTGCCTTCTTTGCAAATTCAGTTTTTTTCATATCCTGCTCTACCAGTTTCACCCATAATTTTTTGTAAGATAATTTCATTTCGACTCCTTCGGGAGATCTTTTCTCCAACTCGGCATAAAACCGTATACGTGACTGTCCTTCTCGTCCTTGTGATACGTTATTACATTAACTCCTCTTGCTTTGAAATCTATGTTTTGAGGTATGACATTAAGGTTATCTACTAAGATCACCTGTCCGGAACCCTGATGATTAAGGAAATATTGATACAAGCCGTTCTTAATGGTCTCGCCATCAAATCCTTCCTCATTTTCATCGAAGCCCAGCAATGGTGTATCTATCATTAGGAAGCCCGGTTTTATAAACACATCATCTTTGTTGAAGTATTCATATAGCATCAGCGCAACCACTGAATTCAGAAAAGACCGATATCCTTTGCCTTGATCTTCCGACTTGGGAACTCCATCCATAAGAATATCAAATGTAGAAAAATCCCAGCTGGCATATCCCACAGAACGATAATTGCACTCCTTCAGTATTCTGTTAAGGATCGTATTGAAGCCGGTTCCTACTTCCTCCTCAAACTCCTGCTTTGCATGGTAGAGAGGAGGATTTTTCTTTTTCTTTAGCTCGGAGACCTTCTTGTCACCAAGAATGGCCAGCTGATCATTTACGAAATCAATTCCATTTTGAAGCGTCGTGTAATCCTTAAACTGCTGCATATTATAACGGCAGTTCTGGATTTCTTGATTCTTTTCATCAAGAGCAGCGCTTATTTCAGATCTTCGCTCTTGCAATTCCTTGATGCTTTTTTGTATCGTTTTCTGTTCATCCCGGACACTATCCTCTGTGGCTACAATTATTGCGAGTTCAGAAGCAATCCTTTTTATTTCAGCATTGATTGCCTCAGCATAGCTATCGTCATCTTCCGGATGAAGTTCTCCGCCACAGAACGGGCAGACACCATTCGACGGGAGGTCTTTGACCGCCTGCTCACCCTTCGAGATAAAGTCGAGTCTCTGCAGGTCGGCCTTGTATTGACTTATGAGCGATTCATATCGATCAACAAGGACACGACAATTTGCATCCTCCTGCTGGTATTCAGCGACCTGCCTGACAATGGCCGTGTTCTCCTCCATCAGGTCTTTTATTTCCTGCTGCACTTCTTGGATACGTTCGGAGAGCTTCTGCATCTCTTTATCGATATCCGTACCTTCCAGCTCTTCCAGCTGCATGATGTAGCTGATACGCTTTTCGGTCAGGGCAGCGACCTGTTCGTCAATATAATCGACTACGGCCTTTTTCTTTGCCGTGGCCACCTCCGGCTTTGTGATTTCCGGTACACCCTTTTTGTAATCACCGGTCAGCAGAAAATATAAGGAAGCGATTAAAGGCGTTTCATATCGAGAGTCCTTAATCACCAGCGACTCAGATTTATCAATCTCATTTTCATCGGCAAAGAAAACGCTGGCAATGTTAGTCCATGACATTCTCTCTCTTGCATAACGCGCAGTCTTTGGAACCTCAATCGTCTCATTGAGACCGATGATGCGTAACCACAGATCGTTCAGGTATCTTGAATTATCCTTTTTATAATTTGTGTCATACTCGCCGTTTTCTACTTCTTCACTTTCTGCCTCAACTATGACCTTTTCCTCATCGAGTGTTCTGGAAATCTTGATCCGGCCATACCTCTCCGTAAGGAAAGTACCTTCGATATCTGTGTAGCCAGTCAGTGGAGAATAAGGCCTTGTGTCAGAGCTGAAAAGATAATAGATGCATTTCAGTATCCACGTTTTACCTGTGTTTGACCTGCCCTGTATGATGTTTAATCCGTCGGTAAAATTAACGACACCATCAATCTTTCCGGCTCCGGAGACACGTAATTTTTCAATCATGAACTTTTGCATTCTTACGCCTCCTTTGACTCCGTAGCCCGGTCACTTATGTACTGTAAAACACCATCATCGGTGAAACCTGAAAACTTCCTGCATACAATTTTGGCTCCTACTGTATAGGCTTTCGAATAAGAGGACTGAATGTTCTGGACGACCTCGCGTCCTCTGTCGTTGATGCTATAAAGAAAGCCCTGATCGGTATGCTCTACATTTATAAAATCATTCCTGACTGAGAGCTTTATAGCCTCAGTTATTTTTTCACGCTTGTTCGCAAATTCGGCAAACCCGAATTCATTATCTCCATGTAGGTTCTTGTCCAGCACCTTGCACTTCTTTCCGTAAATACAGATAAAGTCCAGCGCTGCGAACCTGTCCACGTTTGCCGGAGCATCTAATGTATCTGCCAGAAGCAGCACCCTCAGCATGTTCTCGAACACCGTGTTAAATACTTTACTCCTCATATGGGTCAACCCACGATTTTATCGTCTTGTCATTCACCAGTATGTGAACGATTCCAAGCCTTTCTAAATTTCCTATCAAATTCTTTATCAGTGACAGCTTCGACTTCGTGAGCTGGACATCAGAAATCTTCTTTAACACTTCCAGCAGCCTCCTATACCCATTGTCGTAATCGTCAAGGTAGGTAGTCTTTATTCCATCAAAAGCATCGCTTTTCAAAATATCAAACTGATTTTCTCCATCCTCATACACCTCGCTGATGGATCTCTGAATACTCTCAGCACTCAGGTAAGCCTTCCGCTGGTCATAGAAGTTCGTCTGATACTTCTTTGGCAGCGTCGGAATGTCGTCCATCGTTACCGAATCACGAGAAAGAACCTCGGCGTATGCATCACAAAGGGCAGATATGTAGTCTGCCTCAAAATCATAAATCTGTGCGTCGCTCAGCTTAATCGGAAGCTCAATCACGTCGCCGTCAATATACAGTTTTCCGTTTTCGCAATAGATACGGTCACCGGCCAGATTCTTGATACTGGGCTTGGGATCATGAATGGTCAGAGTGATATCGACATCATGTATTCCCTTGGAGAGCCCATGAAAAATCTGGTTCAGAATGTCCTGAACGGCAGACCCAAGCTCATCTATCTCCACTAATATTCCACGGCGCTGGAGGAACTGCTGAAGGTGCTCCTTGTCGGCATCGTAAAGGTTATCAATTTCTTCTGCAAAATCCTGTCCGTCATAACGACTGCAGATCAGCCCTGCGCGAGCTTTTGAAATAAACTTCTTACCCTCAAGGATCTGATCAAGCATATTGATCGACATCCGGCTGGCGAGAGGATTGAATTCGTCATTCTCGGCCATCTTTTCTTCTTCCTCAGTCATCGGATCGCGCAGAGTGTCGCCAACCAGAGCAATTACAAAATCGCCACCGCGTCCGGTCGGATCCATGTATGTCTTCAATTCGCCAGCAATCTCATGAAAGAGCACTCCGCTACACCTCCTTTTGACCTCTTAGGTCAAACCGCAGTCATCGGCGGTCATAACCGAAATGGCCGGATTTTGTACAATGAAGTCAGTCAGTGGATTACTGACAAAAACTTGCTTTTACATTATACCACAGATTTCGGCGAATTTCAATTCTTTACGAGCTTTCGCTGATATATATTTTGTGAACGCAAAGAAGTTTTTTAGTCTATTTTACTGACTGCCCTGAGCAAGGCGTAAAAAGGCTCACCGCTACGGACGCTCACCCGGCATGCAGAGTGGCTCGAACGTCCATAGCGGAAACAAGTAAATAAACCCATCCTACGAGCGTGGATGGCAACTGAAACGGATTAATTTCTCGTTCCGGTCGGCCTTCC
>Ga0255341_1004600_pt1 | contig 14339 bp, 10 predicted proteins | sample wastewater_treat_8_FD_192418 | JGI IMG/M metagenome (GOLD analysis project Ga0255341, IMG submission 192418) | Wastewater microbial communities from Lulu Island WWTP, Vancouver, Canada - plant12 | ecosystem: Engineered > WWTP > Wastewater > Unclassified | place: Canada: Vancouver, British...
TCAAAAATGGCAATATCGAAGTATGAAAACGGTAAAACTATTCCAAATAGTAGCGTTTTAATTTCCCTCGCTGATGCTCTTAATGTTTCTGTAGATTATTTTTATAGGCCTTCTATATTTTCGGTTGAATCTATTTATTTTAGAAAAAAATCTACTCTGCCTCAAAAAAAAATTAACAGTCTTAAAGAAATAATCGCAGATTATTCAGAACGCTACATAGAAATCGAAAGCATTTGTGCTGTTGAAAATCCTTTTACTCAATCAAATCGTAAGTTTATAAAATGTAAAAACGATGTACTTAATGCAGCCGCAGAATTGCGCCAGAACTGGAATTTAGGGGAAGACGGCATTGTAAATATTATTGAGCTGTTGGAAGAGCAGGGTATTAAGGTCTTGGAAATAGAGGCACCTGAAAAATTTGATGGTTTAAGTACTATTATTAATAAAACTCATCCTATTATTGTCCTTAATAAAGATTTTTGCTCTGAAAGAAAACGATTTACTGCTTTACATGAATTAGGTCATATTATGCTAGAGTTTGATGAACTTTTAGAAGAAAAAGAACAGGAATCTTTATGTAATGTATTTGCCAATGAAATGCTTATACCCAAATCTGCTTTTATTAGACTTTTAGGAGCATCGCGTCATGATATTTCTTATATTGAGATGCAGGCTATTCAAAAACAGTTTGGAATATCTTGTGATGCACTTATGTATAAAGCAAAAGATTTGGAAATCATAAGTGAACAGAGATACCGGTATTATTGGATGAAAAAAAACAAAAATCTTGATTTTAAAAAACTTGTAGAAAGTTCTCATTACCCAGCTGAAAAATCGATGCGTTTTGAACGCCTTGTACACCGAGCCTTGAGCGATGAATTGATTTCGTACTCGAAGGCATCATCACTTTTAAACAAAGCACTTGAAGATGTCCGAATGGAAGCGGCTTTGGTATGAAGCAAAAGTATATAGTGAGCGACACAAATATATTCTTAGATTTAATGTCAGTAGATTTGCTTGCTGCATTTTTTTCTTTGTCTTTTGAATTTCATACAACTGATTTTGTTATTGCAGAAATAAAAAACGGAGAACAACGAAAGAAAATAGATGAATATGTTGAAAATGGAAAGCTGTTTATAACGCAGTTTGACAATTCAGAAATGAAAGAATTGAATGATTACCATAATAGCTATTGGAATAAAATATCAATACAGGATTGCTCGGTGTGGTTATGTGCAAAAAAGATGTGTGCTCGTCTTTTAACCGGAGACGCACTACTTAGAAAATTAGTAAAACTAGAAAATACTGTAGAAGTAAGTGGAATACTTTTTGTGTTTGAGGAAATGATTGAGCAAAGTATTATTACAAAAGTGCAAGCTTGCGAAAAACTCGAAAGCCTTATGTGTATCAATCCGCGTCTTCCGAAAACAGCTTGTAATGAAAAAATCACACTTTGGAGTAAAAAGCGGAGGCGAAATAATGAGTAAAGCACAAAAAGATTATTTGCCTTGGAAAGAATGTAAACTGGGGGAAGTTGTAGCCATAATCAGTGAACGAACAAGCATAAACGATGCTTCATTAGAAAATTATATTTCGACTGAAAATATGATTAGTAATTTTGGAGGTGTTCAAATTGCGGATAAATTACCTGTAGCAAATACCATAAATTCATTTCAAAAAGAAGATGTATTATTTTCAAATATTAGAACCTATTTCAAAAAAGTTTGGTGTAGTACTTTTTCTGGCACAGTATCGCCCGATGTACTTGTTTTCCGGGCAAATGGTTGTGATAAAAAGTTTTTGTATTATCAAATGTGTAATCCAGAATTTACAGAATATACTGTTCTGACTTCAAGGGGGGCAAAAATGCCAAGAGGCGACAAGGAGGCTATCAGTCAATATGACATCCTCCTCCCCCCACTCCCCGAACAACAGGCTATTGCCGGCGTACTTTCCAGTCTTGACGACAAAATAGACCTATTGCACCGACAAAATAAAACGCTCGAAGCGATGGCGGAAACCTTGTTTCGGCAGTGGTTTGTGGAACCGTGTAAGAATGGATTGCCGGAGGGGTGGGAAGAAGGGAAATTGCCTGATGAATTTGAATTTACAATGGGGCAATCTCCTTCTGGCACATCTTTTAACGAGGAAGGTGTTGGAATACCAATGTTTCAAGGCAATGCTGATTTTGGATTTCGCTTTCCATCTAAAAGAGTATATACTACTGAGCCTACTCGTTTTGCAGAGCCCTTAGACACATTAATTAGTGTGCGTGCTCCGGTAGGGGAACAGAATATGGCTTTAGTGAAATGCTGTATTGGTCGTGGTATTGCTGCTTTTAGTTATAAAGAGAATAAAGATTACTACACTTACACATATTTCAAAATTCGTTCATTTATGAATGAAATCAAACAGTTTAACGATGAGGGAACTGTTTTTGGGTCTATTGGAAAATCAGATTTTGAAGCACTAGATATTACTGTACCTCCACGCTCTTTAATCAAAAATTTTGAACAGACAACCAAACCGATAAATGATAAAGTTATTGAGAATTGTAAGCAAATCCGCACACTCGAGAAATTTCGTGATACACTATTACCTAAATTGATGAGTGGGGAAGTGCGATGCGTTGAGACTGCCGAAACGAGGGTAAAAATATGAGTCCATCCAATTCCCCAATTGAACTATTAACTTATCAAGAAGTTCTTAATCAAATTCAAGGCAAAGAGAACCACCTCTTGATTGGCAATGGCTTCAATTATGGTCTTGGTGTCGATACTAGCTACTCAAAAATTTTCCAAAAGATGATAGAGAAAGATTTAGGATTATACAAAGAGGCTGAGTCATTAGTTCAAGAATGTGATGAAGACCTAGAACGATTTATAGGCCGCTTAACGGATGATATTAATCCAGAGAATCATTTTCTCAAGAAATTTGTCAACAATAAAATCAAAATAGATTTTATGAAGGCTACACAAAGCATCGTCAAATCAGCCATTAAAAATGTCTATTCAGAGAAAAATTCAGAGGTTTACCTTTTTTTAAAAAACTTCACCAATTATTTTACCTTAAATTATGACCCTTTCCTCTATTTGCTATTACTTCATTACAAATCCAGTAAATTGAAAGAAAAAACCACATTGGTGTTGCAACCTTCTCTAAAATTCATTGAAGAAGATTTAAATGCAAGAGAAAGCAATATCTATGCCGAAATCAAGCATGCAAGAGATAACGGGACATTGGAATTATCGGGTGTCGATGATGCTGCTGCAACAACAAGCGAATTAAAAACCCTAAAAAAAGCACGCTTCATAACAGTAATCACAGAGTATTCAGAAAGAAACAGCAAGGGCTGGAAAAAGAAGGATATAGAATTAGCGGTGAATTTAATACTAGAAGAAGAAAAAAAACATCAAGTTATAGATAAAGTAGATGACAGCAGTAGACAGCTCAATTTATTTGATGATAAAACAGAATTTGTCTTTGATACAGAAAGTACTACTCAAAATCTATTCTTTTTACATGGAGCATTTCATATCTATAAGGATGGAAAAAGTGTCAAGAAGATTACTCAAAAAACGGATAAAGCCCTATATGAGCGTATCGAAGATATTTTAAATAGCGAAGAACTTGAGCTTATTTGCATTTTCCAAAAAGAAAATAAAAAAGATCTTATTGAAGAAAATTCTTATCTCCTTAATTGTTTGAACAAGCTGAACACCCTTTCAGGCATTATGGTTATTATTGGCTCATCCTTGGATGATAACGATGATCATGTTTTTGAGGAAATCGTCAAATCAAACATTAAAACCCTTTATATATCTTCCATGGACAATGACAAAGAAAATATCCTTGAAAAGGCTACCAGAAAGTTTCCTTCAAAAACGATACACCTTTTTGATGCAAAAACTATTTCATATGAAATGCCAGCAGCAAAGAATGACTACTCCAACACTAAAGAGGAAAAGCATGTATAGCCAAATTTATACACCTAAGCTCTTTGAGAAATTTCGTGATATACTATTACCCAAGCTGATGTGCGGTGAAGTGCGATGCGTTGAGACTGCCGAAACGAAGGTGAAAGCATGAATAAATCAATTTATAATGCACTAAAGCCGTGGATGATAAAACCATTTCACTTTCTTTTTCATGGTGAAGTTCACTACTTAAATAGTTCTGATTATGATAAACGAATAGCATATATAAATTTTGATAATTCTATCGAAGTATCAATCTATGCATTCATGCATTCTAATGCCTGTAAAAAAGGTTTAAATATTTACAAAAAAGAAAATTTAGACAAGGTAAAGAATTCGTTCTATGACAAGTTAGAAGTCTTCGAAAGCTACATTCAAGGAAAAAAATTGCTGGTAAGATGGGATAAAGATGATATCAATTATTATCATGAGCAAAGAAATTCTCAGTATCATGACGCATCGCTTAGTTCGCCAGATACTCAAGAGCTAGATACTATCCGTCAAATAGCAATATGGATTTTTTCTGTTTTATTTGAAATATCCGATATGGAATCACTTTTAAAATTTGCATTAAATGAGTCAGAGAAAAGCTTTCCTGAAATACCCAGAGATTTTGCTATCCCCAAAGTTGAAGGAATACTACAAACTCATGAAAACTCTTTATTTATCGCTTCAATTTTAGGAGGATGGAACGAAAACTTACAGAGTGATAAAAATATGGTTGAATTATTGCAAGTGGATTTTAATCAATGGATAAATGACATTCAAGAAATCAATAACTACAATGATGAAATTTTTTTATCGATAAATGGGCATTGGCAAGTTAAAAATAAAATTAAACTATTAGAAGAATATGCTTCCTTTTTTTATGACTCTCACCTTAATTTAATTAAAACAATAGCATTAGAAGTGTTGTCAGAAATCCACCCTATGTTTGATTTGAAATCTAAGGATAGATTTGCTGCGGTGATTTATGGAAAAACTTCAAAATATTCATCTAAACTACGTAAAGGTATTTCTGAAACTCTTGCATTCCTTGGCATTTATGGTTCAAAACTCAAAAATTGCACACTGCATAATCCTGAGGATATCTCTATCCTTACAATAAGAGAGCTGTTTAAAGATGCTGACTGGAAATTATGGGCAAGCTTAAATGAAATTTTGCCTATTCTTGCAGAAACTGCTCCCAATGAATTTCTAACAGCTGTTGAAAACTCTTTAAAACAAACGCCTTGCCCATTCGATGAACTTTTCAAGCAAGAAGGAAAAGGTGAAATAGGTGATACCAATTATATGACAGGTTTGTACTGGGCGTTGGAAACATTAGCTTGGAGTGAAGAGTATCTTACAAGGAGCATTCTTGTTTTGGCTGAATTAGCAATCCACGACCCCGGTGGTAGATATTTAAATCGACCTATAAATTCAATATCTTCAATTCTCCTTCCTTGGATGCCACAGACAACCGCTTCTATGAATACAAGAATTGCTTCTCTGAGAGGTGTTCAAAGAAAATTTCCTTATATTGCAGGGAAAGCACTTCTTAGTTTACTTCCTAGTCGAACCCAGTTTCCAATAATCAGTCATAAGCCAAAATTTAGAAATTTTATACCTGAAAATTGGAAAACAGAAATACCTACAAACGAGTACTGGGAGCAGGTGCATGAATATGCTAAAATGGCAGTTGATATGGCAAAAGAGAACATACCTTATGTTTCTGAGCTTGTTAAAAATTTGGATAATATTCCTCAACCATCATTTGACACACTTCTCGAATATCTTTCATCAGATGAAATTGTAAATCTGCCAGATGAACAGAAGCATCCTATATGGGAAACATTGCTTGCATATATTAGAAAACATCGTCGTTTTCCAGATGCGAAATGGGCTTTATCATCTGAAATGATTAATTTATTACAAAAAATAGCGGATAAAATTAAGCCTACTACGCCTGACTATTTGTACCAGCATTTATTTTCCAATAGAGATTATGAGTTTTTAGAGAGGAATCTAGATTGGGATGCACGACAGAAAATAATTCTAAAACAGAGAATTGAAGCCATTAAGCAAATTTATACAATAAATAAAACTAATTCTGTTATTAACTTTGCAGAGCATGTTAATAGTCCCAAAGAGGTTGGAAACACCTTTGCTCACATTGCAAATGAAGAAAATGATAATGAGCTTTTTCCTGTTTTTTTAGATTTTCAGGAACAATACAAAAAAGAGTTCATTAGTGGATATATTTGGTCCCGCTATTATTTGAAGGGGCTTAATTGGATTGATAGTTTAAATCCAGGATTTTGGACAACAGAACAAAAGTGTACACTACTCATTAATTTACCATTTGAAAAAGAAATTTGGGAAAAAGCTGATGCACTTTTAGGCGATTATGTTGGAGATTACTGGAAAAAAATTAATGCGAATTCTTTTCCAACTCAAAATAATTTGTTGCTTGCCATCAAGAAATTACTACAATATGGTCGTCCTCGTTTAGCTCTTAATTATATTTTTGTACATTATTCCTCAAAAAAGGAATTTTATAAAGACGAAGCGATTAAAGCGCTTATTGATAGTGCTTCATCTGACGATTTTACGGATACTATGAATCCTTATCGTACAACTGAAATTATAAAAATGTTGCAGAATGACCCTCAAATTGATGACGATATTTTATTTAAAATTGAATGGATGTATTTTTCAATATTAAACTTGGATTATGATGCTGAGCCAAAATTACTTGATAAAAAATTATCTCAAGATCCAGATTTTTTTATCGAAGTAATACAATTAGCTTATCGTTCTAGGAATCAACTAAAAGAGCATGACTCTAATGAGATAAAAAAAGAGATAGCATTAAACGCTTTTAAACTTTTGAATGGATGGAAACGCCCACCCGGAAAGCTTGATGATGGTTCTTTTTCAGATGTAGCATTAAAAATATGGCTTGAGGAAGTTAAAAGAAGAACTATTGAATCTGGCCATCTTGAAGTTTCAATGGTTCGTCTAGGTCATGTTCTTTTTTATGCAGGTCCTGATCCAAACGGGCTGTGGATTCAAAAATCGGTTGCGGAAATACTCGAAGAGGACGAGCATATTCGCCGGGGATTTAGAACTGAAGCATCTAATTCTCGCGGATTTTATACTATTGATCCATCTGGAAAGCGAGAAAATGAAATTGCAGATTCATGGAGAAAAAAAGCGGATGAAGTTGAAGATCTAGGTCTAATACATTTTGCTTCAGATTTAAAAAAACTAGCAAAGTCATATGACCGTGAAGCAGAAAGAGTAGTTGTTGATTTTGCAAAAGAGCAAGAATACAGTGATGATGAGGGAGAATTGTAAATGGTACTAAATACATTCCCTGAAAACTTCTCTAACTTCCATCTTTTTAATAGCACTGACGATAAAATCAATATCGAAAATGAGTTAAATAAAAAAGATGCTATGCTCAAAATTTGCCCTAACCACTCAGCAACAAGAGCTTAAAGGAACATTCTATGCCTAAAAAACCAAAACCCGTAGATATTATCCGCAGTTCTATTGTCGAGTATTTGACCTATATTGCAGCAAAGGTGGCTTCTAATGAGTAAGAAAATTACTGAATCTGAAATTGAAAAGTTCGCAATTGAGCTTCTTGAAAAACAAGGCTATCAATATATACATGGTCCTGATATTGCTCCCGATAGCAAAAAGGCAGAGCGAGCTTCTTATGAAGATGTAATACTTCTGGAAAAATTAAAAACCGCAGTTACTCGCATAAATCCGCTCATCCCAGCAGAAGCACGGGAAGATGCAATAAAACAAATTGCACGGCTTAATTCTCCAGAATTGATCACTAACAATGAAAACTTTCATCGCATGCTGACAGAAGGAATCAATGTTACGTATCAGAAAGATGGGCATAGTCGTGGTGACTTAGTTTGGTTAATCAATTTTAATGATCCAGAGGATAATGATTTTATAGTATTAAACCAATACACCGTAATCGAAAACCATGTAAACAAACGACCCGATGTTATTTTATTCGTCAATGGTTTGCCTCTTGTTGTTATCGAGTTAAAAAATCCAGCGGATGAAAACGCGACTGTTCACTCGGCATTTAAACAAGTGCAAACTTACAAACAGGCAATCCCTTCCTTATTTACCTACAATGGAATTTTAGTTATCTCCGATGGTCTTGAAGCAAAAGCGGGTACCATTTCTGCTGGATACAGCCGTTTTATGGCATGGAAGACTGCTGATGGAAAAGTTGAAGCCTCTCCCTTGATTGGGCAGTTGGAAACAATGATTAAAGGTATGCTCGATAAAGAAACACTCTTAGATCTCATAAGGCATTTTATTGTATTTGAAAAATCTAGTTCTTTGCGTGTGGACTCAAACAGAGAAAAAAAAGAGGGCAGGGAAAAAGACATCATTACCATACAGAGCGTGAAAAAACTTGCTGCCTATCATCAATACTATGCGGTTAACCGAGCTGTTGAATCAACACTTCGCGCTTCTGGTTATATTAAGAAAACTGATTCCAAATTTAATGCTTCTTGTGTTCTGCAATTGCCTGAAAATTACGGTCTAGCTGGCGTTAAATCTCAATCAATAGGAGATAAAAAAGGCGGTGTTGTCTGGCATACACAGGGTTCTGGTAAATCTTTATCCATGCTTTTTTATACTGGAAAAATTGTTCTTGCGATGGATAATCCGACTGTTCTTTTGCTCACCGACCGCAACGACTTAGACGACCAACTTTTTAATACCTTTGCAGCTTCTAAACAACTTCTCAGACAAGAGCCTGTTCAGGCAGAAAATCGAGAACAATTAAAAGAACTATTGAAGGTGATTTCAGGTGGCGTGGTATTTACCACTATTCAGAAGTTTCATCCAGAAGAAGGGAATGTTTACGAAAAACTTTCAGATAGAACCAATATTATTGTAATCGCCGATGAAGCCCACAGAACACAATACGGTTTTAAGGGAAAAACAGTCGATGAAAAAGATGAAGACGGAAATGTTATTGGGAAAAAAACAGTCTATGGTTTTGCAAAGTATATGCGCGATGCCCTTCCAAATGCCACCTATCTTGGTTTTACAGGAACGCCCATTGAAAAGACCGATGCAAACACTCCTGCTGTTTTCGGGAATTATGTTGATGTGTATGACATAGCGCAGTCAGTACATGATGGCGCCACTGTCCGCATCTATTATGAAAGCCGACTTGCAAAAATCGCATTGAGCGATGAAGGTAAAAGGTTAGTAGAAGACTTTGACAATAATTTTAATCAAGATGAACTCTCTGAAAATCAAAAAGCAAAAGCGAAATGGACTCAACTTGAGGCTCTTATCGGGAGTGCAAATAGAATAAAACAGATTGCAAAGGATATTATCTTTCATTTTGAACAACGACAAGAAATCATAAATGGTAAGGCAATGATTGTTACCATGTCTAGGCGTATTGCCGCTGAATTATACAAAGCTATTATAGAAATTAAACCCGAATGGCATAGTGAGGACTTAAAAAAAGGAGTAATAAAAGTTGTTATGACTTCTGCTTCTTCTGATGGACCTGAAATATCAAAACATCATACTACAAAAGAAGAACGTCGTTTTTTAGCCGACCGAATGCGAGAAGCTGACGATGAACTGAAACTAGTCATTGTTTGTGATATGTGGCTTACTGGTTTTGACGTTCCTTCTTTGCACACCCTCTATATTGACAAACCAATGAAAGGACACAACCTAATGCAGGCTATTGCTCGGGTTAACCGTGTCTATAAAGATAAATCGGGTGGTTTAATAGTTGATTATTTGGGAATTGCCTCCGACTTAAAAAAAGCGCTTTCCTTCTATTCCGATGCTGGTGGCAAAGGAGATCCAGCTACTACCCAAGAGCAAGCTGTACAGTTGATGCTTGAAAAAATCGAGATCGTATCTCAGATGTTCCACGGTTTTGCCTATGAGTCCTATTTTGATGCAGATACCGGGAAAAAGCTCTCTCTTATTCTTTGTGCAGAAGAACATATACTTGGACTTGAAGATGGAAAAAAACGTTATATTGATGCTGTCACTGCTTTATCTCAAGCTTTTTCAATTGCTATACCTCATGAACAGGCAATGGATGTTAAAGATGAAGTAGCTTTTTTCCAGGCAGTAAAATCACGCCTTGTAAAATTTGATACCACAGGCTCTGGGAACACCAACGAAGAAGTTGAAACAGCTATACGTCAAGTCATTGATAAAGCTCTTGTTACTGAAAAAGTCATAGATGTTTTTGATGCCGCGGGAATTAAAAAACCTGATATTTCCATTTTGTCCGAAGATTTTCTTCTTGAAGTTAAAAACATGGAACACAAAAATATTGCTTTAGAAGTTCTAAAAAAACTTCTTAACGATGAGATAAAATATCGCACCAAGAAGAACCTAATCCAAAGTAAAACCTTAATGGAAATGCTCGAAAATTCTATTAAAAAATATCACAACAAAATTTTAACGGCAGCAGAAGTTATCGAAGAGCTTATTAAATTGTCCAAAGAAATTCGTGAGATGGACAAAGAACCCAAAGAAATGGGACTTAGCGATTACGAATACGCATTTTATACCGCTATAGCGAATAATGATAGTGCAAAACAAGTGATGCAACAGGAACAACTTAGAGAACTTGCCATTGTCCTTTTTGAAAAGGTCAAAGAAAACGCATCCATTGATTGGACCATAAAAGAAAGTGTAAAAGCAAAATTGAAAGTAATAGTAAAACGAATTCTTAGGAAATATGGTTATCCACCAGATATGCAAATGCTAGCCACAGAAACGGTGCTCAAGCAAGCAGAAATGATTGCAGAAGAATTGACGAATGACGAATGAAGAATGACAAATAGGATAGGTTTTTCTATTTCAAAAGCAAAGAATATCTCAAATCCCTTTTCTATACAGCAAGATAAAGAGAGTGGTACTTTTTTTTCGACGAGTCTGTAATTCATTGCATTATATAGAATTAAGAGAAGAGAAAGTGGTATTTTGACCACTCTGGTATATACCACTTTACTACCACTTTTTTTAGCTTATTTTGCCCATAAAGCCCACAATCGGAAGAGTTTTATTGTCTAAAAACCATAATGTTATGGTCATCAAAAACAGGACGAGCCCTTCATACCATAATGTTATGGTTTTAGCGATTGGCTCGCTATTTTGATAGGTCTTGAAGCGCTTATCTCTCAAAAGCTGGGGCCATGAGATCTATCTCGAAAGATTTTATATCTAAAGCACGAGCTTTTTTATTCCATTGCGATACTGTTTTTTGTGTGCTTTGTATAATTTCTTGTGCTTCTTTTAATTGTAATTGATAATACTCTGCTGTCGATAGGGCAAGTTCATAATCGAGAGAATTGTCAAATTCATCTATTGCTAAAGAAAGTCCCAGTGGTTTAGGATTTGGGTTTATATCATAACAGGGGGAAAGTCGCCATCCGTTTTGTTCTAAAAGAAAACCATGGTTACGCAGATGGTCATCGGTATTGCCAACAGCAATTGAAAAAACAATTCTGGACCAAAGTTCTTTTAAGTCAGCTTTTGGCTTACTGCTTTGTCGCAAAACAAACTCAACCAATTCCAGGTAACTCGCTCCTTCCAAAAACGAATAGCCATCTTTTTTCCCAAGCAAGGTCATAGCCGATGCAAAATGTATTCGTTCCTTGCCAAGTCTGTCAAAGCGTTTTGTTAAAAAAGTTCTCCCACGATCCGAAAATTTTTCCAGTTTTACTTTGCTCATTTTAAGATCAAGTTCCTGTGCCATTTGCGCGCAGAGCATTTCCCATGCGGCACTATCGTAGATGTCATTTTTTGCAGGAAATTTTGCAATCCATAGATTGCCTTTTTCATCTAAAACATTTGCTTTAGGTCGAGCGCCTCCAAGAGAAGAACCCGGAGCGAGTAAAAGCGATAGCCAGTTCTCTTCATCACCTTCCTCTTCAAAAAGATAGGATGCAAATTCTAAATCGCGCAAACGGGTCCATGGCGGGGTGATAAAATGGCTGTCAGCATTTTGAAATTGCGTATCGTTTTGCCTTTTAAATCGCAAAGCTCCCATGCGGCTTTCATCGTATACGGATAATAAAAAATCTTTTTCTCCAAGCTGTTTCACTTTTCGCTTTTCTTGTCTTGCAAGAATTGCTTCTTTTCTTTGCATTAAAAGGCGACCCCAGCGATCGGGGGAAGAATCTAAAAATAAACCAAAGTTGCTTTTTTCATTTTGAAGATAATGCCAGCCTTGATACAAAAGTAAGTCTGGATCCAAAACAAGACTTTGCTGTTTAAGCCAGCTGTCTTCGTATTTGAAAGAAAAAATCTCCTTTCCCCGAAGCTCTTCAACACGCAAGAGACCAAGCAAGATAGGACCCTGCAGGTTTTTCCAATCGGCATAGACTTCAATTAATTCACTATTCATTTTCATCCGTTTTTTCTCTCTTTTGAGCCCTTCTTCGAGTGGGGAGCTGTAAGTCTTGCAATTTTCTTCCAAAGACGTCATCTCTTGCAACTGCTTCCAAATCCATTTCAAGCCCCAATATAAAAAGCACCTGAATAAAAACAGCAAGAGATACAGTGGCAGAGCCATTTTCTAGTTTACTCAATGTTTGCCTGCTAATACCTGCCCGTTCGGCGAGCATTTGTGCGCTCATATTTCTTCTCAAGCGCGCAAGGCGTATTTTTTCGCCTAAATCAACGAGGATTCTCTGTATTCTTGGCAATAATGCAGGTGTTTCTTTAGCCATAACGTCTAATATAATGTACCAATGTAGTTATTTTGTCAACTATATTTTACATAAGGTAATCAAGCTTATAGAAAAAGCAGAAACAACTAAGCGATAAAAAGCGGAAACGTTTCACCGATGTTGACAACTACCATAACCATAATGTTATGGTCTAGGATGAAGAGCTGTTAGAATTTTACCTTGTATATTTTTTCGTCACTCGCAGTATGTGCAAAAATTGCACATACTGAATCTTCTTCTAATTCATCATCTCCAAATATTTTCTTAAATGTTTTGTAATTATAGAACGATCAACACTATACAATTCTGCCATCATTTTTTGTGTCAGCCAAATATTTTGATCTTGGTAGCGAACTTCAACAGAACTTTCTCCACTTCCAGCAACAAATGTCAAATATTCTGCCGCTGCGGAAATAGGCAAATTACTTTCCTTATAATCGGTCAAACTTTTAATCGTTTTATTTCTTTGCTCTTCCAATTTTTTGATTTTTGCTTCCTTATCATCAAATTTCATAACCAGTTGTCTCCATTCTTTGATATTTATACTTTTATTAAAAACTCAGCAAACATAAATATTTTTTTCTTCTCTAAAACAGTATGGGCGCTCCAACGATTTTTTTCAACTATCCTTGCGCCATATGGAATAGTCAATATAAGTGCAGTCCCCAAATACGGCCCTTTTTCTAGCGTAAAAGCTCTTATGGAAGATCTTAATGCTGAAGATTAGTTATACAAATCAATTTAGAAAAGATTATAAATTGATAAAAAAGCGAGAGAAGATGCAGTTTATTTGGAGAATAGGTTGTATTTATCCTAGAATATGATATATTATTTGTGAGGTGAAGTATGAAAATAGATACACAGACTATGGTTTCCATAACCGAGGCAAATCAGAATTTCTCAAAAGTTGCGCGCATAGTTGACGAACATGGTACAGCTGTTATCTTGAAAAATAATGTGCCTCGTTACCTTATTATCGATTTTGCTATGGCGGAAAACAGCAATGATGCAAGGGATGAAGATGTTCTTGATCTTTCTCAAAAAATAATGAGCAAAAATAAGGCAGCCTATGAGGTTTTAGCTCAGTGATAAAACTTACTAAAAAACAGATTCTACAAATGCATTCTGATCTTGTTGCGCAAACAGGTGGAATCGATGGAATAAGAGATGAATCCTTACTTGATTCAGCAATTGGACAACCATTCCAATCATTTAATGGATCGGATTTATATCCTTCAATTCAAGCAAAAGCAGCTAGACTAGGATTTGGATTAGTAAAAAATCATGCACTTTTAGATGGAAATAAAAGAATCGGAGCACATGCAATGCTTGTTTTTTTAGCTTTGAATGGAATCGAGCTTGATTACACTCAGAAAGAATTAAGTAATATTTTTCTAGGCGTTGCTGACAGTAGTGTTTCTGCTGAAGATCTACTTGAATGGATTCTTCAGCATCAAATATTAAATTCATAATTCTAATCAACAGGGCATTGAAAAAAAGCTGAACTTCGGTCGACGTATACATAAGAGCCCTCTGTGTCAATATAGTTTTCGTCACCGATGTTGACATCTTTCCTATTTTCTCTATAACAAAAATACCTCTAAAC
>Ga0255341_1004602_pt1 | contig 14338 bp, 7 predicted proteins | sample wastewater_treat_8_FD_192418 | JGI IMG/M metagenome (GOLD analysis project Ga0255341, IMG submission 192418) | Wastewater microbial communities from Lulu Island WWTP, Vancouver, Canada - plant12 | ecosystem: Engineered > WWTP > Wastewater > Unclassified | place: Canada: Vancouver, British...
CTGTTGCACAAGCCTGACGGCATCATTGACGGCCCTGCTGTGGCAACACTGTGGACGACACCGCCCACGGTCTTGAAGTTGCCAAACTACAACTCATCAGATGGTCTGACGGGCTACCAGTTCAGGTTCACGCTCACATTGGTTCCGAAGCCACCTTCTATTTTGGCACTCGCCGGAGGGCTTGCGGCAGTTGGAGGATTCGCGCTGACACGGAGCCGGATGTAGAGGCAAGCAGAACGACACGTTTGAGTAGTGTGAGTCAGGCGGGCGCCTCTGCTGCGCCCACCTGACCGCAGTTTTCGGGGCTTCGGATCCGGAGTGCGCAAGACGAACGGACTGAAGCATTGTTGCACCAGCGTTCGTCAGAGGTCGATCGGCAGGGCCGCAGCGAACACGTATCTGCTGCTGAGATCAACGCCAGGCTGATGATCCAGGTGCTGAAGGCAGCCTGGCCGGAATGAAGCGCTCGCGCCGGGGCGTCCCAGACGGTAAGCCGCAACGTGCGGCACGAGGGCTCGGTTCTGGCTTCGGGGCGGCGAGAAGCCCCAAAGCACGTCAATAACCAGGTGTGGGCACCTGGCGCCATATGACAGAGCATCTGCCGGTTGACCGGACTGCAGGGGACGTTTTTCTTCCAGGAAAACCTGCAAACCGCTATCTTCAGGCCGGGCGGCTGTGTTACAGTAGGCTCCAGTGGCGATACAGCCCCGGCAATGTCGCGCCAGAGCAGGTACAGCTCTCCTGCGGCTTTGGCAGGGTTGCAGCCCGTCAACGTTGATCGTGCAATGCCACCGCGCGGCTCGCCTGCACCCGTCTGCCTGACTGACAGAGAAGCGCAAGCCTGCGGGCCACGGGCGGCGAAAGGAGATGCCAGAGGAGATGAGTTCACACGTGCTAAGGGGCGCTTTGTGCGCAGCACTCGTCCTGATGATCGCGTCAGGCGCCTTCGCAGCCGATCCCTACCTGATCTACGACGAAGTGGGACTGGGATCGGCGGGAGGCAATATCTACTATTGTTCTGCCGTGGTGGGTGATACTGTCTACACCGGGCAGATCAGCCGGTGTGCCGAGCAGTGGGGCGACCAGCAAATCAACGGCACCGCCCTGTTGAATCACACTCCCGACGGGTTCACCGCCACACCGCCGCCGGCCGCAAACAACATTGCCAAAGCCTCCCTGCCCCTCGGCGGCTACATCTACATGGTGAACGGCGGTGGCTTTCTCTATCGCACGGCGGACTGGGCATGCACCAACGGGCTGAACCTGGTGACGGGAGTTCCGGCTGTCTCGGAGTGCATCGCGACTGACGGCACGTATATCTATATGACGAGCGGCCAGAGCAGCGATTACTACAAAGTGCACAAGCTCGCTGTTGATCATGTCAACGGCTCGGTGAGCGAAGTCGCCGGCTGGCCGGTCACAATCGAGGGCTCTACTGTACGATTCCGGGGTGTCAGCTACTACAACGGAAAGCTCTACGTCGCGAACTTCAAAGCCGCCGGCCAGGTCTACGAGATTGACGCTGAGACCGGGGCGTTCACGCAGATTGCGACCTGTGCCACCGCCGCCGACAGCAACTATCAGGTCGCCCGCTACGGCAATGACATGTTCATCGTCGGACTCAACTGCAACCTGTACAAATACACGCTCTCCGGTGGAACGTGGTCGCTCAGTGACACGGACCAGCTCTTCCCGCCCCCCGGCGGCGCGTACGGCTGCTACGGCATCGCCGTCAAGGGCGACGGAACCACGGCAAAGTACGCGTGGGTGACGCACCAGGCCAGCAGAATGAGCTTCTGGGCGCTCGACCCGTGGGCTGGCGAACCGACCGGTCTGGGTCAGGCCTTCAGCAAGCAGGGCTATCCGGCAAACATATCCGGCGCCGTTGTGTCTCACGTCGGAACTGACGGGTTCTGGGCTCAGGACAAAGGCAGGGCGGCAGCCGCTCACGTGCTCTGGAGCGGAACCATGCCGGCTGTGAACTCGACGGTCCTTATCCAGGGGGGTACGGGCAAAACCGATTCAGGCGAGCGCGTGATCAACGCAGCGACCGTCCAGCCCGAGGCGTCGTTCGACGCCGTGCCGCTGTTTGTGCAGAATGGCAAGATGGGCCCGGCTACGGGCAGCGCGGGTCAGGCCACCGACGGTCTGCTCGTGACAGTGTGGGGTAGAGTCACTTCGTACGACTTCTACACGAACATAATGTACATTGACGACGGGTCGAATGTAGTGAGCGACCTGCCCGGCGTCAACGGCGTGAAGGTCATTCTGGTGGGGTTCGAGGTGCCAGGGCTGTTCGATCAGCTCTTCCCGAACCTGCTGCCCACCTACGCCACGGTTACGGGGATTGCCCGGCTCGAGAAGACGGGAGATGGCTCCATCATCCGGCGAGTTGACGCCCGCAGCGACGCTGAAGTCATCCTGACTGCGTTCTAGGCAGGCGTGTTTCACGGGTTGGTTCCGGCGGGCAAGCGGGGCAGTGTTCTGCCCCGCTTGCCGGCGGGGCTACAGGGACGACCGGGAGCCAAATGTTTCGCTTGAGCATCCACAGAGCAAAGTTCACCCGATCTGGCCGCGGATTCACACTCATCGAGTTGCTCGTCGTGATCGCGATCATCGCAATCCTGGCGGCGATTCTGTTCCCGGTATTCGCACGGGCGCGCGGCAAAGCGCGCGAGACGACGTGCAAGTCGAACATGAAGCAGATATCTCTGGCCGTGCAGATGTACTGCGACGACTACAAGGACTGCTACCCCGACCAGACGTCCGCCGGCGTCGCCTACAGGGGCACCTACGACAACGGCCTGGGATCACTCTGGATCCAGTCGTTCTCGCACAGGTATCTGGACGACAAGGGCCAGCCAGCCGGAATCGCGAAGGCTCTGCTGCCCTACAACAAGAGCCTCAAGATCTACAAGTGTCCGCAAGAGTGGAAGGACGCCAGGAAGAAGACCGAGCAGGGCATCGTGTGGCTTCCGTATTCGCAGGGATCGAGCTACTACTTCAAGCACGCGCTGAACTTCTACGCGAATCACTACAAGCGCCCTATCAAGTCCGGGGAGGTGGGGCAGGCGTCGAAGGTGTGCATGTTCTACGAAGAAGCGTGGCACAGCAATGTGAACAACCCGCTCCTGTGGAACCAGCCCAAGACAAGCGAGACCAAGCGCGTCAACGTGATTTTTCTCGACGGACACGTGGGCTATATCGAGCTGCCATGGAACGCTGCCGCCGGGTACGACGGAAACTGGTTCCATTACGGGGGAGGCGCTACGGGGTTTGGGTGGGACGTGTCTCAGGACGCGAGAGATATTGAATAGGCGTTGGGGGGCGTCCTGGGGGCTGACAAAGGAGATAAGCAACCCATGAAGAGGTCTGTAGTCCGCGCTGCCGCGGCGATAGTGATGCTTCTCGCCGCGTGTTCCGTCCTGTGCGGAGCGGCAACAACCCGCAATGTGATCCTGATGATCGGGGACGGGATGTCGTACGCGCACGTCACAGCCGGGTCCTACTATCTGAACGGGGCTGTTGGAACCCTGTCGTTCGAGCCGTATCACAAATGTCCGGCCACGACGTACTGCCTTGACTCGGCCGCTCACCCCGTCACCGACTCTGCTGCTGCCGCGTCCGCCCTGGCGACCGGACACAAGGTGAACTACGTCACCGTCTCCCAGTCTCCGACCGGCGTCCCGTACACGTCCATTGTCGAGCACGCTAAGAAGCTGGGGAAGCGGACGGGCATCATTGGCACGGACCCGATCACCCGGGCCACTCCCGGCGCTTTTGTGTCGCACGACGCGAGCCGCTACAACTACATCGCCATGGGGGATGACCTGCTCAACTCGTCGCTCCCGGATGTGGCGATGGGCGGCGGCGCGACTCCAGCCGGCGGATCGGAGTACTTCTCGACAGCTCAGGTCAACAAGGCGCTCGCGCTCGGATATCAGGTGGCCTACACGAAGGACCAGATGCTGGCGATCGACAATGCCGGGGAGCGCGTTCTCGGGCTCTTCACTGCTCTCGATATGACTTACGAGTATGACCGGCCGGCGAACACGACCGAGCCGCACTTGAGCGAAATGACGGCGAAGGCGCTCGCGCTTCTCGATACGGACCCGGACGGGTTTTTCCTGATGGTGGAAGGCGCGAAGATAGACTACGGCGCCCACGCGAACGACATCGCGCGGACCGTGGGCGAGGTGGTCGAGTTCAACAACGCGTTCCAGGTGGTGCAGAACTGGCTGCAGGGGCGCACCGACACGCTGGTGATCGTTACAGGCGACCATGAAACGGGCGGGCTGACTGCAACGAACAGGGGGGCGGGAGTTCTGCCGGGCGCGACGTGGACAAGCACCGACCACACGAACGCGAACGTGCCCATCTACGCGCTCGGACCGGGCTCGGAGATGGTGCAGGAGTATGTGTCGGGCGGCGTCGCGGACAATACGAACATCTTCGACGTGATGTATCGCGCGTTCACCGGCGCGCCGCGCGACCGGACGCCCTACCCCATCTACAAAGAGCAGAGTCCGCTCGAGGGCGGCAACGTTTACTACGCGGGGGGCGTGTTCGACGGCACGCTGTTCTCGGGACAGATCGTACAATGCGCGCAGCAGTGGGGCGATGAGCAGGTGGACGGGACGGCGCTCCTGAACATGACCGCCCCGCAGCAGCCGGCCGGAAGGCCAATCGCGAAATGCTCGGCGCCGCTCGGCGGCTATATCTACATCGGCGGCAGCACGGGCCTGTTCCGCGCGCCGGGATGGGAAGGTCCGGTTTCCCAGATACCGGTCCCGGACGGAGTGGTTCCGGAGTCTATCTGCACTGACGGCACGTACCTCTATATGACCAGCGCCTCGTCGAGCAGCTACCACAAGCTTTTCAAGTTTGCCGTGAACCACGCAACGGCCGAGCTCGCAGTCGAACCCGGCTGGCCGGTGGCTATCGGCACTGCGTCGAGCACGCGATTCCGGGGGTTGAGCTGCTATGGGGGGAAGCTGTACGCCGCAAACCACCTCGGCTCTGGCAGCCAGATTTACGAGATAGACACGACGACGCGGGGCGGCGCGCAGCTCTCGAAGGTGCCGGCGCTGGGAGCAAATGCGAACAACGGCTACCAGTGCGCGCGCTTCGGCGACGAGCTTTTTGTCGTGGGGCTCGACGACTGCCTGCACACGTATCAGTTGAGCGGGACGACGTGGACGCTGAACGCGAGTGTGAATCTGGGGCTCGGCGACCTTTACGGGCTTGCGGTGAAGGGCAATGCTGGACGGGCTGATTACGCCTGGGTGACGTCAATCGGGTCCACGGTCAGCTTCTACGGCTTCGCGCCGTGGGCCGAACCGCCGGCGGCACTCGGAAGCTCCAATGCGGGGAGAAACAACTACCCCGTCGCGGTTGCTGACGCCGTTGTGACTAAGAGCGATAGCGGCGGCTTCTGGATCGAGGACAAGAGCCGCGCGGCCGGTGCGCATGTGCTCTGGAGCGGATCTGTTCCCGCGCCCGGGGCGACCGTCAGCCTGGCAGACTTCGTGGGCGGACGGTCAGAGAGCGGCGAGAAGACTCTCTCACCCGCCACGGGCAAGACAGGCTCTGTGGCGGAAGGCGGCCCGTGGGACATGAGGCCGCTGCGGCTGCGAAGCGACAGCATCGGCATGGCAAGCGACAGCGCCGGGCTGGCGACGGATGGTCTCCTCGTAACGGTCTGCGGGGTTGTGCGACACTGCGACGACGCGGGGGAGGCGATCTACCTCGACGACGGAGCCGGCGTAGAGAGCGATGTTTCGGGCGTCGCGGGGCTGAAGGTGCTGATGTCAGGTCCTGGCACGCCTCCGCTCTGGAGCCTGATCTATCCCGAGCTTTCGCCCTGCTTCGCCCTCGTCACAGGAATCGCCCGGCTGGAGAAACTGCCAGACGGCCGCATCATCCGTCGCGTTGACGCTCGCAGCAACTCGGACGTGATTGTGACGCCGCTGTAGTGCGAGCGGCTGCCAGGCTCCCCTCTGCCGGCATCCGTGAAGGAGAGCGGGCCGGCGAGGCAGTCGGCGCCCGCGATGCAAGATGGTGAGAGCGTGTTTCCGCCGCCAGGTGAGGATGTCCGGCGATATACAGCAGATGGCCGGCGGGCACGTGACGGCGCCCGCCGGCTAGATGGCGCCGGGGCTACTTTTTCCGGCGAATGAGTCCCAGAAGCCCGCACGCAAGCACGAGGGCCGAAGTGGGCTCGGGCACGACGCTTCTGAGAGCGCTGAAGTCCTGTGTCACGGAGCCGCTGCTCCACATGTTCGGCGCTCCGAACGTGCTCGACGTCCCGTCCGTGTAGTTGGACATCGGCGTGATGAGACCCGACGGGGTGTCCTCGAGCTTGAACACCTCATCACTGCCGATCCCGCTCGCGGGATTGACGCCTTCGCCACAAGGCCCGAAAACAACCTGGCTGGACGCATCAAGAATCGTGATCTGGAAGTTCGACTGCGTGTTATCCCCCGCCGAGAATGACGCCTGGTAGTTGATCCACCAGTCGCCAGCGAACGGGTCGTACGACAGGTCGGTAGCCACCAACTCGGCAATCGTGAGAATGGTGCCGCTGCGAAGGCTGCCGAACACCGCGTCCGTCGGCAGGGTGATTGTGGCGTCAGCCGCACCCGCCTGCTCGGTGACGATGTTCCATCCGCGCGCGTCCAGGTTGTCGGCTATGACAACCAGTTCCATCCAGTCGCCGCCGTTGCCCGGCACGATGCCGAAGTAGGTGTCGGACTTCCCGTCTTTCAGCACGTTGGCGTCTTTGACCGAGTTGTACTCGTTCACGATCATGGGCGCGGCAAAGGCCGAACCCGCTGAGCACAGCACTCCCGCCACCAGTGCGGCGATCACAGCAGTTCGTACGTTCAGTTTCATAGGTTACCCCCTTCTATATAAGAAAACCTTTCTTCTTCTTCTCCTGCACGACTCCGCTTCCAGTGCTCCATCGAAGGAGCCGGGCCTCTGCGGGCCCTTACCTGGCTATGCGGAACCCCACATCGTTCGCATCCGATTCGGGCGCGCCAAAGTACCGGCAAGCCGCGCGGGCGCCGTACATTCCGTACCAGCTCCCGCCTTTCAGCACCCGGAGTTCGCCCGTGCGGTCAAACTGCGCTTCGGCCCCCGGATACGACGCATACCAGGAAGACGTCCACTCCCACGCATTGCCCGCCATGTCCTCGCAGCCAGACGGGGCTGCTGATCCCGCGTATGAACCCACCGGCGCGGTCTGAAACCCCGTGACGACCGTGTCGAACCAGTCATTGCACATCGCGTCGCTCGGAGTATCCCCCCACGGATACACCCGGCTGTGACCGTCCCACCGGGCCGCCTTCTCCCATTCGGCCTCTGACGGCAGGCGCGCCCCGGCCCACCGGGCGAACGCCTCCGCCTCGTAATAGCTCACGCCGATCACTGGATGACTATCGGTCTGGCTGAATGCCGCGGGAGGGGTTCCCCAGTCCTGTTCGTCTGACCAGAACAACGGCTCGACGCGGCCGGTCTGGACGCGCCACGCCCAGCCCTCCGGCGACCACAGTGACGCATCCGCATATCCGCCAGCCTGAATGAAGCTGCGGAACTGCGCGCGCGTGACCTCGGTCCGCCCAATCCAGAACGAGGGCACATACACTTCGTGCGCGGGATACTCGCGGGACATCCCCTCGTAGTCATCCATTCCCGCTCCGGTATTCCCCATGGCGAAGATGCCTGCCGGGACATGCGCCATCTCGAAGTTGGGGTAGAGCGGGAGCACGTCTTCAGCGCGGGTCACCTGCATTACGGCAGAGTACACTTCACCTTCGAGCCGCAGGCCGCAGACGCCGGTCACCTTCACAAATGCGCCGGTCTCCAGACTCATCGGCTCGGGCAACTCGGCCGTCGTGCCCGAAGGCCCGGCTCCCGAACTGTCGTCAATCCAGATGGTGCGTCGGTCCGCGCTTATGGCCGTCAGGCGGCCCGCGATGCTCACAAACTGACCCACGGTGTTCAGGCCATTTCCGCCCGCGATGCCTCTCTGCCCCGCTCCCGTTGTCTCATCGAACGCGAGGTCTGCTCCGCCCAGGCTTGCCGCCTTGATGAGCCAGGGCTTCAGGGTCTCCGATCCGGCTGCAATCACGGTTGAGACCGCAAGAACGCGCTCGCCTCCGGGCGTGGTGGACATCTCACCCTCGCAGTTTACGACTACGCCTCTCGCCGGCAGCGATTCGCCCGCAAGGCGCAGTCCGGAGGAATGGTCAAGGGCGGATACATACGCGAAGCCCGCGCCTGAGGCCGTGACGACAGCGTCTTCGATAGTGACGTACGCCCCGTCCGGCTGCATCTTCGCCTCGCCCACGGTCCCGGCCGTGGCGCCTGATGCCGCAAGAAGGATCGCGCAGAGCACACCCGCTGTGAATGCTGAGAAGGTCTTCACTGGTTCACCTCGAAACTTGCGGTTACAACGAGGTCGCCGGTTGGCGTGACCTCAGCCTTCGCGTTCGGGGCGGTGATGCCCTGCCAGCCCGCGAAGCGCGACCCCGCCGCGGGCACAGCCTCAAGCTCGATCGGGACATCCTGGAAGTAGATGCCCTGCCACGGCATCTGAGCGGCTGCGAGGGCCAGCGAGTTCACCCGAACCGTGCCCGTCCCCGCGCCCGTGACATTGACCGTGACACCGGCCGTTCCGGTCAGCCCAAAAAACTTCACAGAGTGCTGTCTGAGGTACGCCGGGCGTTCTCTTGCGAAGTTTCGCATGGTCTCGACCCGCGTGTTCCAGTTCGCCAGAGTGTCCGGGCGCGCCCAGCGGTTGAGATGCTCCTGCATGTGGGGCAGAATCGCCGCCTGCTTCGCGTCAATCTGGGCGACAACGGTATCGGGCGCCAGCCGGGAGTTGAGCAAGTCCGCCATGCGGTTGATGAAGCGCGCCCGGAAGGCCGTGTTGCGCAGCAGTTTGCGCAGAAGCCGCGTGAAGCCCTCGCCATTGGGGTAATAGTGCTCCGGTCTGGCCATAGTCGCCGCGAAAGCGAGGGTGTCGTGCTCGTAGGCCCTGTCCCCTTTCGTCAGGCCGAAGCCCGAATCGGTATCGTACAGCATCCAGCGCCACTTCCCGTCCGGGGTGCGCGGCCGCCAGTACCGGGAGTTGACGGCGGGCCAGTCGGTGTTGCCGCAGTAGATCTCGATCAGGTTGTAGTCTATGAAGTTCTCGAGGTCAACGCGGTTTTCGACGTAGTCGTAGGCATCAGAGTCCCGCAGGTCGTGAGTCCACAGATGATACTGCAGCGCCTGCCACGCGACCCGGTCGCCTTCGTCCACCTCGCCCGTTGACTCCAGCAGGTCCACGTCCTCCTCGCCGTGGTGGCTTTCTATGTAGTACTTGTCGTAGCGCTCGCGGAGGTTGTGGATGCCCCAGAACTCCCCGTTGATGAAGACGATGCTGGGACGATAGGCTTGAAGATCCACCTCGGTCCCTTCCATCAGCCCCTGAATCAGGCCGTCGCGAAACAGCGTGGACAGCCAGTCATTGCCCGAACTGCGGAGTATGAAGCGCGTGTAGCCAGTCATCCACCGCGTTGGGAATATCTTGTAGCGGAACTCGCCCGAGTCCGAATAGCCATCGGCATACAGGCGCAGGCTCTTCTGAGGATTAACGCTGCTGCCGCCGCCGTGGATGCGCGCGCCCGCGTCCTGCGAGAACTTCAACTGCCCGCCGGTCTCGAAGAACTCGACATGCACCGGCCGCTCCCAGGCGCTGCCATTCATCATATAGTTGCCGGTGTTGTAGAAGTCCGCGGGGTCGTAGTTGACTCCGGGCACGTAGATGCCCGTGTTGTAGTCGTAGAGATTCGCCGCGTCTGTGACGACCGAAATCACGGGTAGGGTGTAGCGCGTGGGCATGCCCGGATCAACGAAGTATGTGCTCGTGGCGACCGGACTCGGAGCCGAACCCTCCTTGAACGCCCGTGCCCTGACAACCGTCCCCATGAACACATCGCCGACGGGCGGGTTCCAGGCCACCCAGGGGGGAGCCTCGGGCGCGGTGTGGTTGATCATGGCGAGTACCGGGGTCTGGCCCGCGCGGCCGCTGACAGCCAGCGGCGGGGTGAGAACTGGCGACGACTCGGTCGGTGTGGAGCCGTCTGTCGTGTAGCGGATGGTGACGTCCGGATCGTAGGCAATGGCGGATACGGAAACATCGGCGGTGTAGAAACCCGCGGCAGGAAGCAGGCTGGGCGCGCGCAGGAATGAAGTGTACCCTTCCGTGGTGTTCGCGGCGCCCGGCGTCGGGTCCAGGAAAAACACCAGGTTCGCATCGCCATCAGGCTTGCGGCCGTAAGACCGGTCCGTGAGCAGGGAAACAGGGGGCATCGTGTCTACACGCTGGCCCTGGGGATCGGTCAGCGCAATCGTCTCACCGCCGGCGCTGATCTTGTAGCTCGTATGAAGATAGGGCCCGCTCAGCCGGTTCTTGTCGGAGCAGAACACGAGCAGGAACTCGCCCGGAGCAATGACCCTGGAAGGGAAGGTCCACTTGAATGGCGATGATGGATTGTCAGTCAGGCCATACCCGAGCAGGTTCACCGCCTCGGGCCCGGAGTTGTACAGCTCGACCCAGTCGGGATGGTCGCCGTCCTCATCCGCGATGGAACGGGTATTGGAACTCAGCATCTCGTTGAGGAAGAGATCTGCTCGCGCCTGAGGAGCGGACACGACAAGCGCCAGCAAGGCTGCCAGCACCAGGGACAACGAAGGCCCTCTACGGGAATCAACTTTCAAGAACATCAGCGGCAGCACCCCTTTCCTTCGCTGACGGCCACGCGCTTAAGATTCCAAGCACGTGGTCAAGGCTACCGCGGCCATATTAGCCCTCCGCTGAAGCGTCTGTCAACAGATGCATCACACACATGTCGCAGATGCCGCGATCCCGATATGCTCGCAGGTGTTTTGCGTCTGCCGTCCGTTGACAGCCCGCGCCTTGCCTGAGATACTGACAGCACACACCTGCGCGGGTTGCCGCGTCCAGGCCCGAACAGCGGCGCGTCGCAGGCGAAAGGGAGACATGGCCAGACACACACTCGCAGCAGTGCTGCTTGTCGTCGTCGGGGCAGCGCCCGCATTCGGCGCCGCGCAGATATGGGATCTGGGCGAGGGCATATCTGTGGGCGCCACGCCGGACGGACAGGTGACCTGCGTCCGGTATGGCGCCAATCTCAACAAGACCGCCATCTGGACGGTCCAGTACGGCACTCGAGAGCTGGGCAAGTACACGCCGGCGGGCATCGCCCGGAAGGGCTCCCAACTGGTTGTCGCGGGCCACATGGACGGCGCGGCGCATCGTTGGGACGGCAATCCCCAGGGCGCAGGGACGTGGAGCGCCCTGCCGCTGGCCGACGGGCTCTACACCTGGAAGCCGCACCGCGTACAGGCCATCGCCTCAGACGGGACCAGCGTGTGGATCGTTGGCCTGTCGGCTTACACCGGCGGGGCTGAGCATGGCTGTGTCTACACAGACAACGGCTCCACCTCATCCTGCGCCAACATCGTGATCCCCGCTCCCGGCCACGATCACTCCGAGCTGTGTGCCGTCTCAGAAGACGGCCAGGTGGCGGGCCAGGCTCAGTATGGAGGATCGGGCACGCTCACCAGCGGCGGCCGGCAGGTCATCACCGGAAGCCCGCTGCGCTTCCTGGGCAACCTGCTGGGAGGTGCCACAGCGGCCAACGAGGCCCGGGCGCTGGCGATGTCGGGCGATGGCTGCCGGATCGTTGGCTGGAGCTACATTAACCTCAATCCTCTCTACATCCAGCAGTGTTACTGGGACGCCCCTTTCACCGCAAACCGAACCGCGCACGCCATCCCGTTTCTGCCGGGCCATGTCTGGGGCGACGCCACGGCCGTTAGCCGCACTGGCATCTACATCGGCGGCGCATCGTGGAAGGTGATCTACAACTCGCAGGGCCAGCTTGCGCCCGAGGGGCAGGCCGCGTTCATCTGGGACGCCGCGCACGGCACGCGAAACCTGAAGGACGTGCTGGCGGCGGAGGGCGCCGACCTCACAGGATGGAGCAGGCTCAGCGACGACCTGCGCGGCACCAGCGAGCACGGCGACGGGTTCTTTGACATAACGGGCATCTCCGAGGACGGCAGATGGATTACCGGCACCGGCGCGAAGAGCGGAGTGCGCCACGCTTACGTCGCCTACCTCAACGAGGCTCCTTCGGTGTCCGCGGTCTCGCCCGCAACAGCGCCGGGCACCGCCGCGGTGCAGGTCACTATCAGCGGCCTGTGCTTCCGCGACGGGGCGGCCGTGAAGCTGTCGAGGGCCGGCCAGCCGGACATCCCGGGCACGAGCGTAACCGTATCGAGCCTGTCAAGTCTGACCTGCGTGTTCGACGTCACGGGCAAGGCCGTGGGGCAATGGGATGTGGTGGTAACCAACCCCGACGGGCAGTCAGGGACGCTGTCAAAAGGGCTGGCCGTCGTGCTGCCGGTATCGGCGCCATCCTTCGGAACCGCCGTGCGCTCGGTGGTGGATCCGATCATGGCGGACGCAAGCGGCAGATACCGGTTCAGGTTCTGGGGCAGAGCGACCGTCATTGACCCGAACACCATCCGGCTGGACGACGGTTCGGCGAACCGGCTCAAGGTGCTTGCGCCGGGACACACCGGGATCGCCGCCGGCGGCTACGCATGTGCCGTGGGCACGCTCTGCCTTACCGCCGAAGAGCCGATCTTGCTGAGTTCGTCCGTCCAGGTGTGCCCGCTCAACTGACGGGGGTGCGTGCGAGTTGCCCCGAAGCGGCGGGCTCCCGGGTCTCGAGAAGCCGGATATCCGCGGCTTCGCGCGGACGAACCACGGGCACGATGCCCTCCAGAGTCACTCGCGAACTGATGCCCGTTACGTGAATGAGTTCGCCGACTCCGGGAAGCGGGATCGTGTTGCCCTCCGCAAGGCCGCTCAGCGAGACCAGCAGCCCGGGCGTTCCGAGCGGGCTTTGGGGACTGTGTCCATCGTCGAGCGCAAACGCGCCGCCCGCGGGGTCAACGGCGGTCACTCGGCCCCAGACGCGCACGAGCAGGCCTGTGGTATCCACCACCGGGGCCCGGACACCGGCGTCAGGATCACCGCCGACCAGGCGGTTCGCCATTCCGAGAGGCCCGGGCACTGTGAACGGGCCGGGATAGACGGTGACAGACGGATTGTCTATCACCCTCTCGCCGGAGACGGTCGTGATGGAGCCGGTCACATCCACGCAGTCGCCCACCCGCACGGGCTGGGAAGTCGCGATCCTGATGCCGCCCATGCGGCCGGAGTCCTCGATGTACGCTGCGTTCGCAAACTGGTCGTTGCCTGCCGTCACGACTTTGCCGCGGACCGTGACGATCTCGCCGTCAGGCCGGGCCTTTGAAAAGGCAACCGGATCGGTCAGAGGGGGCGTTCCCGTAACGGCCGAGTTCATCACCCGGAATATGTCGGTGTTGTCGGCGACACCGCTCTTCATGTAGTAGCCGAGCAAACCGGCGCCTGCACCCAGCGCATAGACCGGCACATTCGCACCCGTATGCCCGGTCGTGGACCAGGTCGCCGACGGATAGTTGCCGGCGCCCTGACTGGTCGCAAGGAGGCCGCCTGTCTCGTGGTCGGCGGTCAGGATCACGAGCGTGTCCGTTCGTGTTCCCAGCCATGCCATCACGGTCTGGAACGTGTTGTGGAACTCGACTGATTCGGCAGTGACGCGGCGGATATCGTTGGAGTGCGCCGACCAGTCAATCAGCCCGCTCTCGACCATCAGAAAGAAGCCGTCGGGATCACCCTCCAGAAGCCGCAGCGCGGTGGTGGTCATCTGGCTCAGGTGCGGTTCGGCATTGGTGGCGGTGCGGTCGTATTCGGCGGTCAGTTGCCCGCCATTGAAAAGCCCGAGCGCGCGTTCGGCGCCCGTGGGAAGCGCGTTCATCGCCGCGGCGTTGTACACCGCCTGGTAGCCCAGCGACTGCGCCAGGGTCACCTGCGAGGAAGAGAAGTAATCCGATCCGCCACGAGCCGGATCGCCCGCTCCGAAGATGACGTTCGGCTGCGACGAGTTGAGGAAATCGTTCCCGATGGCGATGGTGCTGTTGCGCGAGGCTTCGTGGGCGCCGAATCCCGCGGGCGTGGCATGCGTGATGGGCACGGTGGTAACCAGCCCTGTGGTTTTCCCGAGGTCCCTTGCGATTTCGAGGATGGTCGTGATCGGGGAGCCATCCGGCGCCTGCGAGATGACGCCGTTGTTCACCTTCACACCGGTCGCAAGCGCGGTGGCGGCCGCAGCGGAGTCGGTGACGGACGAGTTGGCGGAGCGGGTCG
>Ga0255341_1004604_pt1 | contig 14336 bp, 16 predicted proteins | sample wastewater_treat_8_FD_192418 | JGI IMG/M metagenome (GOLD analysis project Ga0255341, IMG submission 192418) | Wastewater microbial communities from Lulu Island WWTP, Vancouver, Canada - plant12 | ecosystem: Engineered > WWTP > Wastewater > Unclassified | place: Canada: Vancouver, British...
TACAGAAGTAGTTATATTTCAGTTTGTATTCCTCTTTAATCGGGCATTCATCACATTTGCATCCTTCTTCAAAGGATATACATAAAAAGCTCCGCCCTATCATGCAAAAGAGTTTTTCGCGCTCTACAATTGCACATTTATTGTAGCTTGGGCAGGTGGGACAGATACATTTTGCTTTTTTCTCTTCAATTAGCTTTTCCCGCTCTTCAATTGGAAGTTTTTTCAATTCCTTTTCAAAATTGTTGTAAGTCTCCATTTGAATCCCTCGATGGATAGTTATTGTTTCTTTTATTTAATGTTATTCATCGGTGAAGTATAATCGTGAGAATGAAAGATACGGCCTGACCTATTAATCTTTAGTCCTGAGATGGAGACTTATATGGGTACATGATACTTTCATCCTGCAGAAAACTCTATCAACAGGAGACTCATCGCACCAGATCTCCTGAAGAGACCTATGAAGTCGTCCACGAACTTACAGCTCCGGCTGGGATCACCCGGGTTGCAGATATTACAGGCCTTGACCGGATAGGCATTCCTGTCTTCTCCTGTATAAGGCCGGTTGCAGCTGAAGGCGCTATCACCGTATACAACGGGAAAGGGGCAACCCCAATTGCAGCAAGGGTTTCGGCCATAATGGAAGGCCTTGAGCGGTACTCTGCCGAGGTTCATGACAGAAACCCGCAGGTATTGACCTATGATCAGATTCGGTCAGAAAAGAAGGCTATCCGCCCGGACTCTCTCATTCTTCCTGATTATGCAGAGCCGGAATGGCCAGTTCCCTGGTATCATGGCTATGATATACTGCGGGATGAAGAGGTGTGGATCCCCGCCCATGCCGTGTTTCACCCATTGCCCCGCATCATGGGCAAGCTGTTCAGAACCAGTACAAACGGGATCGCATCTGGAAATACTCTGGAAGAGGCTATATACCACAGCCTTTGTGAACTTGTGGAAAGAGATGCCTGGTCTCTTGTCGAGTCATCCAATAATGCCGGACAGGTAATTACAGAAGTGGATCATCCGGTTGCCAGGGAACTCATGGAAAAATTTGAGCGTGCCGGGGTGGAGGTCATCTTACGCGATATAACAAGTGACCTTGGGATACCAACGGTCGCCGCGGTATCTGACGATCTTCAGCTCCGCGACCCCACGCTTTTATGCATCGGGATGGGTTCACACCTGTGCAGTGAGATTGCAGTCCTCAGGGCACTGACAGAAGTAGCCCAGAGCAGGGCAACGCAGATTCATGGGGCCAGGGAAGATACCCAGCCAACGCATTTCCTGTCAAAGGTAGGTTATGACAGGGCAAAACGGCTAAATAAAAAATGGTTTACAAGGGATCATGAGATCAGCTTTAAGGAGATGCCATCTTACCATACCGACGACTTCCTTGATGATATTCACATTGTTCTGGACAGGCTCAAAGCTGCAGGGCTTGACAGGGTTATTGTGTCTGACCTAACAAGGCCGGAGATAGGCGTTCCGGTTGTCAGGGTGGTTGTGCCTGGTCTTGAACTCTTTGCAATGGATCCTGAACGGAAAGGAGAAAGATGTCTGCGTGCACGACGTAATTATATTCCTGGGGCCAAGCCTGCCGGTTCCTGAAGCCGAAAAGATACTCCCCGCAATATATCGCCTTCCGGTAAGACGTGTGGATCTCCTGGAAGTGATAAGGGAAAGACCTTGCATAGTCGGGATCATAGACGGGGTATTCTTTGAAGAAGCAGCCGTTGGCCACAGGGAAGTCCTTCAGGTCATGAAGAGTGGGATCAGTGTTATTGGTGCCTCCAGCATGGGTGCGCTTCGTGCTGCAGAGCTTGAACCATTTGGGATGATCGGTGTTGGTGAAGTCTTCAGGATGTATCGGGATGGGGAGATAGAGTCAGACGATGAGGTGGCGCTGATATATGATCCAGCTACCGGCACGGCCCTTTCAGAACCCCTCGTAAATATCAGGGTCACCCTGAAACACGGGGTAAGTACAGGTTTTTTCACTTCAGATGAGGCTGAAATGGTACTGAATACAGGAAAGTCACTCTGGTATCCTGACAGGTCCTGGTCAAAAATAATTAGCATGTGCGATCTTGATCCCATGAGAAAAGAGAGTATCCGGATATGGCTTAAGGATAACCAGATAGACCAGAAAAGAGAAGATGCAATAGCTGCCCTTCTCTACATCAGGGAAAGATTCTGTTCATGAAAGAAGAGATCTCACAATTCATGTCCAGTCGCTTTGAACGGCAGTTACCCCTGATAGGTCATGAAGGGCAGAAGAAACTTGAGAATTCCACGGTGCTTATTGCAGGGGCCGGGGGGCTTGGTTCTCCGGCTGCAACTTACCTTGCACTTGCCGGTGTTGGTGAAATTATCATCGTCGACGACGACAATATCCAGGAATCAAACCTGAATCGGCAGTTCCTTCATGCAGCAGCATCTGTGGGGCACAGGAAAGTATATTCAGCCGAAAAAACACTTCACAAACTGGCTCCTGACACTTCCATCATCGCATATCCAACAAGGATAGACCAGTCTTCGGTACACCATCTTGTCAGGGATGCGGATATTGTAATTGATGCACTGGATAATTACGAGACAAGGTTTATCCTGCACGATTCGGCCTGGGATGCCGGAATTCCTTATATTCACGGGGCCATCGAAGGTTTTTCAGGGCAGCTGACCAGCATCATTCCTGGAAAAACTCCCTGCCTTAACTGTCTTATCCCTGCAGCTCCACCTTCAGGCAAAGTCCCGGTTATCGGGGCAACTGCAGGAGTTATTGGGTCCATGCAGGCTATGGAGGCGATTAAGTTCCTGTCCGGGACCGGAACAATGATGGCAGGCCGGTTACTGATATGGGATGGCTTATTAGGAAGAAGTGAATACCTGAAGATTGGAAGAAGGAAAAACTGTAATTTCTGTTCAGATCATGGAGAGATAAGATGAAGGTAACCGTACGATGTTATGCCCGTTTCAGGGATGCTTTTGGTGAGGAGCAGGTGGTAGATCTCCCCCAGGGCGCGACGATCAGGGACGCTGTTATTATACTTGCCAAAGCAAGTCCTGATTCTGATCTTCTGGTTGATGATATGCAAAACATAAGGAGTTATGTTATGATAATGCACCAGGACGAAAGGATCTCCCCTATGGATGCAGGATCAGTAACGCTTGAAGATGGAGATCTGATAATTCTCTTTCCGCCAGTATCTGGAGGATAGACTTGATAGCAATTACCCGTGACCCTATTGATCCCTTCGGATTTATTGAATCTGCGAGAAGGCCTGATACAGGTGGAATTGTTACATTTATCGGAACTGTCAGGGATGATGATATCGAAGCTCTTGATCTTGATGTCTGTGAGGAAGTGGCTTTATCAGATTTAAAGAAGATCGCAGAGCAGGCAATCAGGGATTATAACCTGAATACGGTCGACATCGTACATCGCGTTGGACGAATGCAACTGACAGAGACGATTGTTGTAATCGTTGTGGGGGCATCACACAGGAGGGAAGGATTTGCAGCCTGTTCATGGATCCTGGAACAGATTAAGGAATTTGTTCCTATATGGAAGAAAGATATTCATAAAAACGGAGAATCCTGGCACTTTATGCAAGAAGAAGATAACAGGTCTTTATAATTTTCAAACGACGCATTTTTATCTTTGCTAACTTTACATTCGGTAGTAGTGATGATAGTTATCGGGATTTACATAATTTTTCGTTAAATGATGAATGGTTTAATCTGATTATTTGGATCATTCATCGTCATTCATGTAAAAACAAATGGTAAACAGGTGATATTCCAATTGCGATATCCAGCATTTTATGGCCAGATCAAATTAAACAAATATATATTATAATAAGACGATGTCATATTGCATGATCGGTAAATTCTCTATTGGGATCATTGCTCTTGTGCTGGGGGCAATGCTTCTTTGTGGGGCTGTATCAGCAGATAGAGTTGATACGCTGGGAGAGCATGGCGCTGACCGTCTTCTCATAGCAACGACTACCAGTCTTGATGCAACCAAGCTTCTTGATCTTCTTGAAGAAAAGTTCAAGGAAGAGACCGGAGTTACTGTAGAGCATGTTGCTGTAGGAACCGGAATGGCTCTTGAGATTGCAAGAAACTGTGATGCAGACATTGTCATGGTCCACGACCGTGTAGCAGAAGATAAGTTCATCGACGAAGGTTTCGGTGTAGACCGCCGTGTCTTTGGGTATAACTACTTCCTTCTGGTCGGACCTGAGAATGACCCGGCAAAAGTTGCGGGCCTGAACGGAACTGCTGCATTCATAGCAATTGAAAAGGCAGCAGCAGAAGATCCAAGTGTTGTTTTCGTATCCAGGGGAGATCAGTCCGGAACCCACTCCCGTGAAAAACTTCTGTGGAAATGGGGCGGGTATGATTATGCCGAGATCAACACTTCAGACTGGTACAGGGATGCAGGTTCCGGAATGGGCCAGACCCTTACCATGACCGAAGAGCTTCAGGGATACACCTTAAGCGACTCTGCAACCTGGGGAACTTACGAGAGCGAACTCACACTTGTTCCACTGGTAGAAAACGATGAAAACTTCCAGAATGTCTATGCCGTCATGCGTGTAAATGATGAGAAATGTCCAGATGTAAACACTGAAATCGCAAAGAAGTGGATAAACTTCATGATCAGTGACGAGGTTCAGGACATTCTGCAGACTTATGGAACAGAAAAGACCGGTGTCCCATACTTTAACCCCGGACGGGGTCAGGCAGAAGTAATGGGAGTAACTGTGGAAGAGACCGCTGACCCAGTGGTTTAATCCCGCACCGTTTTTTTTCTTTCATCAGATATTTTATCATGAATGATCTGCTCACTGGTATTCAGACTGCGATTGGACTCATACTGGTTGCAGATCCGGAAGTATTGAATATAACCTTCAGAACTTTGCAGATTACTTTCTCTTCTGTCCTGCTTAGCACAATTATTGCGATACCACTTGGTTCGGCAATTACATTCAGAAATTTTCATGGGAAAAAAACACTCATAAGCCTTATTCAGACCTTGTATGCACTTCCAACGGTAATTGTAGGTCTGCTCTGTTACATGCTTCTTTCAAGGTCAGGACCTCTTGGGGAGCTAAGGTGGTTATTTACACCAAATGGGATGATATTTGGTCAGACCATACTCATCATTCCGATCATGACCGGTCTTTCAATCGCAGCACTTCAGGCCATAGATCCAGTAATCACAGATACCATCAGATCCCTTGGGGCTTCACGGCTACAGTTTCTGAGAAGTCATCTGCGTGAAGCGAGGTTTGCAATAATGGCCGCAATCATTGTAGGCTTTTCACGTGCCATCTCTGAAGTCGGAACGGCGATCATGATCGGAGGAAACATAAAAGGCCATACGCGGGTGCTTACAACCGCGATATCTCTTCAGACATCGATGGGAAACTTTAACCTTTCTCTGGCTCTTGGGATCATTCTTCTGGCAATTGCGTTGGTAATCAACCTTTTCATGGGGTTCGTCCAGAACAGGTAAGTACGATGATTGATATCCGGAACTTAACAAAAGAATTTGATGGTAACTATGTCCTCACCGATGTGTCAGAAACCATCCGGAAAGGAGAGATTTTTGCAATCATCGGGCCATCAGGCCAGGGTAAAACCACCCTGCTTCGGATCCTCGGACTTCTTGAAAGACCTACATCAGGCCAGGTGCTTCTTGAAGGCAGGTCAATAACACATCTTTCTGATAATGATCCAGTCCGAAGACGCATTGGAATGGTCTTTCAAAACCACGTCGCATTCAAGGATTCTGTTTACAATAATATTGCTATCGGGCTTCGGTACCGTGGGTTTGGAAAGGATGAAATAAAGAAGAAGATACTTCAGAAACTTGATGAGATTGGACTTGCAGGATATGAGAATCGGAAAGCCACAACCCTTTCAGGAGGAGAAAAGCAACGGGTCTCACTTGCAAGGGTAATGGTGACAGGGCCGGACATCCTGATTCTTGATGAACCTACGGCTAACCTTGATCCTGTGTCAACAGAAGTCATTGAAGATCTCATACGCTACTACAACAAGGAACTTGGTACAACTGTCCTGATGTCTACCCATGATCTCATCCAGGGGCAAAGGCTTGCAGACCGGGTTGCAGTGATGATGAATGGACGGTTCATCCAGTCGGGCACAATATTTGATGTATTTACCCGTCCGTGCTCTGTCGATGTTGCAAAATTTATAGGCATAGGTAATATCCTCCCTGGAAAGGTCATCAGAAAAGAAGACGGTATATCGGTGATTTTGACGCATGGTGTCGAAATTTTTGCAATAGGCGAAAACCCTGTAGGAACCCGGGTAAAAGTTGCCATCCGCCCTGAGGAGATTACCTTACACACCGGCCCTGACCGGTGGTCCAGCGCAAGAAATGTAATATTTGGAACAGTCACCGGTGTCAGACCCTTTGGAATAATCAGTCTAATTGGTGTTAAGTCAGGGGATCTGCATTTATCAGCCCAGGTTACATGGCAGTCAATCCATGAGCTGGATCTAAAACCCGGAGTTCAGGTCGTGCTTTCTTTTAAAGCGCCGTCAGTTCATCTAATGCCAGAAGAAAATCACCATGAATGTCGATAATAATTCATTTTCACATCATTCATATCTCCTCTCTGAGCTTGCCGGTTCTGTAGGAAATTTTGGCACAGTCCTCCCACTTCTTTTTGCCGTCTCATTCTCATGCGGGATGAATGTCTCTTTAATGCTGCTCTGGGCTGCTGTATGGTATATTATCACAGGACTATATTACCGCATTCCGATTCCAGTGGAACCACTAAAAGCTGTAGGGGCCATTGCAATCGCCGAGTCGGTTTCCACCCACCTGATCGCTGCTTCAGGTATTTTAATGGGAGTGATATGTTTATGCATCGGATTTTTTGGATGGATGGACCGGGTCAGAAGAATCATTCCTGAACCTGTCATAAGGGGAGTACAGCTCGGCCTTGCGTTGATTTTTGTTAAAAGTGCAATACCTGGATTTATCCTCCCGGACCTTTCCTTTGCAGCCGTATCCGCTGGAATCGTCTGTGTATTCCTGCTTATAAAAAGGGTTTTAAAAATACCTGATCTCTCTGCTATTTTCATTATTGGTTCCGGGTTCTTTATTGCTTTTTTGAGTACCGGGTTTCCGTCTATTACTTTTTTTTCAGTTCCCACTCTTCAATTGCCCTCGTCGTCAGATTTTTTCGATGCGTCAGTTCGTTTAATTCCTCCCCAACTCCCTCTTACCCTGACAAATGCCATCCTTGCTACTTCCCTCCTCGTTCATGATCTGTTTAAAAGAGATGAAAACCCTGATAAGATCTGTAAATCGATAGGTCTGATGAGTTTATCCTCATCGTTATTTGGAGGTTTTCCAATGTGTCATGGGGCCGGGGGTCTGGCAGCTCACTACAGGTTTGGCGCAAGAGGGGGACTTTCATTAATTCTGGGAGGGTTGGTTCTCTTGCTAACCGGAGTGATTTGTACTGATACAAACTTCTCCTCAGCCCTTCCTGTAGGAATGTTTGGAGTTCTCCTGGTTGTGGTGGCCATAGAACTTGCAAAACATGGGCTTAAAACAGAAAATTTGTTGGTATCCGGTCTTATTGCAGTAATATCCCTGCCATTTGGTCTTGCCCTGGGTTTTGGTGCAGGCCTGGTTCTTGCCTGGGCACTTAGATACCGGAATAAATTAATATAATCATGAAGGTTTTTAGATTAAATTGAAGTCTGGTCATTCTGCCTTGATGATAGTTCCTACTTTTTCACCTTTTACTGCCCTTGTTATCATCCCTGGTTTGTGACCATTTACTATCTGGACTTCCCTGATATTTCTGCATTCAAGCATAAGCTCTACGAGTTTTCTTTCAAGAACAAGATCCTCCATCTTCATTGCAATCAGTTCAGTTGCCGATATTTCCGGAATCAGTTCTGCATCAGGGAACTTTAATGGATGCCGGTCATAAAGTCCGTCAACATTTTTTGCAAGGATACAACTTCTGGCACCAAGAACTTCTGCAGCAATGAAAGCCCCGGTGTCAGTCCGGTGAGACGGAATGCCGCCGGTTGTCCGTTCGGAAGGATGTTCATACAGGCCATATGGCGGAGTTCCGTGAGTAACCGGAAATGCCCCCATGCCAAGGAGAGTTGGAACTTCCAAAAGATCTGAGGTATGGATTCTTTTAGCCTGGTATGGAGCAAGGAGTGTTGCAATCATGATTGCATTCTGTTCAGAAATTTTGCTTGTCAGCTCTGCAAGAACTCCTGTTGGCATCCCAAGATCCAGCCCGATATCCATTATGTGCCTTACCCTGACTCCTCCCCCGGTGACGAGCATCACCTGGTGTTCCTTAGACAAAGCGCCGATCTCATCCATCAGGGGGATGACAACGTTACGCCCATAGTCAATGATTCCATGTCCGCCTATCTTGATAACGTTTAATTTTGGAAGGATGCGCATGAGCGGGCGTTCATTGTACCGGTCAAATAATCCTTTTCTATCAAGGGTTTCCCCCTGGAGCTTGTTAATAATTTCATGTCGCTCGTGCATTGAACATCACAACAATATATTTATATGGAAAGATCTTATAGATAAGTTGTCAGCAACCAATTGATATATCACTTGAATTATATCAGTTGGTTTTCGGAGGTGACGGAATATGAAAATCTTTGTACGTGAGAGACAGAAAGTTGGTGCAGGAGTAAAAAGCCCAAAATACCGCATTCTTGCTGTTACAGGAGGGCAAGTCCAGGTAGTTGCAACCCACTTCAGGAAGGTTGAACTTGAAATGATCGCCCAGGAAGTTGGTGCGGAGATCGTCTGGCTTGAACCTGTTCCAGATGGACAGAAGAAAAAACATTAATTTTTCCTGTATCCTTAATAGATCCAAACTCTAACTCTTTTCACATGTCATCACTCTCAATTGAATGCCTGTTTGAATCAGCGGTAAAGATATTCCTTTTCGAAGACGGTGCAGTTACAATTACTTTTTCCAAAGAAGGAATTCACGTGAGATTCCCTACTACCAGGCGTCTTGCCGAGTACCTTAAAGTTCCACACTACTACATTCTTCCGTACTTTGCCATGATGGAAGAGCAGGAACTGGTAACAAGGGCCGAACGGGTTGGTATCCTCACAACCAGCAAAGGAACACAGAAGATTGTGTCAGTCATGGCTGAACTTTATCCACAAAAGAGTGCCGATCTCATGGGTTCTATGATATTTAATGAAGTTGTCAGGATGACCATGCCCGAAGAGCAAGAAAGAAATACTTCATAATTAAAACCATTTTCTCCAACATTCCTGGAAGACTGGTATTATATTATATAGTCACCCGGTTTTTTATTGCGAGGAGTAATTTCATGACAATATATATTGCGCTCGACGATACAGATATGCCTGAAAGCCCTGGAACCGGCAGACTTGCCAGGGAATTATTTAACCTTCTTGAAAAAAGATACCCGGCTTTTGCAATCACCAGGCATCAGCTCTATGTTCATCCTGATATCCCGTATACTTCACATAATAGTGCTGCAGTAATACATCTTCACTCATTTAATGATGCAGATAAGGACCGGCTCTTTGAAGAAATCGCATCATTTGTAAAATCACATGCTGCACCAGGCAGTGATCCAGGAATCTGCATGGCTGAACACGATTTGGTAATCCCAGCAATAATCCTTTTTGGGAAAGAGGCCAAATCAACAGTTCTTACCATGGAACAGGCTAATACATTGGCATTTCATACCGCAACCAGGCTGATAGGACTTGATGGCACCAGGGGAGGTATAATTGGAGCACTTGCTGCTGTAGGACTTGCCGCAAGTGGATCAGACGGGAGGTATATACAGTTTGGTAATATCAGGTCGCTTCATGGGCAAGCTGAAATTCACGAGTTAAAGGAAGCAGGAATAATCTCAGTTTTTTCGACGGACGGAAGATCTGTTCATGCAGGAAATGTTCACTTTCGCAAGTTCCCGCAACCGATGAGGATCAATCACAACCCCGTTCTATTTGTTAGTGAGGATAGAGGATCCTGGAATCTGGAAAGACGGGATTAACCTGGAGCCCACTACCCGGACTTCAGTCTTTCAGATATTAAATGCTCATTTTTCATTCCTAAAGACCGGCGCGATCCAAAATCAGTGTAGCAAGGGCTTCTGCAGATTCAATAGGGAAATCTGTGGGTTTTATGAACCGACTAAACAAGTCACCAGTATTGCATACGACAAGTCCGCCAACAGATATATTACTATCCGATCCTTTTGGCAGTCCTGAGAATACTTCATCTACAGTAAGTACAGGAAATTTTACTTCCTTCATTGCTGCAACCCACTTGGCAAATAACTCATTACGCATGTTCATAAGAGGTATCTATAATACCCAGACACTAATAATTTTCGAATTGCATCTTGCATATCTCTAACAGATATTTTCACCTTTACTATCCTAAAAAAATGGCCTGGTAAAATCAGCATCGGCCTTACCCATACACAAGCTCATCCATGAAGCGATTAAAAGGAACCGGACACTCATGTAAGACCAGTTGCAACCAGTTGCAACACTGAATTTCAATTGTTTCAACAAAATGAGCTTAACGGTTGTGCAGATATTTATGGGATAACTTTCCTTTCAAAACCAGTAACAACTGCCACCTGTTTCCCCGATATCCATAAGTTTTCATTTTCACTCACAAGTTTAAAATTAACAATGAATATAAAAGTAAAATTGATTTAAGACTAATTTTCAACGGTTTTATCTACAGCACTTATACACTGTTTCATTCAATACTTATATGTCACGGGAAGACCTGGGCAGGCACAAATGGATCCTGGCATCCCCGAAGTCAGGACAATCTGTGCTTCTCCTTTCCGGATGAAAAGATGATCTGCGATATGCATGTCCTCCTACAATGCGATAATCTCAAAACTCTCCATCCTGAAAGACAAAACCCTGGCATCTGCCCGTACCTTTCCCATCGAAAAACCCACGGGGACTAACAGAAAATCCTTTAGGTATGTCAGAATGACAGGCCTTCCTCCTACACCGGACAATCTGGGCGCCCCCCATTAAAATGCACAGAGGCAAAAAAATGATAACGAAAAGCAGATTCAGCACGAAGTACAACGAGAACCAGGTGACACTTATAAACTATCTGAAAACCCAGCTTCATAACGGTCGATGCTTTCTAAAGTCTAAATATATTGCCAAAGAAATCGGTTTATCATCCAAGGAAGTTGGAACAAACATGGCAATATTATCAGAGATCTGTCCTGATTTTAATATTGAACGATATAGTTATTCAAATAGTACAACCTGGCTTGTAACACCAGGGAGTTCTAACGGATTTCGAAGAATGGAACATTCTATTGCAGCTCTCTGACGTGCAGAACACTGCTTTTAATTTTTATACTTTCCTCTCTTTTTTTCTCTATTAATGTTCTATTTCATTGAACAATCCCGATAGTTATTAACCTGCATGGTGCTTATAAAATTAATCAGCCACTTGGAAAACTCATTACCAATATTTTTGCCGGGTAAAAGGCACCAGTACAAACGGCAGAACCATGGAGATAAAACAAGATATTTTTATCAGTGCATCGGTTCCGTTAAATCACCTTGAAGAACAGTTTCAGACTTCTTTGACAGATGGGCTGTCTCATGATGTAGCCAACGCAATTCTACATCGAGATGGCCCAAACGAAATTACTGCAAACCATACAAGGTGGTGGGAAATAGCAGGCAGACAGTTTAAATCTCCTTTTATCTACCTGTTAATTGTCGCTGCTGTAATTGTATATGCGATCGGCGAATACATTGATGCATTAATCATCGTCGGTTTTGTATGTATTAATGCAGGACTTGGATTTTTTCAGGAACACAAATCTGAACAGTCTATCAGGGCTTTAGAGCAGTATATTAGTCTTCGGAGCAGGGTAAAACGGAATAATACCTGGCAAATTATCAAATCACGCAACCTTGTCAGGGGGGATATCATCAGTCTTGTGACTGGAGATGCCATTCCGGCAGATCTTCGGGTTATCAGCACAGATCACCTTGTTGTAAATGAGACAACTCTGACCGGCGAATCTGTTCCTGTCTTAAAAAATGGAGCAACCCTGGATACACCACCAGATAGTATATTTGAGAGTCATAACCTTCTCTTCAGCGGCACATCGGTTGTAAAAGGAGAGGCAACCGCCCTTGTCCTCGAGACCGGTCCACGCACAGCCATGGGCCGGATAGCAAAGCTGACCGTGGAGACAACAAAAGAGAGTGAATTTTCCAAGGGAATCAACCGGTTTAGCAGTCTCATCCTACGGATGGTCATTGTCACTCTTGTTTTACTTTTCTTTGCAAACCTGGTAATAAAAGGTGGTAATGTAGACATTATCGAACTTATCGTTTTTTGCATCGCTCTTGTGGTGAGTGTCATTCCAGAAGCTCTCCCAGTCGTCAACACGGTCTCTCTTTCCAGGGGTGCAATGGAACTTGCAAAACAGGAAGTTATTGTAAAACGGCTTACAGCCATTGAGGATATTGGGAGTATAGAAGTATTATGTTCCGATAAGACCGGAACCCTGACTGAAAATTCTCTTGATGTGACCGATTACTCCCCTAATGCCCACCCGGAGCTTCTTTTACATGCCGGTTTGACCATCGCTGAAATTGTTGAAAAGACTGAACCTTTTGATATTGCAATAGAAAAGGAAACTATTGCCAGGCGGGTTTTCCATGACAGGAACTTTCACCGCCTTATGGAACTGCCTTTTGATCCATCCCGGAGGAGAAATGCCGTTCTTGTCAGGGAGGGTTCAGGAACCATACTGGTAGTACGTGGTGCACCTGAGGTAATTATCGCTTTATCTTCCCTTTCCGATCGTGATCGTGCCCTGGTTGAGCAATGGATCTCTGATAAAGGAAAAGAAGGAGAACGGACCATCGCCCTTGCAAGGCGAATTTTCAAGGGGGATAAAGTAAGTATATCACCTGAAGATGAGCAGAACCTTGAATTTCTGGGTGCAATTTCTTTTACTGATCCTGTAAAACCTTCTACCTTTCAGGCAGTTCATAAGGCCAAAGAACTGGATATAACGATAAAAATTGTTACTGGAGATAGTCCTGAGGTAGCAGGAGTCGTTGGTGTTCGGATAGGGCTTTTAAAAGATCCCGGACTGGTTATCACAGGATCAGTCTTACAGAAAATGCCTGAAGAAGAAAAGATCAAGGCTATAAACCAGCATGCTGTTATTGCACGGGTAACCCCTGAACAAAAGTATGAGATTGTGAAGTTACTCCAAAAATCCCATGTCGTCGGATTTTTAGGAGAGGGCATTAATGACGCTCCTGCTTTGAAGCTTGCCAGCGTTTCAATGGTAGTTGAAAGTGCTGCAGATATCGCAAGGGAAGCTGCAGACATCATCCTACTTAAAAAGAACCTTGAAGTGATTATTAATGGAATTGAGAGTGGAAGAAGCGTCTTTGCAAATAGTGTAAAGTATCTGAAAGCATCGCTTGCATCCAATTTTGGCCATTTTTTTGCAATTGCAATGGGTTCGATGTTCATTCCATATCTTCCAATGCTTCCAGTTCAGATCCTTCTGGTCAATCTTTTATCAGATTCTCCCATGATATCCATCGCTACCGATAGCGTGGATAAAAATGAGATAGACAAACCTGGGAAGTATGATTTTCGTGAAATTGTTCTTACAGTTATCGTCTTCGGATTGATTGTTACCATGTTTGATCTGGGATTTTTTGTACTTTTCATGAATGAAGGGGAAAGAATCCTTCAGACGAACTGGTTTGTCGGGAGCATACTGGTTGAACTGGTTTTCCTTTTTTCAATAAGGACCAGGCTTCCTTTTTTTAAGGGGACAAGGCCTTCCAGATATGTCCTTCTCATCTCCGTTGTTGCTGCTATGTCTACGGTTCTGCTTCCGTATACTATAATAGGAAAGGATTTTTTCCATTTTTACCCTCCTTCCACTCTTCATCTTTGTATAATTTTTAGCATGGTATTTGTATTTTTTGGATGCAGCGAGCTGGTGAAATACATGTATTATAAAAGATAATTACAGGTTACTTCCCGGTATATTGTTCTTGATTATCTGGAGAGATCAAGATCCTGAGCGGTCTTGCAACCTGCACCTACTTGTGGTGTTTCACAAATTTCATCCGTTTTTCCCTCCCACTAATCTGTGTGAGTCAGAATAACTCCCGTGCCAGCATCGATGAGACTACAAAGTTCTTATTTGACGCCCCTGGCCCGGCAATAATCGATCTCATTACCCGTTTGTTCCCTATT
>Ga0255341_1004621_pt1 | contig 14295 bp, 12 predicted proteins | sample wastewater_treat_8_FD_192418 | JGI IMG/M metagenome (GOLD analysis project Ga0255341, IMG submission 192418) | Wastewater microbial communities from Lulu Island WWTP, Vancouver, Canada - plant12 | ecosystem: Engineered > WWTP > Wastewater > Unclassified | place: Canada: Vancouver, British...
CCTGGGGTACGGCAACGCAGTAAACAGTGCCTTGTTTGTTCAGCTCGGATTTGACATAGACGTTAGAGTCCAATACATTGGCGTTCGGGGAACCGGCTTGCCATTTCGGCGGCTCTGCATTCCCGCCACCGCCGAAAAACCCTCCACCGCTGCTGCAGGCGGCCAGAAAAATACTCGTTAACAACGCAGCCAGAAGTAGTTTTTTGTTTTTTACCATATATCCTCCTTAATTTATTATTGTGCGTATTTTATCATGCTTCTTTGGTCTTATAAAAGGGAATTTGGGGGGGATAGCCTAAGGCTAAAGGCTAAAGAATAAACGATGCTTCGACAGGCCGATCATGAACGGCAATAAAAACTCAGCACGAACGGTTATTAAAGCCGGGCGCGAATGGCAATAAGACACGAAGCGCATACCACTGATGCTCCCGTTCATCCCGGGCTTGTCGAAGGACAACTCCCTGTATTCAAAACAATTCGACATTGTCTCCCAGGTCGTCTTCGGGGTTGCTCTCCAAAGGGGGCTGTTCGGGTTGGGGTTGTGGTTGTGGTAGTGGCGCTTTTGTGCCAGTCAATTCCTGATGAGTCTGCCTTTCGCGGTGCATTGTGTATTTTGATTTTAAAGACTCCAGGTGGGCCGCGCTGTGAGGCTCATCTGGGCCGTTATGGGGCGAGTCGCCCATTTTTTCCGCCTCCGTTTGCAGCAGCCCGGCTGTATGTTCGAATTGCCGTTTGAGTACGTTATGAAAATTTATCCGACCAACAAGTGCTTGAATATCGCCTGCCAGCCCGGTTCCCGCCTGCCGGATGGCCGGCAGGGACTTTTGCATTTCTTCATCAAAACCCTTCAGTATTTTAAATGTTGCCGAAAAATTATCCCGGAGGGCGGATATCTGTGATTTTCCGTCCTCGCTCTCCTCGGCGGCCATTCGGGCGAGATTGCCTGCGGCATCAACTACCTGCTCGAGGCATTTGTTCACCGCCGCGACGATCGGGTAAGTGTCGGTTGTCAGTTGCTGTATGGATTCGGCAAGCACCCCCAGTGTCGCGCCTTTGTCGCCGATAGCTGCCGCATGGACTCCGGCATTGAGCGCCAGGCGCTGCATTTCGATGCCGATGACTTTCATTTCCCGTACAAATACGGACATGCCCATCGATGTATCGGATAGTTCGCTCATCGCGGCGGCCGTTCGGCGTTTGTTTGCAGCAGCTTCTTCCGCTTGCGCTGTCAGATCCGCCAGATCTTTTTCCAGATGATCGATAAAAGAAATACCGTTGGCGGACGCACCGCTCATCTCGCCGATTTCTTCCGAAATCGCCTGCGCGTCAGAGGCGATGGCTTTGAGGGCGGCAATCATTTCGCGGGTGGCGATAGACAGGTCCTTATCCGCATGTTGCAACTGAGCGGCCTGAAGACGGAAAATATGGGCCATGTGTGTGCGGCCGAAAGCATTCCGTGTTTTGCCAAGCAAGTACTTGAAGAAGTCTCCAACAGCTGCAGATGTGTTCGGTTCTCCGGTTTGAATGTTTGAAGAACCGGCAGTTTCCGCCAGCGCATGGCAAACGTGCTCGACACGCTGGCGGGTGATGTCGTGAAATTGAAGAGACTGGACAACCTTGCCGATATGGCCGGCGAGGCTCTGCCAGGTGGCGGATATTTTTTCCACAGCTAATCCGGCGGCCCGGTTACGTTCTGACAAAAGCGAAAGATTGCCGCCGATTTTTTCCGCAATATTTTCACTGCTGGTCTGCTCGCGGGTTCCGGCTCCCGCGATCCCTGCCGCATGTTCGTTTAGCGCCGGCAAAATCGAAGAGACCTGAGAGGACAAATTATTTACTTTTGCAGAGATCATTTCTCCCAGGCTTCGGACATCCTGGGCGAGTTTTTCAAATGATGTGTCGGCAAGATACAGACGGGCGATTTCGATTTTTATGTAATTACAAAGTACATTGAGATTCCGGACGATTTTCTCAAAAGCTTCCAGCGGCACTCCTATTGCGGAAAATTCGTTTAAGATGCCGGTGATGAGTTCCTGTTCACGGCGCCGGCTCCCGGACAGCGCACCGACCATTTCTGAAATGTTTTCGAAACCGCTGCCAACCTCGAGCATTTCATGTCCGGAGAGCCTGCCCGCCGTTTCCCGGGCCATCGCCGAGAGTTCCGAGGCCTGCCGGTGAAATACCTGCAGTCTTTCACCGATACTTATGAATTCCGCCTCTGTTGAGGTGGCCACTTTTTCCAGCGAGGCAATCTCGGCCTGAAGCGCCTCCGGTGGCAGCCCCGCCTTTGTTTTGAAAAATAAGGCCGGTCGGTTCTTTCGATTCATGCTCGTCTCCAATTAGCGCCGCACAAAGGGCGCATTGTGGCCTGAAGCATTAAGAGTGCCAAAAGATGAAAAGGTGCGCATCGCATGGAAACCATGGAATATTCCGCTTTACAGGTCACGGGGAAAGGCGGCCGCGGAAGGGTAACTTCCGGTATGGCCGGACAATGTCCGGTACGGCCGGACAGCGTTTTTCACCCGACGGTCGCCGAAGCGCCGCCGTGCGCGGGCCGTTCCCCTTTCGGGAGCTAAAACTTGATGTTGTACTTTTTCATCAATTCATAAAAACGAGAGCGGGACAGGCCGGAGACAGAGCAGGCTTTTTTTACATCACTGCCGCAAGCTTGTGAGAGCTTTTGCAAATAATCGTGCTCCGCACGGGCGATGGCCAATTGCCGGACATCCTGGAACTTGTCCATTCCCTTGCCATCCCCGTTGTTTTCAGCGCAAAGCCTGTCTTCGGCGCCATTGGCAAAGGCGGATGCGGTGACTTTGGCGCGCAGCTCAACCGGCAGATGCTTCCCGAATAAAACAGGACTCTCGCCGGAGACGACCATGGCCCGTTCAATGTTGCCGAACAATTCCCGCACGTTCCCGGGCCAATCATATCGATTTAGGTAATCAATGAAGTCCGGAGACAGTGATTTCATCACCATACCCCTGCGGGTACAGAGTTTTGCAACATAGAACCCGGCAAGCGCCGTGATATCGCCGTCGCGCCGTCGCAGTGGCGGAATTTCAATATGAAAGGCGCGGAGCCTGAATAGCAGATCGCTGCGAAAGGAGCCCTCGGCGACCATCGCATCGAGGTTCCGGTGTGTTGTCGCCACCAGTCGAAAGTCGCTGTCAATCTCTGTTTTTCCTCCTACCGGACGGAAACGTCTCTCCTGCAGGACGCGTAAAAAGGATTTTTGCATGGCCGGCGGCAGCTCCCCGATTTCATCGAGAAACAGTGTGCCTCCATCGGCCTGTTTGACAAGCCCTTCCTGGGACTTGTCCGCCCCGGTATAGGCGCCTTTTTCGTAGCCGAACAAAGTGCTTTCCACAAGCGTTGCCGAAAGGGCCGCGCAATCGACCACAACAAAATTTTTCCCCGCCCGTGCGGAGTTGGTATGAAGGGCCCAGGCAAAAAGCTCTTTGCCTGTACCGGTCTCGCCCGTGATCAGAGTGTTGGCGTCGGAAGCGGCGGCACGCGCCGTCTGTTCGAGGCAGAAACTTATTTCCCTGGATGAACCGATAATGCCTTCACGATTAAAGTTCTGTACCGGCTGGCCGGCTTTTTTGGCCCTGCGGTACTCAAGGGAGCGCTCAAGAGACAAAGCCAGGCTGCTTTGCGAGATCGGTTTGGACACATAATCCCAGGCGCCGCTTTTGATGGCCAGTTCCGCACCGTCGGAGTTGGCGTCGCCGGTGATAATGATTACCTCCGGTTGCGAGGGAGCGTTTTTAAGTTTTTCGATCACTCCGAGCCCGCTCCCGTCGGGGAGATTCACGTCCAGATAGATGAGATCGAAATCAGACGAACGGTTGAGTGTGTGCCCCTCCGTCAATGTGGCGGCGCAGTTGACAGTATGCCCCATTTTACGGATGCTCAGAGACAATATGTCGGAAAACATCAAATCATCATCAACTACCAGTATACGTGCCATTGCAGTCCCTTTCACTGTAGCTGTGTTTAAAAAGTGCCAATCGTGAATAATTTTCTATATCGGTCGCCTTGTTTTTTTCTTAAATAATCGCCTCAGTCTTGCGCCGGAAAATTCCGCTTTGACAGGAAGTTGTCCGGCCGGAGCGGACGAAGAGATACCGGAGGGTCATTCGCCGGCGGACAGTTACCTGTGCCACCGGGAGCTCTCAGGTTTGTCAGTTGGTGGATTTTACTGCATTTTGTCGGTCGCTGCAACTTTGGTGTGAGGAGCGGGCCACTGTGGCATCTTTGATGCTATGCCTCCCTGACAGAGGGTGAAATAAGCATGGAACTGATTTATTGCGGTATGGCGTCAAAAGCGAGCTGCCGGAGGGTCAAAAGGGTGCTCGGTCTTCTGGTTGCCACGGATCATTTCGGCTTTTTCAATAAGCTTGCCGATCTGGAAAAACATTTGCGCGAGCAGTTATCCGCCCGCTATGTCATCGTCCTGCACGTCGGAGGGAAAAAACACCTTCTGGCACTGTCCAAAATCAGCGAACTGCTCATGGACCATAAAGTCATTTTGATTCTGCCCGAAGCCGAGCCGGAAATGGTCGCGATGGGGCATGCGCTGCGTCCCCGCTTCATTACTTATAACGACGGGGACTTTCTGGAAATGGCCGCTGTCCTGCGCCAGTTGCTTTTCCCCCACGAGGTGAAAAACAAAAGAACCGTCTTAAGATCATCGGATGAAAGGAATGATCTGAAAAGCTATGAAAACACTCATCGATAAAAAAACAAAAAGCGGTTCGCTGGTTTTAAGCGACGAATTGACCGTTGCTCAGGCGGGCGCCATCCGCGAAGCGCTTTCCGAGTCACTGGGCAAGGTCTCATCGCTTACGGTGGACATTACCGGAGCCTCGGAGGTGGATCTGTCCTTTTTACAACTTATGTGTTCGGTGCACCGTACGGCAACGAAAAAAGACAAGCTGATCACCCTGGCCGGGAGGTCGAATAAAGCCATGCAGAAGGCGGTTACCGAAACATCTTACCGACGCACGGTAGGTTGTATTTTGGATAATCAAAAAAATTGCTTATGGGTGGACAAATACCATGAGTAAAATCATCATGACTGTGGACGATTCTACCTCTGTTCGCCAGATGGTCGCCTTCACACTGAAGGAGGCGGGCTACAGCGTTGTCGAGGCTTGCGACGGCAAGGATGCCCTGTCGAAGCTCGCCGGCCAGCGTGTGCACATGGTTCTTACGGACCTCAACATGCCGCTCCTGGACGGCATCGGTCTCATCCGTGCCGTGCGCCAGAGCCCCGAGCACAAATTCATTCCCATCGTGATGCTCACTACGGAATCCCAGGCGGAAAAGAAGATGGAAGGGAAGCAGGCCGGCGCCACAGGCTGGATTGTCAAACCATTTAATCCCGGCCAGTTGATCGGGGTAGTGAAAAAGGTGCTCGGATGAAAGACGCGCACGTCGAAGTGTTCATAGAAGAAGCCCGCGAACTTCTGGCGGAGCTGGAAACATCGCTTCTGGAGCTGAAAGAGGCTCCAACAGACGGGGAGCTTGTCGCCAGGATATTCCGGGCCCTGCATACCATTAAAGGTTCCGGGGCGATGTTCGGCTTTGATGAAATCGCGGACTTCACGCACGGCATCGAAAACACCTATGACCTGGTCCGCAGTAAAAAAATGGCCGTTACCGGTCATTTGATTGACCTCACGCTTGCCGCCTGCGATGCAATCCGGGGGATGACAGGCGATGCCCCGCCCGATCCGGCCAAAGCTCAAACACTTCACGAGCAGTTTCAGGAGCTTCTTTTAAAACAGGCAGGAGCTGACCCTGATGGGCGGGGAATATCCGGCCTTAAGGTGGCCGGAGCAGAAATTGCCGATCAAGGACATGAGGTCACCTACCGGATACGTTTCCGGCCCGACCGCGACATTTTTGCCACCGGCACCAATCCGGCCCTGCTGCTTTCTGAACTTGGCGAGATGGGCCCCTGTAAGATCACCGCTCAGACGAACGACATTCCCTTTCTGGACGATATCGATCCGGAGAGCTGCTATGTTTTCTGGGATATCGTTTTAACCACGGCGAGAGGTGAAAACGCCATCCGTGACGTGTTTATTTTTGTTGAAGACCGCTCTGAGCTGAAGATATCGGTCATCGACCTGCCGGCCGAGGCAGAAGACACTTCCTACAAGAAGCTGGGGGAAATTCTGGTCGAGCGAGGCGATGCCAACCCTGAAGCCCTCCAGCAGGTGCTGGGTGCGCAAAAGAGGGTCGGCGAGCTTCTTGTTTCGGAGGGCCATGTTTCCCAGGACCGCATCGTCTCGGCACTGGCCGAGCAGGAGCATGTCCGCGAAATGCGCGCCAGACGGGCGTCACAGGATGACGCCGCCGCTACGATCCGTGTGCCAGCGGCGCGGCTTGATCGTCTGGTGGATATGGTGGGAGAGCTGGTCACCGTGCAGTCACGCCTTTCTGCTCTTGCCGCCCGCGCCATGGAGACGGATCTGGCGCTTGTCGCCGAGGACGTCGAGCGCCTCACCGCGGAGCTTCGCGATAACACCATGAGCATCCGCATGCTGCCGATCGGCAATATTTTCCTCAAATTCAGGCGTCTGGTTCACAATTTATCCGCCGAGCTGGGGAAGGAACTCCGTCTCACCACCGAAGGCGGCGAAACGGAGCTGGATAAGACGGTCATCGAAAAGCTGGGGGATCCTCTGGTACATCTGGTCCGTAACAGTATCGATCATGGCATCGAAGAACCCGCGGCTCGTCTGGCGGCCGGAAAACCGCAAACCGGCCATATAAAACTTACAGCGGAACATGCGGGCGCCAATGTTCTCATCAGTATATCCGACGATGGCGCCGGTATCTCGCCTGAAGCGGTGCGCCAGAAGGCCATTGCCCGAAACATCATTTCACCTGATGCCTTCCTGTCGGAAAAAGACACGCTGGGGCTTATTTTTGCGCCCGGCTTTTCGCTGGCCCAGTCCGTCACCAATGTCTCGGGACGAGGTGTCGGACTGGATGTAGTGAAAAAAAGCATCGATTCCCTGGGCGGGGCGATCGACATTGAAAACCGCCCGGGCGCAGGCGTAACCATTACACTCAAGCTGCCTCTGACGCTGGCGATTATCGACGGTCTGCTGGTCAGAATCGGTGATGCCTTTTTTGTCATTCCCCTGTCGGCCATAGAAGAATGCGTCGAGCTGTCGCGTGAAGACGTGGGCGAAGCTCATGGACGAAACGTGGTTACGGTGCGCGGAGAAATGGTCCCCTACATCCCGCTCCGGGAGCGTTTTTCCATAGACGGGGAGCCACCGGCGATAGAGCAGATCATCATCAACCGGGTCGGGGACCACAGGGTCGGTCTGGTGGTGGATCAGGTGGTCGGTGAGCACCAGACGGTGATTAAAAGTCTGGGGAAGTTCTACCGGCGGATCAGGGAAATATCAGGCGCGACGATTCTGGGCGACGGCACGGTGGCATTGATTATCGATGTCCCGCAACTGGTCCGGATAGTCGATGAGGAACAAAATTTACTAAGATGACGGGGTGAAGCGTATGGCGCATATTTATTTTCGTTACCACGCAGGCCGTCCGCAGGTGCGGATCAGGGATCCTGTCAGTGGGAGCCATTCAGGCGAGGGGGAGGGGGAGACCCTTTTTGACATTTTGTCATTTAAAGCGATTTAAGGAGGATAATTATGATTAAGAATATGAAAATCGGAACGAGGCTCGCCGCCGGCTTTGCGATTGTAGTAGTTTTGCTGCTGATTGTAGCCGGCCTTTCGATTGTCCGGATCAATTCCATCGACGATATCGTGGACACATTTGTGGATGTGGACATGCCTAAGGTGCAAAAAGCCAATTTAATTACCGATGATCTCAATATTGTCGCCCGGTCATTGAGAAATATGCTGCTTGTGGAGCGCCGCGACGAGATGTTGAACGAAAACAAGCGTATCGACGAGGCCAGCGCCAGAATAACCGACATTCTGGAGGATCTGGCCAAGGTGGTCCACAGCGAACGCGGGAAGGCCATCCTCAAGGATATCGAAAAGGTGCGCGGTGCCTACCGTGAAGCTATTGGAGAAGTCCGGAAACTAGCGCTTGAGGGGAAAAAACGCGAAGCGACCGAAGTGTTGCTCACTCAAGTCCGGCCTGCGCAAGAAGTGTATTTTCAGACCGTCGCGGAAATCATCAAATACCAGACTGAACTGATGCGCTCCAACGGTGCCCTGGCCGCGTCACTCTCCCAGTCGGCCATCGTTTACATACCCGTGATTTCATGTATCGCCCTTATCCTCACCGTTATCCTCGCCTGGCTGCTTACCCGCGGTATCGTCCGCCCCATCAAACAATGCATTGACGTCGCCTCGCACGTGGCCCGCGGTGACACATCGATCAGCATTGAAAGCGACGCCAAGGATGAAACAGGCCAGTTGCTTGCGGCAATGAAAGAGATGGTACAAAATGTCAAGGCGCTGGTGACGGATGCCCATATGCTCTCACAGGCGGCCATAGCGGGGAAACTCGCCACCCGCGCCGATGCAGGGCAGCACCAGGGCGATTTCCGCGCCGTTGTCCAGGGCGTGAACGACACTCTCGATGCGGTTATCGGTCCGCTCAAAGTATCGGCCGACTACGTCGACCGCATCTCCAAAGGTGATATTCCTCCTGTGATCACGGATACCTATAACGGCGATTTCAACGAAATCAAAAACAACTTAAACATTCTTATCGGAGCGATGAATGAGATCACCGATGCGGCGCAGGAGATAGCCCAGGGAAACCTCCTGATTTCGATTAAAGAAAGATCCGCCCAGGATCGGCTGATGCATGCCCTGAAGGCGATGATCGAGAAGATCACAGATGTGGTTTCCAATGTCCAGATGGTTGCCGATCAAGTGGCCTCCGGTGCCGAGGCGCTTACCGCGACCGCCGAGGAAATATCTCAGGGAGCCACTGAACAGGCGGCATCGGCGGAGGAAGTTTCGTCATCGATGGAGCAGATGATCTCGACGATCAAGCACAACGCAGACAATGCCTCGCAGACGGAAAAGATCGCCACCAAATCTTCACAGGACGCCAAAGAGGGAGGCAAGGCCGTATCTGAAACAGTCGGAGCGATGAAAGAAATCGCGGGCAAGATCTCCATCATCGAAGAAATCGCCCGCCAGACCAACCTGCTGGCGCTAAACGCCGCGATCGAGGCGGCACGCGCCGGTGAACATGGCAAGGGTTTTGCCGTGGTCGCCTCGGAGGTGCGCAAGCTCGCGGAACGGAGCCAGACGGCGGCAGGAGAAATCAACAAACTATCGGCCTCGAGCGTGCAGGTTGCCGAGCAGGCGGGCGTCATGCTCGATAAAATGGTGCCGGATATTCAGCGCACCGCCGATCTGGTTCAGGAAATCTCGGCCGCCAGCAGACAGCAGGATGCAGGTGCCGGGCAGATCAATATGGCGATTCAGCAGCTCGACCAGGTAATTCAGCAAAACGCATCCGCTTCTGAAGAAATGTCATCCACCTCCGAGCAGCTTGCGGCGCAGGCCCAGCAGCTTCAGGAAGCAATCGCGTTTTTCAGAATCGGCACTCAGGGGTCACGCCGTAGCAGTACTCCGCGGCAGGTAGCGGCGAAAACCAGACAAAAGATCACTGCTCCCCCGGCGCGTCTAAGTGCGCCTGCCGCTCCCGGCGAGCATCCGCTCCCGAAGAGCTCCAACTTCGCCAAGGACAGGCAGGGCGTCGAGATTTCCATGACCGGCGGCGCCGACGAGATGGACGCGGATTTTGAAAAATATTAATTGCTGCCTCACCTCCGGGGCGGGCGGGCTGCTTGTCCCGGAGGAATGAGTGCGCAATCTGTAAAGGAGACAAAAATGGCCGTGGAAAAGATTACCGAGGCCAGGCAATACCTGACCTTTAAAATGGAAGACGAAGTCTTTGCCTTCGATGTCGGCAAAGTTCGTGAGATACTGGATTACACTAAAATCACCAAAGTCCCTCACACGCCGGATTTTATGAAAGGTGTGATCAATCTCCGTGGCGCGGTCGTGCCGGTGGTGGACATGAGGCTCAAATTTAACATGCCCGCCCAGGAAAGAACCGTGGACACCTGCATTATCGTCGTGGAAATAACCATCGAGGGAGAGCCTACGGTTCTGGGCGCCCTGGTCGATTCGGTCCAGGAAGTCTTTGAACTCGAGCCGTCGCAGGTGGAGCCGGCGCCGCGCATCGGTACAAAGCTCAATACCGATTTTATTCTGGGAATGGGCAGGCGTGACGAGAAATTTGTCATCATTCTCGACATCGACCGTGTTTTTTCCTCCGATGAACTGGATATCGCGCAGGCGATGAGGGAGGCTACCCCATAATGGAAGTATCCGCATTTTCAGGCAGGCCGGAGCCGCTTTCCGCAAGCGGCCGGCACTCATCATTTTCCGCGATGCCCCGGCCGCATCCCAAAGTGACCAAAGCTGTGGAGTATCGTCAGACGGCTCTCATAAGAGAAATGACGGATACGGAGTTTCGGCGTCTGGGGGATTTTATCCACCAGCGCTGCGGCATCAAGATGCCCGCATCCAAGAAAATGATGCTGCAGACCCGCCTCCAGAAACGGTTGCGGATGCGTAATTTCACCACCTTTACCCAGTATGCTGATTATGTTTTCAGTGGCGCGGCCGACCATGAAGAGCTGTTTTGCATGATCGATGCGGTGACGACCAACAAGACCGATTTTTTCCGCGAGCCGCGCCACTTTGATTACATGCGTGCCTACGTTTTGTCTGGTCGTAACGGAGGCGCGCCCGGGGGCTTTTCACGTCCCATGAAATTCTGGTCGGCAGGCTGTTCCACCGGCGAGGAGCCCTATACGCTGGCCATGATTCTGGCCGAGCATGCACTCGCCAGCCGCTCTTTTGATTATGCCATCCTGGGCACGGATATTTCGACGCGTGTGCTCAATAAAGCGGTGAAGGGCATTTACGCCGAGGATAGGGTGGCGCCCGTGCCTTTTGATTTGAAAAAGAAATATCTGCTCAAAAATCGAAAAAGCAATCTCCTCCGAATCGTTCCGGAGCTGCGGGCACGGGTCACGTTCCAGCGTTTGAACTTCATGGATGAGAACTTCCCGCTGGGAGAATTGTTCGATGTTGTGTTTTGCAGAAACGTGATCATATATTTCGACCGTCCGACTCAGGAGGAGATTGTCGGACGCATTTGCCGGTACATTGCGCCGGGCGGATACCTGTTTATGGGGCATTCTGAAACTCTTAGCGGCATGCGTCTTCCCCTGGAAGCTGTGGCCTCGACCGTGTACAGGAAAGGCGATGAAGGGTCATAAAAAACCACCACCGCCCGGCGCTTATCTGAAACCGGGAGAGATGTTCATTCTCGAGAGCCCCTCATTGGTGACCACGGTGCTGGGCTCGTGCATTTCAGTCACTTTTTTCAATGCCCGAAAAAATCTTGCGGCCATATGTCACGCTCTTTTTCCATCCTGCCGGAGGAGAGTTTATCATAACAGCGTGCATGATCTCCTTGGTGCAGACTGTGCAAGGTGTCCGGAGGCATTCAAATATGCGGACTGCGCCCTGGTGATGATGGTGGAAACCTTCCGCCGCTGTGGTGTGCCGCCTGAAGGGATCCGGGTGCAGTTGATGGGAGGAGCGCGAATGATCGGCGAGGCCTCCCACGTGGTGCAGAGCATTCCGGTGGGAGAGCAGAACATCCAGGTCGCCGAAAAAGTGCTGGCTGACCAGCACCTGGAGGTTCACTTCAGGGATACGGGCGGCCTGAAAGGCCGGAAGGTGGTCTTTAATTCTCAAAGCGGCGAAGTCACCATTCACCAGATAAGCCGCATCAATATTCGTGAGTTTCAATCACGTTTTGAGATGCTCGCAAGGAGGCCGCCGTGAGGGCCGGTTCAGGAAAAATCCGTGTGCTGGTTGTGGATGATTCCGCCGTCGTCCGGCAGGCACTTGCGGAAATTCTCGAGACCGATTCCGCCATTGAGATTATGGCCACGGCGGCGGACCCGTTTATCGCGGCGGAAAGAATCCGCGAAGAAGTGCCGGATGTCATCACACTCGATGTGGAAATGCCGCGGATGGACGGCCTGACGTTTTTGCAGAAAATCATGAGCCAGCATCCCATTCCCGTGGTGATCTGCTCGTCGCTTGCCGAGAGGCATTCACAAACGGCCCTGAAGGCGCTGGAATACGGTGCGGTGGAGATCATCACCAAACCGAAACTGGGCACGCGCCAGTTTTTCGAGGAATCCAAAATACGCATCTGCGACGCAGTAAAAGCTGCCTCACGGGCGCGCTTGAAGAGAGCTTATCAACGTGTGCGTGTCGAGCCCAAGCTCACCGCCGACGCGATGCTGGCCCCTCCGACAGGCTCGGCCATGGCGGAAACCACCGATAAAGTGATCGTGGTGGGAGCCTCCACCGGCGGCACCGAGGCCATCCGCGTGTTTCTTGAAAAAATGCCACCCGATGCGCCCGGCATGGTCATCGTGCAGCACATGCCGGAACACTTCACCAGATCGTTTGCCCAGCGGCTCGATTCCCTGTGCAGTGTTTCCGTCAGGGAGGCGCAAAACAACGATACGGTCATGACCGGCCACGTGCTCATCGCACCGGGAAACTATCATGCTCTGCTAAAGCGCAGCGGCGCACGCTATTTTGTGGAGGTAAAGCCCGGGCCGCTGGTTTCACGGCATCGCCCCTCCGTGGATGTGCTGTTTCGCTCCGCGGCCCGCTATGCGGGCGCAAACGCGGTGGGCGTGATTATGACCGGCATGGGCGACGACGGGGCCCAGGGGCTTTGGGAAATGAAAAAGGCGGGGGCATTCACGATCGCCCAGGACGAAGAAACGTGCGTTGTTTTCGGTATGCCGCAGGAAGCCGTCAAACGGGGTGCGGTGGACAGGGTTCTGCCGCTTGAGGCGATCGCTGATACAGTCCTGTGGCAATGCCGGCAAGGCAGATGAAACGTCATCCACCGGCGGAGTGACGGCGGAGTGCGCCAGGTTCGTGTCTCCGGTGAGGAGGTGAGACGGGTACGGAGCCTGTTGCCTCATTAATAAATGTTACCGAGGAAAGAGTGAGTATTTAGAACGTTGCCTCACAAAAGATGTTACCGAAGCCTGGTAATTTTTTTGAGCTTCGATTGTATAGCCGTGTTTAACTCAAAGGGGTTTAAGTTTTCAAGTTGTTTTGTCAGCGCAAGCTTGACCGATTCATTGATGTATATTGATTCCATGATTCTTTGATATGGTGTTTTTGGGTCATCATGTTTTTTTATGGTTTTAGAGCCGATGCGTTCTTTTTGAATGAGTTTGACCGAGGGAAGAAAGAAGTTATGAAAGAGCCTCCATTCGTTGCGGTAGAGATTATTCATGAGGGGCACCACCTTTTGATTGTCCAGTCTTTGATACCCCAGCCACTGGCGGACATGCGTCCAGTTTTTCTGTTCTATGTGGGCGTTGTCGTTTTTGTGATAGGCCCTGCTGCGTGTAAAGTTTACGGGCTGTTTTCGCTCGGTGAAATGACGAAGAAGGTGATAATTGAGAAACTCACTGCCGTTGTCTGAATCAAAGCCCAGGAGCGGAAACGGGAGCATTTTTTCGACATCCCGGATTTGTTCCAGCACTCCTTTTTCCCCTTTGCCCCAGACCGCTCTTTGTTCCGTCCAGCCCGTAGCGATATCCACGAAGTCAACCGTGTAGGCAAACATGCCCATCAGAGAATCACCGCAATGGGCGACCGTGTCCGCTTCGAGATAACCTGGCCGGGATTCATCCCATTGATTCGTGTTGATAGGGATTTGCCTGCGAAGGAGCGTTCCCGGCTTGGTCGTGGATTTCCCTCTTTTTTGATACTGAATACGGACGGGTTTTAAAATTCGGTCGATGGTTGACGGGGAGATGGCCCAAAGAGCCTTGAAGACATCTTCTGTGAGCTTGCCGAAATGATCACTGTATTTAGGCAGCCATATCGGCAAGACGGATTTTAGTCTTTTGGAACAGGGGAGATTGGCTGCCAGCCAGATCTGTTTCAGCGGACGGATAATAGCCTCTTTATTGTAAACAGAAGGTTTTCCTCGTTTTTTAGCCTTTGGCTTTGTAAACCGCTTATATTTTCTTAACTTACGGATCGCATGTTTCCGATGGTAACCGCAAACAGCGCAACATTCATTGATGATAACTGTCTTTTCTTTACGGCAGGCTTGCTTATACCGCTTGTAAAGAACCTCAAAATACTCTTCCTTGGCCTGGGGACTCATAAATATACCTCCGTTTCCGAA
>Ga0255341_1004637_pt1 | contig 14269 bp, 13 predicted proteins | sample wastewater_treat_8_FD_192418 | JGI IMG/M metagenome (GOLD analysis project Ga0255341, IMG submission 192418) | Wastewater microbial communities from Lulu Island WWTP, Vancouver, Canada - plant12 | ecosystem: Engineered > WWTP > Wastewater > Unclassified | place: Canada: Vancouver, British...
TTGTTGCTTTCTTAACATGATTGAGCCTTCCTTCATTACTATTTTATTTATAAAGAAAAGAAAACCAAGAAACCAAACCTACTAAAACAAACTGCTTGTAACAATAAATTGCTAGCTACAGAGACAAAGTAAAATGATAGATACAACTGGTACAACACTTTGTCCATAGAAACACTGGATGTTATGATCACCTCCTTTCCTAGTTGTCAAGGAAACCGGATGTGATGGGGTATCCTGTTAGCTGTTGTCAGTTAAAGCTCTACTGCTATACTGAGTAAGAATAAAGTATAATTACTTATTCTGTTTTAGTATATAAGCGGGAAAAAAGTTTTGTCAAGAAAAAAGAGAAAAAAAATAATGAAACATCAACAAAAGACTATATATATTATACAGTTATGAATAGAATCGTTAAATTATAATATATTTTTCATGTTTTTTTTGAAAAAGCTTTCAGAATGGTGATTTGCGGGAACAACTTTTCTTCAGTTTTATGTTACTATAATACTCGAGCGATTAAAAATTAATACAGCACTTTTTTAAAGTTTAGATAAAAAAGTTACGATATACTATTAACAGAGCTATCCTGTTGAAATGATCCAGAGGGGTTCTAGCATCAAAGCTATCACGAATAAGACTTCACACAGGAATCCAACGGCATTCCTTGGTTTTGTTTAGGATGGCAAAGATTACGGCATAATCAGTTGCGAAAATAGGTCTTGGAGCTGTTTAAGGGATGGAAAGACATGCTGGCTTCCGGGTGCATAGTGCAATCGGATGATCCAATCGGTCCAGGTGCGCAATGCATCGGAGGGAAAGCGAGTTAAATACTCGTATGGAGTGAGATGATTAATCTGCGGTTGTGAGGTGCGTATGCCTGCATATACACGGTCGATGATCTCGGGTATGGGTAAATTTTTTATCGCATCCCACACCAACGGAGTCGGACTCTCTGTTTTTTGCTGTATCGTATCGGAATCGATCTCCTTGTCCGGTACAAACGTGATTTGAAACAGCTGGAGTAGCAGCTTGGTTAACAGAAAGATACCGATCAGCATACAAAGAGCGATCAATGAGAGAACTGCATATTGAATAGCGGGAGGAATCTGACGGATGCTTGTGATGATTGGGTTTGTGTTTTGCGGGGAAACGGTAGAGGGTATTGCAGGCGCTTTGAACTGCTGGAGAATAGCGGTGATGGGGGAATCCGGTGGAAGGTCCTTCACATTCATAAATACTAGTCTATAGAATAACGCCATACCACCAATTAATACAGTGGAAACGGTGGTAATCAGGAAAGAGCGAATGAAGTGCGGACCTAACCGATGACGGACCTGTCGGAGCATGAACAGCATCCTAACCAGAATTAGGACAATTAAAATCATCAGGATAAACACAGTCCAATCGATGATACTGTCCATCCAAGTCATCGGGTGTGCGAAGGCAACCTGCTCGGATTGTGTACCGGCGCCGACATCTTCTTCAGAGGCTGTTTTATGATATTTCCCCTCGTAATTGTGAAAGCCGAATTGCTGGGGCGTTTCTCGTGTTATATTGTACTTTGGCAACCACCAGATTGACGTTTTAATCGGTATCGGGAAGAACAGGAGAACCAACAGCACGATGGTGATGCCCAGTTTTTTGTACCACTCCCACTCCATCCAGACAACCAATAAAACGCAAAAAACAGCCAGTGGTCCGGAGAACCATCCTAATAACGCCAGCCAGATCACCAACAACATCCAGAAGGGCACCTTGTCAGATTCTCGAAGAACCAGTGCGGTTACAGAGGCTGTGATGATCGCTACCAATTCATGCTCAGTCGTCATCTGAAAAAAGAAAAATGCAAGCAACAGGGAGAAAGTGCCCAGCGTATAGTACAGCCAAGCGTATCGTTTCAGAATGCGGTTATATAAAAAAAAGAGGGCAGGGATGATCGAGAAAAGCGATAGTGGGCTAATCAGGGAAAGGTAGATCAGCAAAGGGTAGCAGAGAGAGATCGGTTTACGGGACAAGGCTAATCGCCTCCGTCAGAGAGAGGTCGTCTGATATCAACTGCATCATGATCTGGTTTTCATACAGCAGCGTTTTGTACTGCAGAAGCGCTTTGGCATCCGGTAGGACAGAATACCAAGTCTTTCTCGGTTGTGTTTCATTTTCACGGTACCCATACGGCATCATCAGCAGGATAATCTTGGAGCATTGACTGCGTAGCCTCAACAATGGTGCCATAATTGCTTCGTTGACATGCATCGTAAGAATGATGACAGTGTCTGGAAATTGCGTAAATTCGCTGATTCGAGTGAGTGTTTCCTCCAAGGGTAGCGATTGCGGAGGTTCTCCTTTATGCCGGAGCAAGGTTTCAAAATACCGTATCTCCTCTTTGACGGGTGGGAGATGAACGGCAGATTGCCCCAAGATCCAAAGGTGAATTACCGCTTGGTTGAGTGTTAGCTGGTGGACCATAGCACACGCAGCGTCGACGGCTTGGTTCTCGTATTGTTTTCGGAGTTCTGACCACACTTCCCTTGCATAGATAGACCGAGGTAGCTGCAAGTCAATCACGAGATGGCATCGACCTCTTGCCGTATGTTCAAATTCCTTGACCATCCATTGATCAAGCTTTCCGGAGATTTTCCAGTGAATACGCTGGATCGGTTCTGTTTCATATGGTCTGATGGATCGCAGAGAGGTATAGTCCTCCAACAGGCGGTATTCGGTTCTACGTCCTGGCAGCATGTCCCGCAGGGCTTCTTTTCGAAAGGTAAGGGACTCGATCGGGGGGAAGATGATCCACTCCTGCTGTAGTGGGATAGTTTTTTGAAAGGAGTAAAGGGAGAGAGGATGTTTTGTCTCTATCAGCGAATCTCCAAGCTGGAACACACCGCTTTCATAGAAAACGCCTGGGAGAGAGAGTTGTTTAGTGTGTTGTTTCGGAAGCGGAATCATCTGGGGTCTGCGTATTTCCCCGTAGGACTTGGTAGCTGGGATAAACTGGATCAAGAAATCCGACTGAGAAGGATTGTTGATGGTGAAATGTACTTGAAATGTTTCGTTCACAAACAAGCGATGAGTGTTGCCTTGTGCTGCTAAGCTGATTTTTTGAAAGGCTTTGTAATCTTTGAAATAATCCAACCAATTCACGATCACAAACAAATCAGCAACCAACCAGAACGGATTAGTGAATAACAGGTGGCTGACCAGCACGGTACCTGTCAGTACCAGCAGGGGTGTCAGCCGATGGGTGATCACACAGGAACCTCTACGGAGGACAAGATTTCTTGCAGAATTTCGTGGATACTTTCTTTTTTGATTCGGGATTCCATGGTTTGGCTCATACGGTGTTCTGAAGTGTAAGGGAGAAGGTATTTGATATCGTCGGGTAGTATAAAGTCTCTGCCTTCCCAGGCGGATCGGGCTTTTGACATTTGAATTGTCGCAAGACTGCCACGGGGACTGATACCTAATGTCAGAGAGGGGTGGTGTCTGGTGGCTTCCGCAATACGAGCCATGTAAAGTAGGTTGGAGTCAGAGACATGCACTTTTTCAACTTGGTTCAGTGCGGATTCGATTGCGGTTTTGTCTGTCACTGGCTGTAGGGTATAGATCGGGTGAATTTGATGGGAGAGCTTTAGAAAATTCACCTCATCGTCGGGACCGGGATAACCGAGAGAGAGTCTTGTCATGAAACGGTCCATCTGAGCTTCCGGGAGGGGGAAGGTGCCTTCGAATTCTATCGGATTTTGAGTCGCAACGACAAAGAAAAATGGGGAGAGAGTGTGGGTGTGACCGTCGATAGTGACTTGTTTTTCACCCATTGCTTCGAGTAGGGCGGATTGGGTTCTTGGGGTGGCACGGTTGATCTCGTCAGCTAACAATACATCAGTGAACAAGGGACCCGGTTTGAAGACAAAGTCGTTCTCCTTCCGGTTGAAGATAGAAAGACCGGTGATATCGCTCGGAAGTAAATCAGGAGTGAATTGAATACGTTGGAATTGGATCGACAGACTTTGAGAAAATGCTCTTGCAAGCATGGTCTTACCGACTCCGGGTACATCCTCTAGCAAGACATGGCCTTTGGCGAGGAAAGTATAGATGAGTAGCTCGATCACCTCTTGTTTGCCTTGGATAACGTGTTGAATATGACGAACCAGAGACTGACCCCACTCCTGCACCATGATTGTCTCCTTATGTAATTAGGGTTTGACTACGCCTAATTCTTTGAACAATAAAAGCAATTGAGATTGATCCAGGTTGCCATCATAACGAAATACCAGCTGATTTTTCGAGTCAAAAACCATCAGGGTGGGTAGTGTTTTGATGTCAAAATACTCACCGAGATCCGGATCTTCAACGATATTTTTCGTTTCAAAACTGATATCACTGGTGAGTTTTGGTTTGATTTCGTCCAGATCTTTTTTCTGAGCGACACAACTGACACAAGCCTCTCCCTCTACTTGCCAGAAAACATAGGGAGGCTGGGGTACCATCTTGGCTTGTTTTTCTTTGGCGGTTGTTTCAGCGTTCTTGAGGTATTCTTGAGATGGTACGATGGCGCCGGTGTGTAGGAAATAGCGAACCGCAAAAAAGAGTAAACCGAAAATGACCAGTAAAATGATATATGGAGCTAGTTTGTTCGTGTTAGTTGCCATTGGCTAAAAACGTCTCCTTCTCACCGTCCCAGAAGTCATAGGGGTACTGGAACCGGTAAACAAAGTGGAACAGCATCCGGTATAGTGCCTCGGAGGCGATACGGGTCTGTTCATAATTATTCCCCACTACTACAATCGGAAGCCAGCGGTTCATCGGGAAGACTGTCTCCACGATATCGGTAAGCGGGACGTAGATCGCACCGGGAATGTGAGATTCGAGGTAGGCTTGTTCTCCTCGTATATCCAGAATGATCAGATCGGGGTACTTGCTTTTTGGCGTCTCTATCTGAAGCTTCTTTAATTCAGCTTGATTGATCGGGATCGGGTAGGCATAGCCTTCGTTCACTCCCCCGCATGAATCTTCGCAGGATTGGGTGGATAATCCGATGCGGTCTATCCGGTTCTTAGAGAGGATGGTAGAGAAGAATTTGGATCGGGAAAGCCATTCGGTCGGGAATTCACGGGTTTTCTTTAGGAAGTATTGCAATGGATTGGATTTAGATTCTGGATAAATGCTGGATTTTCTATACTCCTGCTCTAAAAACGCTTGCACTTCTTGGCGTGAGAGCTGACCGGTGAAAGTCGTGTCTGGTTTCGTGTATTTAAAAAAGCCAACCACCAAAAATCCGACCACTACTACTATAATAGTGATATCTAACCCTTTCCTCAACCATTGGTTGCTAATCAATTTAATCATCTCATCGTTCCTTTTTCTTTGGATTACTCAGTTCTTTAACAGTCCTTTAACGTAAAAGTTATACCAGTGTTAGATTCAATAAGTTCATTTAACCTTTTTGCCAATGATTGAAGCTCTTTTGTCTCCAGGGAGTAAATGATCCGCTGTTTATCCCTGTAAGATCGAATCAATCCCGCTTTTCTGAGAACAAATAGATTACGTGAAGTATTGGGTTGGCTGATACCGAGTAAGATAGGGAACTCGCAGGCGCAGTGTTCCCGTTTTGTCAGCAGGGCAAGTATCTTCAGGCGAATAGGGGAAGAAAGGGCAAAATACTTCCCAGCTATATCTTCATACTCTTTATTTATTTTCTCCATAGTGCTACAAGTATACACTTTCGATACGTATACGTCCAACGCCTTTTTTCCTTAATTTGATTGTGATTGTTTTTATGGGTGAGAGTCATTGAGTTGGAAGGTGGTTTTCTTCCATAATCGCTATGTTTTTTATAGCATCCCAATCTGCATTCCAGTCGAAGCATTCAGCTAAATGACGTAATGGGATAAAAGATCGATTATTTCTTATTTGGATATCATAGAGATTAGGATTCAAAGGGAGTCGTTTTGTTATTTTATTGTAAATAATAGTGATTTGACGAGATTCAGGATCCCAATCTATTAAAGCACCTGTTTTTTCCATAAAGGACCGGACAGGTAGAAACAAAACATTCTTTTCTAAGAAAGGAATGATATTCTCGGTATTATGGAATCGGTGTTTCTGCTCATTCCATTGGAAAATCGGTTGGTTAGGGGTAAATAACCACCTTTGGCGAAGGGTGAAAGCAGAGATTTCCGACCAATCTGAATCCCAATACTGCGTTTCCACTCTTACTTTCCAGAAATAGGGGGTATGTAAAGTCAACACATTTTCAGGTACGATGATAGAATCTCCAACAACATGCTGTTTTTCATAAACTAAAACTTTAAAATCAGGAGCGCTACTCACTAATACATGATAAGATCCTGGCAGATCATTACCTCCAAAAAGTTCCCAAGCCAGCATCGGGTTAAAATAATAGGTATTTGCTCCATTTTTCGGTAGAATCGGAGCGGGTTGGTTAGGTACAGCAAAGCTATTGCGGATACCTTTTCCAAGGGTCGCAATATAGTACCTTTCTTCGTAGGGATGGTAAAAGCCGGTTCTCACTTCTGTTTCTTCGATCAAATGTTGCATGGGAATCCACTCCGTACCATGGTCTACGGTTAGATATACCCCTAAACGCGAGAAAGCAAAGAAAACACCGATTCTGGCTTCGTCTTCGCAAAAAGCGAATACTTCGTTATTTTGTCCGATTGAGGGAATGGTAGCCCAGGTTTTCCCTTTATCAAAGGATCGGTAGATCTCTCCTGTCTTTGTGGAGGCAAAAAAAGCGTTTGTTTCATTGAGCGATACAAACAGGTGAGAAACTGAACTATCTCCCGATTTGGTTTGCATTTTTATTTGCTCTCCGCCGAACAAGTCAATTGACCAGATTCCTTGTTTTTCCGTTCCAGCAAACACAAACTTAGTATCTTGCTGATAATGCACTGTCTGGATGAGAAGATGATTCGGATTGGGTATGGTTTTCCATGAAGACTCTGTATAAACGAAGAGATCGGTGCCTGCTGTAAATAGAATCACACCTAGGGCATAGAGAGAGAAAACAGTTTGGTTGACACTGTCTGAATTGGTTGAAGGAAGTTCGATGCATATCCAGTCGGAGTTTAGATTGTCTTTTATCCATATTTGTTGCTTTGTTTGTAAGATTATTCTTCCCATCTGGTCCAATACTATAGAATTTACCTGGAGAGTATCCGGGTACTTCACTTTAATCCAACTGGGATCATAACTGATTTTACTATACAAAATTTTATTGGCACTAACTGCGATCATTGCATCCCATTCGTTGATGAAGCAGATATCTGTAAACTCATTTTCTGTCAGATTTTGATTTGCAGATAACCATACATAATTATCATACTTATACTCTCCACCCAGCAAGATATCAGAAAACAAGAGAGGGAAAATGAATATAACAATCATCAAACTGGCTACCCATTTATTCAAAATGTTCATTTTCATCAGTATACCTTTCCTCACGGTTCTCTTGTTTGCCGTAAGTCCATTCTTTCGATAAGTATCTGGTTTTAAAAAGGTCGCTGTCATAATTGGCAGGATCGTCATTTATGAAATACCCTTCGTATAGTTTTAGAAAAGATTGGATTAACGCCTCTTGTATTAAAGGAACCGTTAACTGCTGGTTCAAAATCGATAGATTCAGGACTGGTGATCTAGTAGAGTGAACAGCTCTGTTTTTTCCGGGTAGATACCGTGTTTGTAAATAATAGTCGATTTTATCGATATCAGAATTGATTAACACGGTGCCATGATGTAATGATGCATCTTTTCTGTGATAGAATGCATTACCGGAGAATTTTTTTCCATCTGCAAGGAGATCAAATCTTTCATTTATTACAGGTGTTATTCCAAAATGGTTGCATGCAACAATGATTATTTTCAATTGTTTTTGAATATCAAAGAGATTACGGGGAAGGATCATGGTGAAGTTAAGGTTGCCCAGATCGTGGTATACGGCACCACCGCCGGATAATCTTCTGGCAATTTGACCATGGTTTTCTAAAAATGAGTCTATTAAACATTCATTGTAGACATTCTGGTTTCGACCGATCACTATCGCATTTTGATTTTGCCAGAGATAAAGCATGACTTCATCTTGTTTAATACTGTGTAAAAGGCATTCTTCCAAAGCTAAATTCTCATACACGTCCGATTGCTTAGATTGAATGATCCTGCATAAGAGAGGATACATGGCAATTAGTATAGAATTTCGATCGAAAATGTTTTACTATCCCATGTTACTTTTGCCCCGAATTCCTCAGAAACCAGACGAAGTGGGATAAATGTCCTACTGGATTTGATCTCCGGTGCTGCTTCGATCATTTTATTGATTACTAGATTGGTGCTTAAGTTGGTCAGAGAGATTTGATTACGGTTGATCCAAAGGGTGATCATTACCTTTTCTCGTATGATTGTCAGAGGGATGGATAATTTTTCACCAGAGAGAACTGACTTTGGCAATGGATTTGTGAGCGTGAGTGAGAAATCCGGTACAGGATCTTTCCTGCAAATCAGTTTTCCCTTTACCGTTTTTGTCTGATTCGGATGATCTACAGGAGTAATTTGCCATTGAATAGGAAAATTCGTTTCTTCGGGGCTTTGATCCGGGAGTTTTCCAATAAATTCAATACCTAGTGAAGCATAAGGGGGAATTTCCACCAGATTCTCTGTCAGAGAAATACCCAAAGACGGATCGCTCTCAAGCTTACAGCGAAAGAATCTCGAAACATGGCTTTGATTGCCAATGCTGAGATTATAACGGAACTCGGAACCAACTGGTTTAATTTGAATAGGCGGTTGATCTAAGGTGACAGAAAATTGTTCTCTTTCAGATGTTTTTAAAGGAACAGCATGACTTTGGAGTACTTTTTTTGATTTCTGGTCTTGTACAAAAATCACCGCTTGCATATCAGAGTCTTTGTAAAAATCCTGTAAAACAAATGGCAGTTCAATAGAAAAATCCTTTGCAGGAGAGAGGAGCAACTCACCATTCTTGTCGAATAAGGGCACGCTTATCTCCTTGGTCGGCGTATCCGGAGTTTTCAAAAAGTCTCTCATGATTAAGTGGTGCATTGTCTCTCCGCTGGTTGCGTTGTAGGGAATGTTACTCTCTATGAGGGCGACATACAAAGCGGGATTTTTAAAAGCTGAAAGAGATTGTAACGCACGTAAATTGACCGCTATTATTCCGGATCTTAGAATTGGATCATATTTGGAGAAGGCTGAAATTGATACGGGAGAAGGTTCTTTTTTCCGGATCTCTATTTTTGCCTTATACAAATCATAGATAGCAGACTCTTTTTCTTCATAGGGTACACCTTTGAAAGAATCCACGCCATCAAAATAAACCGAGGGAATCCCTTGGTCATATTGGTACCATCTGATTCTAGCGTTGCTTTCATCGCTCGATAAACGAGGCTTGGGATGATCTTCTGTTGAAAAAACATAGTATTCGATGAAATTCGCATCGACATTTCCCATCTCCTCATAAAAACGGTTAATCGCTTTGTGTGTAAAAGTACAGTTTTTGCACCAAATACCCGTAAAAAGCTCTACTAAAACCTTACGTTTAATCTCCTGGGGGGAGAAATTCAAAAATAACCGTATGGTAGAGGTTTTGAGTAGTTTTGTTTTGTAGGAAACCGCCTCTACCAGAATATCATACACACCCGGTTCCCAATATTGGTTAGAGGTTTTTGATAGTGTCAAGTCAATAGTACCCTTTGCCAATGGGTCATAATAAGAGGGAGTAATGGTAGGATAAGTATTCTTGGGTACATTTTTCACTACAAAGGTGATTTTCTCTTGGAAATCGTTCACCGTATCGATTTGAAGAGGAATTCTAATATCCTGATCCGTTGTGGCAACAAAATAAGCCGGAGTAATCAGAGAATAATCAGGATCTGGTTGTAGCTTGCCAGCGATTGGTATTGCGAGTGAAAATCCGTTATCCGTTTTGATTTGTATTACGGAATCAAAAGAAGGAGCCTCTGTTTGGGTATTGTTCTCGAATGTTAGGGTGATGACAACAGGCAGATGATCAAACGAGGCAGGTTGGATGGAAATGATCGATTGATCTGTTGTTATAGTACCATGGGATTGAAATGGCATTTCGGAATAGAGCATTATCTCTCTTTGAATAGCTTTTTCTGCTGAGATCGCACCAAAATCGATTCGGTGAGGGAATGCTTGGATTGCGGTATTGCCAACTAGGGGATAAGGTACTACCTGAACCCGGGAATTGAAAGAGTCTGAGACAAGCAATGCATTAGGAAGCGTGATGACAGAGGATGGAAACCAGAAATAACCTAAATTTGCCTCGATATCCAACAAACCCTGATTTTCCCATTTTGATCCACCGGATCGAATAGACAGAGGTTTGCCATAAACCAGAAATTGTTTGGTGATCAAATCATAGACCTGAATACGATGATTCCCGGAATCTGCCAGAACGAGCTTTTTCTCTTGTATAAAGGGTCTGACTAAACCTTGAAACAATCCTACCTCACTCCCTCTTCCTCCGATTTCAGTCATGAAAAGACCCTGATGATCAAACAGAAGAACAGTCTCTTTTTGTTGATCAAAAACCGCAATAGTATTATTGTTTACAGCAATATACCTCGGAGAGAGAAATTTGCCGGTCTCCTTCCCATACGAACCGATGGAACGTTCAAAGCCCCCTTGTTTGTTAAAGAGTAAGATTTGGCCTATCGTATCGTCGCACAAATACAAGAAATCTTTGTCTATATCCATATCAGTCAGGTGGTTGAGCGATAGGGTTTCCGGAATAGAAAGTAGGATATCTTCTTTTTTCTTCCCGTTATGGGAAAATACCAGAATTCTTGTTGTGTCTTCTGAAAGAAGGTAGAGAGATTGTTCATCCATGGTGAAAACAACCTCTTTGGGACTATTGGTAAACACTTTTTGAAGGGAGATGGAATCGATAGGTTCGTTAATATCATTGAAAAACAAGATCCTGTCTGAGCCAAAATCGTGAATCCCAAAACCAGCAGCGTGCTTTACTATTTTTCCTGGTAAAACCAATTGGTTCGATTTGGTGGTTCTTGTGTCAAGATTCTGCAACAGGTTGCCTTCACGGTTGAAAACAGTGATCGATCCTGATTCGGGATCAGAAACTACCAGGTTATTATTGCTGTTCGCGATATCAAAAGGATGTACTTGATCCTTCAACCGCATCGATCTTATCCATTCCCCGGATTTTTTATCGTAAACATCAATCAATTTTCTCGAGGAATCCAGGGTATAAATCTCAAATGAATTGCTTGTAGCTGCCTGAGAGAATGATTTTATTTCCGGATCGGCTGATGAAGGCTGAAGGGAATACTTAATTTCGAAATCATCTCCGAGAACCAAGGTCGTTCCTTTTTTGCCCATGGAGAGATAGAGGAAACTTTCGTCAGCGCTGAGTGAAACCGGATCTGAACTATCGGTACTTGTAGCAGGAAGGGTGCCTTCATAGGTTCCGTTGAAATGAAATTGGCTTATAATCCCCTTTTCCTGGCATAAAACGAATAATTTTTCCTTAAACACAACTATGTCTGTCGGGATTTTCCCAAAATTATCTTTCTGAATGGTCGAAAACTGGTTAGTCACCGTTCCTTTAAAATCTAAAACTTGAATTTTAGCGTTATTTGTGTCACAAACATACATTCTATTTTGATATAGAAACAAACCGCCTATGTTGTCAAACTCGCTCGCATTCTGTCCAAATGAACCGAATGAGTTCTGAGGAAGTATTTTAGTGGAGTATTGATGTATCTGATTCAAAACAGGATCAGTCGTGACAATTCGGTATTCGTCCGCATGAAGATAAGAGGGTCTTGCTGCTGTTCCTTTTGCATATCCGACTCCCAATGAGGATAATAATGCAGGTTCTGAAAAGGCTTTGGCTGGGATAAATAAGGAAGAAGCTGGATACCACTGCGTAATAAAAATTATTGAAACAAGCAACAACGTGAAGATTTTGCAACTTTTTCCCATCATTTCCTACCTTAAAAAAAGTTTTTGAACTTATTTAAAACTTGTTATATAATAATTCTATTATATATTGGTGAAATTGAATTTACAAGGAGGCAAAATGGAATCAAAATATGGATTCATCATGTGCGTTTGCACAGGAAAATGCCCCGGATTTTCGAAGATGGATATGTGGGATTTTGTGAATAGGATTCGCGTTGAGCTTCCTGTTGAATATGCCTTTATCCATCCTCAGCTTTGTGAAGAGGATGGAGATAGGTTTTTGCATGATTTTTTACAAGCAAAACGCAAAGTTATCATTGGAGCTTGTGCAATCAGTATGCAAAAAAAGCTCTTCAGGGATGCATTTAATAAAGCGGGTTTATCAGTCGAAACAGATTTAATTGCTTTAGATGTCCGGGATATGACTACCAATGAAGCTTTCGATAAGGTGGCTCATATTGTTGAATCCATAGAAAAAGGGGTAAAATAAATGGAAACGTTCATGGGGGTTCCCAGGGATAAGATTGACTGGTGCCCGACGATTGATTATAAAAAATGTAATTTCTGTATGGAATGCTACGATTTTTGCCCTCACGATGTGTTTACCAAAACCGACGAGATTAAGCTCATCGTGAAAAATCCACATCATTGCGTTGTTTTTTGCAGAGCTTGTTCTAAAACATGCAATGAAGACGCCTTATCTTTTCCTGAAAAACCTGAAGTGATAGAAAAAATTAAGGCTATACGTAAGGAACTAGAATGAAAAAAGCGATTCTTTGCTGTAATGGATTAGATAAGCCGGTCGGAAAGATTGCGAGAAAAGTAGCATTAAAGCTATCTCAGCTAGAATCAAGCGAAATTATCTGCCTGGTTCTTTTCAGTCAATTCCCAAATCGTTATCACAAGGAAGATTATGAAGCAGTGGTGGTGATTGATGGCTGTCCAGCGAAATGTGCCACCAAAATAGCTACCAATCAATTGGGTATTTCGAAAAGATTCCTTATCTCAGAGTTATTAAAAGAACATAAATTACAGCATCCCTTATCGATACAGTCTGAAGAAACTGATGACTCGATTGTAGAAAGCCTTTTGCCATTTTTTGAAAAAGAAGAACACAAGCAAGAAAGAAAAAATGAGACTGGTTGGGATGCTAAGGCTTTCATCTATCAAATTCTTAAGCATGATAAGTACCAATTTCGAATCCCCGAGCAAAAAGATATGTTTTTTACCGAAAACGATACCTGGTGCTTCATTAACAACGATATTGCCAGGATAGGAGTGACAGATTACGTTCAACAGAGTCTTTCTGATATTCTTTTCTTTAATACGCCAGAAATAGGTAAAAAAATAGTGCAATTTGACGAGGTAGGTTCCATAGAATCTTCCAAAGCAGTATTTGAGGTGATATCACCTGTATCCGGAACAGTGATTCGTTACAATGCTGAGTTAGTTGATCATCCTGAATGGATCAATGAGAATCCCTATGAAAAAGGGTGGATAGCGGAGATGCAGTTAACTAATTTTGAAGAAGACAGAATGTTCTTGATAAATACAGAGGAGTATTATAAGTTTTTACAGAAGAAGGTAGCGCAACATGAGTAACGAGAAAATCTATATTTTGCCATGTAGTGGGATTGGAAAGGTGTATGGTTTGTTGAGCCGGGAAGTTGCTTATAAGGTTGTTTTAGATTTAGAACCGCAATATACTGACACCATTTGCTTGGCATCATTGCTTTTAGAAGAAATCAAGGAACAAGTTGTTGGCAAGTCAGTCATATGCGTTGACGGTTGCCCAAAATGCTGTGCAGAAAAGAGTTCTTTAGAAGCAGGTATGGTAGTGGAAAAGAAATACTTAACCTCTCATTTTGTTAGAAAATACCGGGGAGAGGATCCAGGATCAGGATCTGAATTGACTGAGACGGGCAAGAAAGTCGTCGATGACATAGCGAAAGCAATACAAATTGAAGTTCAGAGAATCTTGCAAGAAAGAGGGGAGCTATAATTGGAAGAAAGACCGAAAATTGGCGTAATATCATGCAGTGGTGAAAAATGCACCGGTGGTTCTGTTGCCAGAATGATTACAAGAAAGATGCTTGATACCTGGAGACCACATGATGTAGTAACGATTTGTCTGCCCTTGTTTATCGCAGGGGGTACGGAAGAAAGGTCCTTTGCAAAAGATTTTCCAACGATAACCATCGATGGTTGTAAAAAAAAGTGTGCTTATAGAATAACAGAAAAATTAAGCGGAAAGGTAAATGCTTCCGTGGATCTTTCAACAGTATTA
>Ga0255341_1004639_pt1 | contig 14266 bp, 7 predicted proteins | sample wastewater_treat_8_FD_192418 | JGI IMG/M metagenome (GOLD analysis project Ga0255341, IMG submission 192418) | Wastewater microbial communities from Lulu Island WWTP, Vancouver, Canada - plant12 | ecosystem: Engineered > WWTP > Wastewater > Unclassified | place: Canada: Vancouver, British...
GTTGGTCTCAGGCGGCACGGTTTTCCTCGGAACACCATTCAGGCCTTGAAAAGCAGCTACCGCATCATGTTCCGCTCGGGCTTGACCTTGACCGAGGCGATCGACCGCATTCGCGAGGAAGTGGAGGCAACGCCGGAGGTGGACAATCTCATCCAGTTTATGCAGGACCGCTCCAAGAGGGGGGTTACGAGAAGATAGGGGAGAGATGGCCGGGGACTCCTTGGAACCGAAAGGGGAACTCTACCGCATTGGCTTGATTGCAGGGAGCGGACAATTTCCGCTCCTTTTTGCTCACGCTGCGGCCGAGGCGGGCCTCGAGGTTATCGCCGCGGGTTTCCATGGGGAGACCGATCCGTCCCTGGCAGACCTTGTGACCGAATTCCACCTGCTCAAGCTGGGGCAACTGGGCAAACTCATCCGCGTTTTCCAGAAGGCGGGGATCACGCGCGCAGCGATGGCGGGAGCCATCAACAAGACCAGAATCTACACCCGCATTCGCCCCGACTGGAGAGCGGTCAAGCTCCTCAATCGGCTCCGCAACAAGAAGGATGATTCCCTTCTCCGAGCTATTGCCCACGAACTGGAGAGCGAAGGCATTCACATCGAAGCCTCGACCATGCTCCTGCCAACTCTTCTGGCCCCTGAAGGAATCCTGACTCGTCGCAAACCGAATCGACACGAAGATGAGGACATTGTCTTTGGCTGGCAGCTGGCCAAAGGATTTGGACACCTGGATGTCGGCCAGTGCCTGGTGGTCAAACATCAGTCCGTGCTCGCCGTGGAGGGCATCGATGGCACCGATGCTACCATCCTGCGGGGAGGAGCTCTCTGCCGCGAGGGGGCGGTAGTGATCAAGGTGAGCAAGCCGACCCAGGATCTGCGGTTCGACGTTCCGGCCGTGGGGCTGGGTACCGTTGCGGCGATGAAGCAGGTGAAGGCCAGAGTCCTCGTGATCGAGGAAGGAAAGACCATCATCTTCGACCAGGAGCAAATGATCGACGAAGCCGACGCGGCGGGGATCAGCATAGTAGTGCGGAAAGGCGATTTCAATGCTGCATCTGACCAGCCATCAGGGATCACGACCTTGGTCACAACGGGGGAATCGGTGCCGCAGGTGGACCTTGTGACCAAACCTCCATCTCCTTCACCGCTCGTCAGAAGAGCCCGCCCCGATGCGGTACGCGTTGGGGTGGTGGGGACAGGCTATCTTGGCCGATTTCACGCCGAAAAGTATGCAAGGCTCCCGGAAGCTCGGCTGGTAGCTGTTGCCGACGTAGATCCCGCACGTGCAGAGCTGGTTGCTGTGCCCCTCGATACCGATTTCACGGTTCGCTACCAAGATCTCATCGGTCTGGTCGAGGCCGTGAGCATCGCCACCCCCACGCCGCTCCACTACGCCATTGCCAAAGACTTTCTGGAGGCGGGAGTCCATGTGCTCCTGGAAAAGCCCATGACCAGGACTGTGGCCGAGGCGGAGGCTTTGATCAGATTGGGCGAAGAGCGCGGCTGCATCCTGCAGGTGGGGCATCTCGAACGCTTTAATTCTGCCTTCACGGCAGTTCGCCCACGCCTCCAAAACCCCATGTTTGTGGAAGCGGACCGGCTTGCCCTCTTCAATGAACGGGGGCTCGATGTGGATGTCGTGCTGGATCTCATGATACACGATATTGACATCGTCCTGCATATCATCGGTTCGCCCCTGAGAACCCTTTGTGCCTCGGGAGTGGCGGTGCTGACCCGGTTGCCCGACATTGCCAGCGTCCGGATGGAATTCGCCAACGGAGCGGTAGCCAATTTGACCGCCAGTCGAATTTCCACCAAAAACATGCGCAAGCTCCGCATTTTTCAGGAGAATTCCTACTATGTTGCGGACTATGCCGAGCGGCGGGCTTATGCTGTCTATCGGGAACAGGAACCCGACGAGGAAGGATATCCCCAGGTTTCCATGGAGGAGATGGAAATTGAGGAACGGGATGCCCTCGAAGAAGAGATTCTGAGCTTTCTTGGCGCTGTCAAGGGAGGGCCGCCACCGGCGGTGGGCGGCCGCGAGGGTAAAGAGGCCCTGGCGGTCGCACTGCAGATATCGTCTCAGATCAGCAGCTCATTAAGCGAACCGGGGAAGCGAGAAGGGAGCGGGTCATCGAAATTTTCGTGAGTGCCGGCGAAGCTTCGGGCGATTTGCACGGCTCCTTCCTCGTTCGGGCACTCAATCGCCGCAACCCGGAGCTGCGCATCACCTGCATGGGCGGGCGGTTCTTGGAGGCTGCCGGGGCAAAGGTGCTGGTGGATCATCGACAGCTGTCGGTGGTCGGCCTCTCCGAAGTTGCGAGGCATCTCCGGGTGCTCTACCGGGCCTGGCGGACCATTGCTGCTCATTTTGCCCAGAGTCCCCCCGGGCTGGTTGTGCTCATCGATTTTCCGGATTTCAATTTTTTGCTGGCTCGCCTGGCCAGGCAACACGGGATCAAGGTATTCTATTACATCAGCCCGCAGGTCTGGGCATGGCGAAGCGGTCGCGTCAAGACCATTCGCCGCCTCGTCGATGAAATGGCCGTGATCCTGCCATTTGAAACGGAATTCTATGAACGTTACCAGATGAAAGTTCAGTTCGTGGGACATCCTCTCCTGGATGTCCTGAGAGACCTGCCTCCCCTTGCTGCGGTGAAGGAGCGCTACCGTCCTGCCACGGGGGGGCATCTGGTAGGAATCCTGCCTGGAAGTCGGCCGAGCGAGATCCGCTCGCTTCTGCCCATCCTCGTCAAGAGTGCATTCATCATGCATGAGAAGCTGCCCCCGGTCTCCTTCATCATTCCCGTGGCTCCTTCTCTTGAAGCTGCCTCCCTCAATGACCTTCTCGTTCACCGGAGTCTCCCCCTGCGACTGGTTAGTGGCGATACCTACGGAGTAATTCGCGCCTGCGATCTACTGCTGACGGTCTCCGGGACCGCAACCCTGGAGGCCGCCATTCTCGGGACTCCGATGATCATCACCAACCGGGTGTCGCACCTGAGCTATTATCTCGGCCGACGCTTGATCCGGGTGGCCCACATCGGCCTCCCGAACCTGATCGCCGGTCGTTCCATTGTTCCCGAGTACGTCCAGGAGGATGCCCGCCCGGAACTCCTGGCGGCTGAAGCCATTGGCTTCCTCGAACATCCTCGACGTCTGCAGGAGCAGCGCAAAGACCTGGAACTCGTAAGGAGCCGACTGGGGGAACCGGGAGTGGCGGAGCGGGTGGCGGAAATGGTCTTGAAAACCTCGGGCTGAGAACGTCGACCGGCGGAAGCAGCCCACTCTACGGTCGAGTGAGGTTCTGACGAATGGTTGTGAGGGAAAGGTGCCTTCCCGGACATGCCGTATTTGCCCCTGGTGCATCACGGTGACCGATGACATGTGATGGCGGAATGTGATAATACCGGCACAGGGTCTTGAGGAGATGCATCAGTGATTGCATCTGAGCAGTGGTTGGGACCTCTTTATCGAAATTGCCGACCAATCCAACCCCGATCCCCTTTTCATTCATTCCTCCGGCACTGCAATGCGCACCGCCCTGCTGCTTGATCCAACGGGGAGCGACTTCAATCTGGCCATCCCCTTTTCCCAAGGTGCCGTTGTCGATCAGGAAATGATATCCGAGGCCATTCCAGAAACCACGGTCAACATGATTGCGATGGATGGAAAAGGCTTTGCCGACATCAGTGGCGGTATGATGGATCACGATGTATTTCCAGCACCCATTGGGATAGAGAGGGATCACATTGCGCAGGGCTTTGGCATTTGGGATGATCAGTCTCTGGCCGGGATGAATCGTATCTCCTGGTCGCAGTGAATTCGCGGCATAGATCGCATCCAGGGAAACGTCATACATCCTGGAGAGCCTCCAGATGGTTTCCAGAGGAGCGACCTCATGGGTGATAGTTTGGCGAATCCCGGAGGCGTCCCCCCCTGCTTCAAGCACTCGGGGAGCCGAATCGGCCGGCAACGAAGGTCCAGCAGAGGAGGGAAGGGACCCGGCAGGAACTCCTACCGTCGCTTTGTGGCCACAGGCAGCCGTGATGGCGCCCAAAAGGAGGAGCAGGATGGGACCAACCTGTTTCCGGCGCCTGAACTCAACGAATAACTTCCTCATCGGACCTCTCCACGGGCTGCCACTCTTCCTCAAGCCGCGTTTTAATCTTAGTCTTTGTGAAAAAATAATGCATCCCCTTTCACTACAAAAAAAGGGAATCGGGCCGTCCGCGGTTGGGCATGCCAGTTGAGATCGGGGCAAGAATCAGTGATTCTCATAATAGTCCTTGACAGGGGCGTGGAGGGTTCGTTATGGTTCATACCGAAATTCAAACAGAGGGAAGTTTATGAATTCGGGCTATTATCGCTATTATTACTACTACGGCTTTTAGGGAGCGCTTGGGGTATGTAGGCTGCCAATTTAGCATAGATCTGTAAAATGACGCCGTGGGTATCCCTGAGTGATCCCGCGGCGCTTTTGTTTTGAGTGCAGAAGCAGTCCTGGGCCGCGGGAGTAAGTTCCTGGCGGCCATTTCTTTTCCAAGGCATCAGCATCATGCCTGGGAATTCATTGAAGGAGGTAAAAAGCTCATGATTATCGTATTGAAACCGGATCACCATGAGGATGATCTTCATCGCCTCGTTGGCAGGCTGGAAGATCTTGGATTGCGTTCTCACATTTCGAAGGGAGAGCACCGCACCATTGTCGGAGCTATCGGCGATGAACGCGTTCTGCGGGAAGTGCCACTGGAATCCATGCCCGGGGTAGAATCGGCACTGCCGATTCTCAAACCCTATAAGCTGGTCAGCAGAGAATTCAAACCCGAAGACACCGTTATCAGGGTTAACGGGGAGGAGATAGGCGGGTGCAAGATCCAGCTCATAGCCGGGCCTTGTGCGGTTGAGAGCCGCGAAGTCCTCGAGGAGATTGCCGCCGCCCTCGTGCCATCGGGGGTCCATTTCCTTCGGGGTGGGGCCTTCAAGCCTCGGACCTCACCGTATGCATTTCAAGGCTGGGGCGAAAAGGCGTTGAAATATCTGGATGGGGTTCGCGAACGCACCGGCATGATGGTAGTGACCGAACTGATGGACCCGCGAGACGCGGTCCTGGTGAGCCGCTATGCCGATATCATTCAGATCGGTACCCGCAATATGCAGAATTTTCGACTGTTGACCGAAGTGGGAAACATTGAAAAGCCTGTCATCCTCAAGCGCGGGATGAGTGCCACGATCAAAGAGTTCCTCATGTCCGCCGAGTATATCCTGGCACAGGGCAACGAGAGAGTGATCCTCTGTGAACGGGGTATCCGTACCTTTGAGACCGAAACGCGCAATACGCTCGATATCAGTGCGGTGCCTCTGTTGAAGCAGCTTACCCATCTGCCGGTCATTGTCGACCCCAGCCATGCCGTGGGCCGGGTGGATCTGGTCCCGGCAGTCTCTAGGGCGGCCATTGCTGCCGGCGCCGACGGGCTCCTCATCGAGGTTCATGTGAGACCGGAAGAGGCCATGAGTGACGGGCCGCAGTCGCTGCGACCGTCAGCGTTTGCGGCTGTGATCGAGGAATGCCGCCGTGTTGCCCATGCGGTTGGACGAACGCTCTAGGACTAATGCCTCTACTCATCACAAGGAATGCTCATGGAAGCAAAGCAGGAGGAAGGAGCGGTATTGCCTGACTTTATTAGAGAGCAGGGAACTACTGGATCGGATCGCTGGGGACCAGGGAAAACCGTTGGCATCATTGGCGGAAAGGGCCAGATGGGGGAACTCTTCGGGCAGTTCTTCAAGACGCAGGGCTATCGGGTCATCCCTGCTGACTACGGTACCGACAAGAACAGTGAGGAAGTCATCCGGCTGTCGGACATTGTCGTTTTTTCCTTACCGCTGCATATGACGATAGACCTTATTCGGCAGTTGATTCCTTTTACCCGACCCGACCAGCTGCTCATGGACCTGAGCAGTCTGAAAGTCAGACCCGTCGAAGCCATGTTACTCTCCTCGGCGGCGGTGGTGGGCCTGCATCCCATGTTTGGCGGGAAGACCGCAACCTTTGAAGGGCAGACGATTGTGGCCTGTCCGGTACGTATTGCCATGGCAGAGTGGAACCCGCTACGCCGGCTATTTGAGAACCAGGGAATGCGCGTCAAGGAATGCACCCCCGAAAAGCACGATCGCCTGATGAGCATAATCCAGGTGCTGTTTCACGTGACGACCATGCTGACCGGCAGGGTGTTGCGCGAGATGGATGTGAATGTTGCCGAAACAATGGACTTCACCAGCCCCAGCTATCGCCTGGAGATGAACCTCCTGGGTCGTATTTTCGCCCAGAACGCAGAACTCTACGCGGCCATCACCCACCTGAATCCCTACGCCGCCCCCATCCTGGATCATCTTGCAGAAGGCCTGACGCGTTATCGGGAATGGTATGGCGCGGGTGATTTCCAGGCGTTTGTGGCAGATTTTCAGAGGAGTGCCGAACACCTTGGTGATTTCTGCACGACAGCCTTTGAGGAGAGTTCTCGACTGCTGGACTTTACCATTCAGTTGATGGGTGCCAACACTCAAAAATGGGAAAGGCCGCCACCTGGTCAAGCAGGTGGCGGCCAGCGCCAGCCCTGATGTTTGCATCCACTCGAGAGAAGGCTATGGTTTCTTTTCGTGTGCGGCCGGATTTATTCTTTCGAGGCAGATTCTAATGCAGTCCTCGCAATTGGAGGTCTGGGATCCCAGCTGACAGTACCGGGCAAAGGCGGTGAACCAATCGAGACTGGTGCGCGGGCACATTTTGATGAATTCCAGGAAGCGTACCAGCCGATCAACCGCGATGGGGTCGATGGCGTGCTCAATCCGGCAGGCATTGGCTTCGGCCTCTTCTGAACTCAACTGCAGGGCTGCGCTGAAGAATTCCTTCAAGGTTTCGTGACGGTGAATGATATCTTTGGCAACGGTGCGTCCGGTAGCCGTGAGGGTGACAAAACTGTATGGACTATAATTGATCAAGCCGCGCGCGGCTAGAGCCTTGAGGGCTCCCGTGACGGATGCTCGCTGCACATTCATCTGGTCTGCAATGTCTTTGGCGCGGGCCACCCGGTTGGACCGCTCAAGATGAAAAATGACCTCGAGATAGTCTTCCAGACTGGCGGAAAGACCTTCCAGTGGAGCGTCGACCATAGTATGTGCCTCTTGGTTGCCTGACATGGGTGTTTTCAGCTTATCCGCTTCAACGGCATGCGTCAAGCGCCATGTCACCCTCTCCGCAGGGTTTTGACATGTTTCCCAAAACCTGCTAAGTACCCCACCAATCATCAGGTACCGAAATGCCAGGGCGCGCCATCCTCGGGCTGAGCGCGGGCGAGATAACAACCTACTGCTTTTGAGGTCATTCATGGAAGAGAGCACTCTGCGGTCACCAGCGTCCGAAAACCCCTTGCAGCCGGTTTTCGAGGTACTCAGGGGGGTACCTCCAGAAGCGGTGTGCACGACCTACGGGATCACGCCTGAGGAACTGCAAAGGCGAATTGAGGCTTATCAGGCCTCACGGCGCCGTGCCGCCCTTGGTGAACAGTTCAGCGGGACCAAGGTGGGGCGTAACGATCCCTGCCCATGCGGGTCCGGCAAAAAATACAAGAAGTGTTGCCTGTCAATTCAGGAGGAAGCCCGAAAGGCCCTCCCCCGTGACCAGATACAAGCCGTTGAGCAGCAAACAAGGGCTCGGGAGAGACTGGAGCAAGAAGTTGAAAAAGGGTTTGATCTCCTGTTTTCCCAGGACTTTCAAAAAGCCCGAACCCTGGCATGTGATCTCCTGCAGTCTTACCCCGACGATGACCGCCTCCATGACATACGTCTGACGGCCCTCCTTGCGGACGGCAGCTATGATGATGCCGTTGCTTTGTGCCGTGAGCGCTGGCAGGTGTCACTAGAAGAGAGAGATTACTTTCGCGAGCATGGGCGCCACCGCCGAGAAGGTAGCGGTCGGACGCAGCTGGTAAATTTCTACAGTCCTTCCACCTGGCTCGAGAAGTTCTGGATCGCACAGCGAGCAAGAACATACCGTGCAGCCTTTCCCGTCCAACAGGATTCGCCGTTGCGCAAGCTTGCCCTGGAACTCACCGTCGCCAATGACCTCGAGCGCTTTCCTGCCCGTCAGGAGGACGGCTTTCAGGTACGCCAAGAGGCCTTGGCTTCCCTCCTGGGTCATCTTGAACAGGAAGGAACTGCCGCCATCCCCTACCTCCTGCCGCTAACCTATACTTTCTCCTGGGCCAGCCTGTTTGTGCCGGATCTGCTGGCGCGCTATGGCAGTGATGAAAGCCTCAGACTGCTGGCTGAACTATCCATGTTCCGCTTCCCCTATTTCGCTCAAAAGTGCCTGGATCATCTGGAAAAATTCGGGGAACGAGCGGTGGTGGTGATCGATGGGGTGCTTACGGAAAATCCCGCTTTCGACGAGCTCAAAGGCGGGATGGTCAAGGTGCTGGGCAATATCCACACCGCGGCCAGTCTAAAGATTCTCGAGCGCCTGACCGACCACGAGAGCCTTTACCTGGTCAAATGGGTTGCCGAGGCCCTGGATGCGTTTTCGAGCCCCGAAAGCCAGCCTCTCCGCGACCGGGCGAGAGCGAGGCTGGCTTCCAAGGACCGGGTTGCCGGAGTCTTTCCCGAGCTGATGGCAACCATCAAGGACTGAGGAGCGGAGGCCCTTCTCAGTTATTATCCTCAATGGTAACCGTGGCGGAACCGGCAGGGCCGACGATATACCTGAGCGTTGGCTTGATGGTCAGGATGGCCGTTTCATCCCCTTCCTTGAGCGCGTCTTTCTTCGGCATGATGGTAACATCCACAAACGATGCCCCCATGGGGATATCCACTGTGCCGACGATGTTCTGGTAATCCTTGCCGTTGGTTGCCGTCCCGCTCAGCGTGAATGGAATGGTAGCCGCAGAGGTGGTTTTCCCCGTTCGCGTAATGGTATAAGTGCCCGCAGTGGGACCACTTTCCGAAGCGTTCGGGTTCTTGGCGACCACCTCGACCACCGGCAGACTGGTCCCCAGAATGGTGACGGTTGCTTTCTTCTGCGCGCTGAGCGTGTAATTATCATCGGCAACGAGAGTCAGGACAACTTTTTCGTTATCCACCACTTCGCCGTCCTCAAGAGGAGTCACCTTGACATTAACCGAAGAATTATCTTTGGCAATGGTCGCCTTGCCGGTGAGCTTCGTGTAATCAGTACCATTTTTGGCTGTGCCTTTCACCGTGTAGCGGACCTGCAGCGCTGCGGTGCTGGGACCGATTCTGCTGATCACGAATTTCCCGGTGTCGCTCGGCAGGGCAGCGATGCCATCCTCCGCAACAATGGAGACTTCCGGCAGGCCGCTGTCGACAATGTAGACAACGTCCTTGCTCGGCGTTCCTACAAAATAGGGAGTGTCGGGCTTGATGGTCAGTTCCACAGTCCGGGCAACATCCACCTTGCCGTTGTTGATCGGGACTACCTTGATCACCTTCGAGCTTTGGCCCGCCGCAAATTTGACCGTCCCCGAAAGCTTCTTGTAATCAGTTCCGGCCTTGGCCGTGCCGCCGATGCTGTATTTTACGGTGAGGGCAGTATCGGTCCCCCTGGTGCGGGTGATGGTGAATCCGCCCTTGGTGAGCCCTGTTTCAATGGCGTAAGGGCTGGTGGCGGCAACGGTCACCTCGGGAAGATCGTTATCGGTAATCAAGATCGTCGCACTGTTTGAGGGGTCCATCAGGTAGTTCGAGTCTTCCACAAGGCTCAATATCAAGGTGAGGTCACCGGTCGATAAATCGTCGTCTATGGGCGTGACATTCAGGATTCTGGAGGCTTTACCTGCAGGAATGGAGATGAGATTCGAAAAGGCTTTGTAGTTGACCTTCTTCACGGCCGTTCCGCTCGCCTTGATCTTGACTTTCAACGGTTCCTGGGTATTCCCCACTCGCGAGAACTGAAACTGACCCTTGGTTCCCGTTTCTGTGGCGTTGCGCAGGGCGGTTATGGAAACGATCGGCGGATCATCATCAACGATGGTTACCGTCGCATGATCGGGAGAGCCCACATAATAATCGCCACTGTCAGAGCTGGATAGGGTGACGATAACCGTTCGGTCCAGCTGGGCGGTTTGATCGTCAATAGCCGAGACGATCAGGTCAACCCCATCCTCGCCGGCCGGAATCGTCACACTGGCAGGAAGCGCCGCGTAATCGAGGCCGGGAACTGCGGTGCCGCTCACCTGGCAGGTCACTTCCATGGCGGCGCTCAGGTCCGCCGTGCGGGAGATCCTGAACATGCCGGTGTCGGTCGCATTTTCGGAAGCAAGATCGTCGGTGGCGACAATGCTGACGGAAGGCACCTCATCGTCGAGAATACTCACCAGCGCACTGCTCGCACTGCCGATACTGTAACCGGGCCCGGAAGCGAGGGTGACGACCACGGTTTGGGTACCGTCTTGAGTTTCATTGTTGAGGGGCACGATTTCGAGGTCCACGAAGGCTGCACCGGCCGGAATGGTGACCGATTCTGAGAATGACGCGTTGTAGTGTACGCCGCTGACGGCGGTGCCTCCGACGGTATAGTTGACTTCCAGCGGAGGCGCGATCGCCGGATTGCCGTTGCGGCTCACCCTGAAAACGCCATGATCGGTATCGTTTTCACTGATGCTGGCGACCGGCGCCGCAATAGTGACGGTTGGCAGGTCGTTGTCATAAATGGTGATGGTGGCGCTGCTGGGAGAGCCGGCATGGTAAAGGTCCGTGCCCAGGATGGTCAAGGTAACGGTTTCATCACCCTGATAGCTGGCATCATTGAATGGGCTCACCGTTATATCGGCATACGAGGTCTCGGGCTGGATGGTCACACTGCCATTGAGCCTGGCGTAGCGGCTGCCGTTGGTTGCCGTGCCGCCCACTTCGTAGTAAACGAGCAGGGACGAGGTGAGGACACCCTGCCGCGTCACTCTGAACATCCCATTGTTAGTACCCTCTTCGGAGGCATTGTCGTCAAGGGCAGTGATGGCCACCGCAGGCAGATCATTGTCAGCGATATAAGCGGTAGCCTCGTTGTGCCACCCGATAGTGTACCAGCCGTTTTGCAGCAGACTGAGTTCCACGGTCTCGCGAGGTTCGTCGATATTATCGTCAATCGGAATGATATCGATGAAGACAGTGGAAACACCGTCCGGGATGATGATCTCTCCGGAGAGGTTTTCATAGTCCTCCCCATTGGTTGCGGTACCGCCGAGACTGTAGGCGACGGGAACGGCTCCAGAGGTGTTGCTGGTCGATCGGTAAACCTTCACTTGAGCAGCAACCGGGCCGGTTTCGGAGCCAACCCGCTTGCTGACGATGGTTTCCATATCGATTGTGGGACCATCGTTGTCGGCAACGGTAACGGTAGCGGTGGTATCGGCGCCCAGGTCGTAATGGGCACTGGGCAAAAGGGTCAGGACAACCGAGGTCGGCCCTTCGTAGACGGCATTCTCAATGGCTTGCACCGTGATGCTGGCGGAAGCGGCCCCCACCGGGAGCGTCACGCTGCCCGGCAGGGCTGTGTAATGCCCGTTGGCAACAGCCGTTCCGTCGATGCTGTAGCCGACCGTGAGCGCCTCGGTCGTCATCTTGGTTCGATAGACCGTGAATTGACCGGCACTGCCGCCTTCCATGGCAATCGGGGTGGTTGCTTCGATCCTCACCGTTGGTGAACCGGCTTCATAGATGGTGACGGTAGCGGAACCGGGAGACCCCACGATATAAAGCGGACTGTTTTGCAGGGTGACCACCACGCTCTCGGCGTCGTCCGGAATGCCGTCATCAATGGGCAATACCAGTATGCCCGCTGAGGAGGAACCGGCAGGAATGGTGATCGTGCCCGGCAAGGCCACGAAATCCACGCCGCTGGTTGCCGTGCCGCTGATAGTGTAGCTAACGGTAACTGGCACGACGGTAGTGCCGGAATAACCGACAAGAAACTGGCCAGTGCCAGGGCCTGTTTCCAGAGCCGTGGGAACCGGAGCGGTGATGGTCACGGTGGGTCGATCCTGATCAACGATGACGGCTGTGGCGCTTCCCGGTGAACCGACATTGTACTGGGAACTGCCGGCAAGCGTGACTACCAGGGTCTGGTTCCCGTCATAGAGTTTGTCCCAGAGCGGGTCTACCGTGAAAGCGGCCGAAGCTGAACCGGCCGGGATGGTTACGGCACCAGCCGGGGCGGTATAGTCGACGCCGCTTATGGCGGTGCCGCCAGTGACATAATTGACGACCAGGGCAGCAGTGAGCGGCCCGACCCGGGTGACTGCAAACTGCGCGTTTTCCGAGCCCTTTTCATAGACCTTCGAAACGGTTGCGGCGATGGTGACCATGGGCAGATCACTGTCAAGGATGGTGACCGTTGCCGAATTGGGCGAGCCTATCTTGTACCAGTCGCTGTCGGTAATGGTTACCACGACCGTTTTGTCACCGTCGCTTACGAAATCTTCAAGCGGCGTGACCAGGATGGATCCGGAGCTATAGCCTGCCGGAATGGTCATGCTTCCAGGCAGGGCTACGAAATCAACTCCTCCCGTGGCAGTACCCGATACGACGTAATTGACCGTCAAAGCAACGTCGGTGTGGGCGGAACGAGTGACCGTGTACTGCCCCTTGCCGGTATCCGATTCCGCCACCGTGGGCCGGGTGGCCACAATGGTTATGGTGGGGCCGTCATTATCGGCGATGGTGACAGTGGCACTGCCGGAAGAACCGATAGTGTACTGGCTGCTGGCCGCAAGGGAGAGGACGACGGTGGTTGGTCCCTGCCACAGCTCCTCTTCGAGCGGTTGTACGGTGATGGTCACCGAAGCGATGCTGGCAGGGATGGTCACGGTCCCCGCGAGAGCGGTGTAGTTGACTCCAGAGACCGCCGTGCCACCCGTTGTGTAGGATACGGTCAGCGGCGAGACGGTAGTCCCCGTGCGCGACACCGTGAACTGGCCGGTCACCGTCGCTTCCTTGGAGTTGGGCTGAGTGGCGCTGACCGTGACCGTGGGGAGATCGCTTTCAACGATAGTGATCGTGGCGGCGTTGGGGGAGCCGATCAGGTAGGCACTATTGGGAGTGATGGAGACCACCACGGTAAGATCCCCGGTGAATTGCCCATCCTTGATCGGGGTGAGGATGATGGGAGCAGAAGCCGACCCGACCGGGATAACAACGCTGCCGGAGAGGGTGACGAAATTCGTGCCGCTCACCGCAGTTCCACTGACCGAATACCTCACCGTCAGAGGCAGGGCAGTCGTCCCCGTGTGCGTCACTACATACTCGCCGGGGGTCGTACCATTATCTGAAATGCTTGAAATCGCTGCCTCGATGGTGACGGTGGGCAGATCGCTATCCTTGATGATGACCGTTGCGGAACTGGGAGTCGCGATGGCATAGAGGCTGTTGGCGGAGATAGTTACCACCACTGTCTTGTCGCCGACATAAACCTGGTCCCATATCGGTGCCACCTGAACGGGGGCGGAGGTCTGGCCTGCAGGAATGGTCACCGAACCGGGTAGCGCGATGTAGTTTGTCCCGGCAACGGCAGTCCCGGTTACGGCATAGTAGATTGTGAGAGGAGAGGTGGTGAGACCGGCCCGGGAGAACACATAAAGGCCGGTTTGAGTACTCTTCTCGGTAACACTCGCGACCGAGGCTGAAACCGTCACGGTGGGCGGGTCGTGGTCCACGATGGTAACCGTTGCAGAACCTGGCGATCCAATGCTGTAGAGGGTACTGCTGGTGAGCGCGACGACCACGGTCTTGTCACCGTCGTTGACCTTGTCCCAGATTGGTACAACGGAGATTACCGCGGAAGACGAGCCGCTCGGAATCGTGAGCGATCCGCTCAGGGCCGTGTAATCAGTCCCGCTGACCGCGGTCCCGATGACCGTATAATTCACCGTCAACGGCACCGAGATGTAATCGGAACGATGGACCGTAAACTGGCCATTGCCTCCGCCTGTTTCGGGCACGCTGGGAGTAGTGGCGGAAATGGTGATTTCCGGCACGCCGACCCTGATGTACCCGGTTCGCGTCTTGGTGTCTTCTCCACCCGTCCCGGAGACAGTAAGGCTGACCGTGTAAGAGCCGGCCGCGGTATAAGTGTGGCTCGGATTCTTGGTGGTCGCGTTACCGCCGTCGCCAAAGTCCCAGAACCAGGAACTGGCGGTGCCCTCGGAAGTGTCGGTGAAGGCGACAGTTAGCGGATAAAAACCGGTCGTGG
>Ga0255341_1004647_pt1 | contig 14241 bp, 15 predicted proteins | sample wastewater_treat_8_FD_192418 | JGI IMG/M metagenome (GOLD analysis project Ga0255341, IMG submission 192418) | Wastewater microbial communities from Lulu Island WWTP, Vancouver, Canada - plant12 | ecosystem: Engineered > WWTP > Wastewater > Unclassified | place: Canada: Vancouver, British...
ACGGTGCTCACCGTAGGGCGGCGCCGAAAATATATAAAGGTTTCGATTTTGTGTTGGAATTGTATTCTTGATCAGTAACACTGAATTTTGCTAATTTGCATATCTGACCCTTAAGCTGTCTTACATGAAAATAAATTCAATTATTGAAATGGGTTGGAAACCTGTGGGTTCATTGAATGCAGATGCAATTCATATTAAGGAATTAAAGGATTATATTAAGAAAAAGTATAAGATTTCACTTCCACCACCTTCAGTTGAAGGAATTTTTTCATTTACGGAAATTTGCAATTTTAGTGGCAAGAATTTTGAAAAATTTTTGGGAATTCTATTTACAAAAATGGGATATGATGTTATTCAGACTCAGGATAGTCATGATCAAGGATGTGATTTAATAATCTCGAATAAATATACAAAAATGGTTGTCCAAGCCAAAAACCATAATAAAAATATCGGCAATGATGCTGTTCAACAAGTGAAAGCAGCAATAGATCACTATCAGGCATCATCTGGAGCAATCATTGCTACCACTGATTATACGAAATCTGCCAGGGAACTTGCGGAATCAAACAAGATTTTGCTTATTAATGGAAACGAATTATCCAAGTTATTGTTCTTTTTCCCAATTGATGAAACTGAAATTCAAGATAGCATACCATTTTCGCAAAAATATTAGGTTATCATTTATATTAGAAGATATCTAAAAACCTCAATTTTTAATCATTCATCGACGATAATTGATCAAAAATTGGGGTTATTAGTAGTCCTCTTATGTTTTTTTCAATTCTGAAAAATGAATGCCCCCCTCCTCGAAACGTCTTTTTCTGAATGGATGTTGCAATTACATGGCAGATACAAAAAATTCCATATTTACTCAAATGGGGGAGGAGAATCTCCTCAACAAAGTTCTGTTCACTCTCCCCTTCGACGATAAATTGAAGAATGATCCCCATTATAAATAAGGCCCCCGAACCGGCAATCCTCCGAGGAGATTTTTTTGCCAGAGTTCTCCCAGAGAGTAATCATCCAACCATTCTTTCAGTTCATCAGGATCTGGTATATGAATGGTAGTAGAACCATTCATCCGATCTACAATTCGTATGGTATCGAGCGAAAAATGGTCAAGAAGCATGACTGATTGGGTTGTGATGAGGATTTGAGACTGTTCTTTGATACTATGAATCATCTCAGCAAGAAGGGTGATTGCAAACGGATGAAGTCCCAGTTCAGGTTCGTCAATAATGATAATTGGTGGAAGCATTTCTATCGGCTGGAGAAGAAGGGTAGCCAGGCAAATAAACCGGAGAAGACCATCTGGCATCTGAAATGCCTGAAATGTGTAATCTGAGTCCTTCTCTTTCCATTCTAAAGAGATCTGATCTTTTTGTACAGGATCGGGGCGGAGAGAGAAGGTAGAAAAGAACGGTGCGATTAATGCAATAACATCTTCAATGTACGACAGGTGTGATGGATAGTTTTTCTGTAGAAGGTAGAGATATGCTGCAATATTACTTCCATCTGGCAGCAGGTATCGGTTTTCATGAATTGAGCAGGGGAACCGTATCGGAGAGGTTACGCTGGTATCATGAAAATGGTAGGTACGAATGCCGGAAAGAAGGGCATAGAGGTTTTGTTGCTGTCTGTCATCTGATGTCTTTTGTGCCAGGCGTGTTTCTGAATGTGGTTGAGTTACGGCGTTAGGGCCGGTACCTGGTAATAAATTTCCCGCTTGTATCTGGTCAGGAGTCAGGAATTCTTCAGCAATAAATATTAGGGTATTATCATTGGTTCCCTCAAAGCCACAGGCATATCCATAGGTACCAAATTCAAAGCCTGCCTGAATATGAGTTGACTTCTTTTTTCCATGATGAATAAGGGCATGTGCCCCCCCTCCTTTCATGACAGTATATTGAACCCTTTTTTCAGAAATTTGATGGAGCAAATGAAAAAATGAGATGATAGTAGACTTTCCAGCACCATTAGGTCCGATAAGGATGGTTAGCTGACCGAGAGGAAGATCAAGCGTTTCGATAGATTTGTATCCTCTTATTTGTATTCGATTAATATTCATTTATATCACATCTCTAATGGTTTTCTACCTCATCTCTCGCCTTTCGTTTCACATCCAGACAGAAGTGTAAGTCGTTGAGTCGGTATTGATCCACATTATAACTGAACATGATAACTTAAAAACTCCTACCGATTTCATAGGTGATCAGTAATACTCTCAATCATTGTTGGAGACTGACGATCATTCTTTACCTCAAAAAAATTATGTACGAGTTTAAAAGTGGTTAATACAGCAATAAATCCGCGTAATTTCTTCAAAAATGATGCTGTTTTTTTCTAAATCTGCTTGACTGTTGTAGAATTTTATTATAAAACCTTCGACAACGGATGTTGAGATTGAAGAAACATGAGGATTACCAAATACTTTCTCTCGAACCTCACTAACAAGCGAATTTTTCTCTTTGATCTTGACCATTTGGCCATAATTTCTGCAATCCTTACAATATAATTCTGAAAAAAATAGTGTATTGAACATTTCCATCGGAATTTATCGAATTTTTTTCATTTGTTGTCGGGGAGGTTCATTCACAAATTAAAACCCTGAAACTTTCTTTGCAACCAATCCCAGGCTCTCTGGCAATCCTCCCTGTCCCCTTCGTCCCAGCCATCATCATATTCCGGATCTCTCCATTCATATCCCTCCTTAAACACGTCAAATGACTGAAGTGTATACGGATCATGAACATAAACATAATCAATACTAAGGCATAGCAGGTACCGTCGTCCGCTCCGGCAGATCACCTCCCGCCAGATATTGTTTGGACAGATGATCTCACGCCCATCCGGCCTGACTTTATCAACATAGGCCGGGAACTCTGGCGAATGTTGGAGCTTTCCATGAGCCATCACTCCCTCAGGAGTAAAGTACACAATGTTCCTGGTGATAAACCTTGGATTACCACTCTTAATCACCTCAAACACCTCTTCATCGAACGGCTGTTCATAATTCTCCACGAGATCCGGATCATACTCCTCAAGGTCCTGTTCATCCACCTCATCCATGACAGGTGTCAAAAAGCTCATCCCATCATAGGAGTAAAGATACGCCGTCTCCCTGTTCATCTGTCCCTCTTCACAGGAATAGACGACACATTCCCCCATGAACGTACATGACTTCAACAATTCCCGCCTGTTTAAATATGCACCTGCATCAAGAGGACGATATCTTAGTACATAATCAAACCCGGCAATCGCTTCAGGAACCCTCCCCATCTCCATCAGGGTATAGGCCTTGTTATACCAGATCTCAAGGTGATTAGGAATAACCTGCAATGCCCGGTCATATAACCTGAGTGCATCCTCATGAAGGCCAAGTGCAGTAAGACAGATCCCGGCGGAGAGGTACGGACCATGAAAGGTCGGATCCAGCTCTGTCGCTTGCTCAAAATACGGGAGTGCTGCCATGTAGTTCTCTTCATGAAGATAAGTTGTCCCATAGTTACACCATAACACTGCATCATCAGGCATATCATTGAGGATATCCTTGAATATTGCCCTGGCTTCTTCCATCTTTCCTTCCTTTGCGAGCTGGATACCCCGTTGTGTTTCTGTCTCCTGTTCCATGATTTCTTCTCCATTCTCTCCCCTACACGAATTCTGAAGGTTGGTTGAGGGATTTTTCGCTGGTATTCACTAATCAGATGAGTAAGTGCTGTGCAGGGGGTGATACAGGAGTCAGCGTGAAAGTAAATTAACATGCTTATGTGAATGATCTGAACATTGTGAACGTTTATTGAGTGAACTGCATCGGATGAAAAAGAGTGCGATTACACTGATAAGATTGAAAATGCACAGGCAATGACTTAGTATACATGGCCAGGAGAGTATTCTTGGACAGTTTGACATGCTTATCGTAGATGAAGCAAGCCAGATGAAGATTGGAGAGTTTTCACTGGCGATAAGTTCTCTGAAGCCTGATGGCCGGTTAGTCCTTGCTGGTGATGATATGCAGCTACCCCCTCTTATTCAGGGTGAGTACCCGGAGCCGGATGATGGGCTCCCCGGCCTGCATAATTCAGTCTTCTCCTATCTCCGGTACAAGGATAGCGGAAATGTATACACCTGCCAGCTCCTTGAAAACTTCCGCATGAATACAACTCTTTCCCGTTTCCCGGCCGAAACACTTTATGGAGACGGGTATATTCCTGCAAATGCGAAGGTTGCCGGGAGAAAGTTAGTTATTAACGATCCTGGTAAGGAGGAAAGTGAGGTTTCAGAATTTTTAAGATGGGTTATTGATCCGGATTATCCCCTTACTCTCTGCATTGTTGATAATGTCAGGGCAACGGTTGATAACATGGTAGAGGCAGATCTCACCGCACGAATCGCCTGCTACCTTAAAAAGTGCATGATAAACCACAAGACAAGTGAGACCTTCACAGATACGTTAAAAGGGCATAAACAGTTCTGGGGAAGCGGGTTATTTATCATATGTCCACATCATGCACAGATAAGACTTGTAAGGAAGTTCCTGAACAGGTCAATGACCTGGTATTATCCGCCCTTTGTGGGTACTGTGGATAAGATGCAGGGCCAGGAGAGTCAGGTGGTGATTGCAAGTTATGGTGTATCGGATATTGAGACTGCGTTATCAGAAGCAAATTTCATCTATTCATTAAACCGTTTGAATGTAACTGTGACCAGAGCCAGGACTAAATGTATTCTTTTTATCTCACGACCGCTTCTTGCCCAGTCATATGAACTCCTCAAAAATAAGGATGCAATGGCCGGGTTGAATCATATGATAAATCTCCGACGGTTTTGTGAACAGAACGGGGATGAGAGAATCTTTCAGGCAGGTTTTACAGAAGGCGGAGAGGGGGCAGAGGTTACAGTGTACCGGGGGAGGGTGTAGAGAACTTACGATTTTTTTTACTGATTCAATGCTCCATATGTGCAGATCAGAAATTTTGGACAAAATTTACAATCTGGTTTTTTATGAAAGCATCGATCTTTTCCAGTTAAGTAAAGTTCAGCATCGAGTCGCCAGGGATTTTTGGGGTATAATTTCCTACTCAACTCCAATGCCCCTTTTACTGATAGTTTATCAATTCCATATACCACTCTCCCAAGTACTTTTCTAATATGGGTATCAGGGGCAAGGTCAAGTTGAAATTCGGCAATTTGTTGAGTGTCCTGAAGACCCCCAAGTACCAATCTAGGCAATTTAGCAATATCAGTAGGTTTTTTATCAAATAATGTAAAAATATTAGATATTATTTTATTTGGAGAATGATTTAACCATGACTTTCTAACATCTCCGTTATACTGCTCCACAATCCTCTTTCCAATCTTCCATACATTTTGATGTCCATAAAAATTGGGATGAAGTTTATATTCCTGTTTATTCCATTGATCAAGTGAAATTTTTACTATTTCATCCCAGAGATTTTCAGGATCTCCACAAATATGTTCTGCATAATTTTTTGCAACTTCCCATGCCTCTTCAGCAGGCCTTTGGTAATTCAGAATGCATCCTAAAAAGAATTTATTTGCTCCTTTTTTATTGGTTGGGTTTTTTCATCGATAGATAACCATTCCCAGTAAACTCCACCAGATTTTTTTCCATTAATAATGATAGGAAGTAATTCTTTGGTAACTATGGGTATTGCACGATCAAGATGAACTCGGGCTTCTATTGGATTATTGGTTTTTATTAATGCATTTCCCATCCATTTATGTGAAAGATAGTGATTTTCATCAATTAATAGGGCAGTTTCAAACAATTGGTAACTACGATCTAAATCTCCTTTGAAATAATAACAAATTCCCATACGACATAGAATATTTGGATCATTTCCATCCTTTTCCAGAAGAGTTTGATAGATCTTTATTGCATCATCGTATTGACGAGAATATAATAATCTATTCCCATCAACTAATTCAATTTCAGAAGAAAAACTCTCATCCAGTGTTCCTTGATAATAATAATATCCTGAATAGGTCATTGTTGAATTTTTTATTTCATAATTATTAAATGATACCTTTCCAATCAAAAAAATTATTTAATTTCAATATCCTCTAAATCTGAATATTTACTATCTTTTCTAAAAAGGGCTAATAATTTTTCTTTTTCACAGGAAATCCATTCTGGATTATTACCTTGGAAAAGGGAAACCTCCCACCGGTAAAAGTTCTTACCTTTTCTTGTCTGTGAAATTTTGATATCTGCAATTGCCGAACATTCGTAAAAATTATTAATAATTCTTCGGAGGGTTATCTCATGATCCGTTGAACGAATTCTTCTATCCAGAAATAAAACATCAAAAGATTTTGGAGTTGTTAAGGGTGTACTATTAATAGACACATAATTTGTCGTTTTTGTTCCCTTTAAATTGTGGCAAATACTGCAAAGTAATTGACCATTGTCTATTGTTGATTTACCTCCCATTGTAACTGGGATGATATGATCTACTTCTAATTTTCTTGTCGCTCCGCAACAACGGCATTTATTGCCATCTCTCTTCCTAATTTGCTCTTTTACTTCATATGAAAAAGCCAATTCTTCAATAGGGGTTGAATCTAAATTACTAACAGGACCAGGAACCCCCCTATTTACATAATAGGCCTTCGCTGCATCATACGCAGTTCTGAAATAATCAATTGATTCATAGAGGACTTTCCAGAAACTACCCGTTTTATTATACTCTTTCCGCAATTCTGTCTCTTTCTGAAAGTCTGTCATCGGTTCATTTGCTAATCTGGCAACTATTTTATCCAAATCATATTGCTCCCGTTCTTCAAAAGAATGAAATACGGGTTTAGTATTATTTTGAGCGATGTGACGACATACCTTTACAATCTTTTCTTTCTCTCCATCAGAAATTTCTTCTATTTCAAAAAATTCTGATGCGATTGTATACATTTTATTTTTCATCTCTTCTGAAATAGGAGTTTCCTCTCCCCACTCTTCAGGACAGGACTGGATTAATTTCTCAATGAGGCTTTGATATGCAATTTCTTCTTGCTCATATATCATCAATAATTCAGTGTGTGTTTCAAGATCTTCCGGCTGATCTTCATCAGATGGTATATCACATTCATCTTCAAGACTTACTTTTACGACATTAGTTATCCTGGCAACATACCATCCAACTGGAAGAAAAGTAATGTAAGGAGCTGTATTTACTGTTATTCCAGCTTCAATTTGATCAAAAAGATCATGTAATATTTTTCGAGATATTAGATACCTGGCTTGTTGACCTACTGATTTAATTTCTGGATCTTCGACTCCTCCATCATCTCCGAGATATGCGAAATCAAGTAATCTCCTCCAATTATCAATAAACATGACAACATTGGCTTCTTTTTTTTCAGAAAGCCCACTTGTTTTTTCTCCTCGAAGACACCTCCCAACCATTTGAGTTAACAATATTGGACTTTCTGTTTGCCGGGTTATGAAAACGGTATTTACATCGGGGATATCTGCTCCTTCAGTAAGAATTCGAACATTTAATAGAACATCAAGTTGTCCTGTTTTAAATTCATTTAATATTTGCTCATTCAATGAAGGATCTTTGTATGCCTTTTCTGCATCAGGATCCCTTACTGAACACGTATACATTGATTTGACTCTAACCGGTGGATTCGCAGTTTTCAATTTTTCTTCAATATAATCACATTGATACCATCTATCCGCAAAAATTATCGTCTTTTTATACTTATCGCGATTTTGAAGATATGTTTGAATAATATACTCATTCCTATTTGCATTACGGGCTAAATTGTCTACAATATAATCTGGAATTTTTTGATTTTTTTGTACGATTGCATGATATTCAGCATCGGACAGATTTTGAATAACTCCTGTTTTCATCTGTTCCACACGAGGTTTTGCTAAAATTTTTTTATGGATTAATTCATCTCGTGTTACCGTGTATATTGGCTCAGGTCCGAAAAATTTTGGTATCCATCCACTCAAATTTGGATCCAAGTGCATTGGGGTGGCAGTTAGACCCAATAGGAATGAATTAGGAATCCTTTGAATAATATCTAAAAGTAAATGCCTGCAACCGTATGCAGGAGCGTGATGGGCTTCATCTAATACGATAAGAAGTCCAGAATCTTTACATGATTCAAGCCATTTGTTCAGTGCAATGGATTCAAATTGCTCGTGCGATAAATCCTTCTTTAATGATAATTGTTTAATCGCAGTTTGGGTGGTAATGATGACAATATCATCAGATAGGTCTATGTTTTTCGGATAGTCATGATATTTACTACTTGAAACAACCCGCATGTTGACATTTTGTCTATTAATCGTTCCTAACACATTTTCATAGAAAGTATCTGCTGCTTGACTAAGTAAAAATCCAGTATGTGCCAGCCAAAGAACCTTTACATGATTTGGGATAATTCGTTTATAGATCCAATTAATAGCAGTAAAAGTTTTCCCGCTTCCTGTCGGTAATACAAGTAATCCTGATTTATGCTGAGCTGGAGGAACCGGAGAAAATCGTTCAGATAATTTTTCAAATGCTTTAGTTTGATGTTCAAGTGGGGGTTTAATAGTATAATTAGGATATTTCTCTCTTAATTCTGGTATATCCATTACAACTTGTTTTCGTGTATATTCCTTAGGCCCTGGCATAATACTAATCTCAATATTTTTTTCATTTAATAGTTTTAAAGATTCCGAACTGTTATAGATTCAAATTGTTGATGAAAATAGGTAAATTAGGAGATACTTTCCTCCACCCATCTCCACACTCTCTGACAATCCTCCCGGCCCCATTCATCCCATCCATCCTCATATTCCGGATCATCCCATTGCCACCCCTCCTTAAACACATCAAGCACCTCCAAACTATCTGGATGATGAACATAAGCGAAATCAATACTCTGACAGAGCAGATAACGATGCTCCCTCCGGCAAATAACCTCACACCAAATGTTTTCCGGACAAAGGATCTCATATCCATCTTCCACATAATTCTCTGCATATGCCGGTAACTCAGGTGAATGCTCTAATTGCCAATGGGCCATCACACTATCAGGAGTATAGTATACGAGTTCTCTGGTCCTAAACCGGGAATCACCTTTCTTAATGACTTAAACCTCACCATCATCCTCTGACTCCGGACCATCATATTTCTCCACGAGATCCGGATCATACTCTTCCAAATCCTGCTCATTTACGTCATCCATGGCAGGAGTGATGAAGCAGGTCCCTTCATACGTGTAAATATCCCCGATCTGTGGAATCATCTGTCCCTCTATAGGAATAGAGGGTGCATTGTCCCTTAAACGTACATGATTTCAGCAATTCACGACGATTAATAAACGAACCGGTATCAAGGGGATGGATTCTCAGTACATAATCATACCCGGCAATCGCTGAAATGGCTGAAAGAAAGGATATGATGCTGATCGGCTTATATCCGTGTTTCAATATCCATCAGGAGAAGGGCCACCTCGATTAGTTCCCCTATAGCCTCTACAGAGGAGTTAAACCAATACCCATGAAGCGGAAGAACGAGCTTGTGGAATGGGTAGACCATCTTCTTTTAGACCTTCGATATGAAACGCAATCGCCTCATGCATCTGTTCTTCAGCTTCCTCACGGGTTTTTCCTGTTGCCACACACCCGGGGAGATCCGGGGAGTATGCAGCATAATTTGTCTCAGCCTTCTCAATAATAATTAAAAATCTATGCATTATTTTCCCTCTTTATATCCTGCTTGTTTCCAGATACTATTCAATGTACCATGCGGCAGTGTATCTGACAATTTTCTGGGAATAGTAATTCTGCCGGGTTTTTCCATCTTCCTTTCCCTGGCAAACCGATTGCCTCGCTCCGCAATCGTTTCTTATTGCATGATATGACCTCGGTTCATTCTCCTGCACAATGATTCGCGTGTGAGTGTGGGATCAGTGAGTTGTCACTTCGATGATGGATCGGAGTTTGTGCAGAGGATATACTATAGATCGATGAGAAAATGGATAAATATGCTTACTTGAATATATTAAAAATTATGGATAAATTAAATAAAATTTTCTCTCATCATCAATTATTGGCTCAAATTAATTAAAATAAGCCCCATACCGATCGATGAAAAAAGATATAACCTCATGTAAGTAATAAGGAGATTCTTATGCCAAATGGAGGATCAGATTGTTGTGGGACATGTTGGTTTAATAGTAAGAATGAAGGAAAACCAGGATATCACGGGGCTGATAAACCCGGGGTTGTTCGGTGTATTATTCGAAATATAGAGACCGATGATCCGTTTTATACCTATTGTGCAAATCATCCTCATCACAATAAACAAAAAATTTCGGTTCCACTTGGACCAGTATACCGATATGAATATCCCGGAAGAGTGGTGTGGATTGAAGCACCGAAAAGTGAAGAAATCACCGTTCAACTTTTGGAGCTACTCAAATCAATTACCAATGATGTACAATCAAAATATCCTTCCCCGATTGATTTCGAAGAAATTATCATTGGCCAGTTAATGGAATTAAAGGAGAAACGTGCAATTCCTGGGCTCCTTGATATCATCAGCATGGATGTAGATGCTTATCGTAAGTATGATCCCGATAATCTGGAGCATATCTGCATTCGAAATAAGATCCCCATAGTAGGAAAAGCCATTGAAGCCCTCCTTTATATTAGTAATGGCATGTATCTTGATCAGGTAGACTATTTTGTTGATCTGGGGGTTTTTGAGAGCAGGAAACAGGACTATCAGGAAAATAAGGATCCATTTTCCACCATTCGGTACTATTTCATATTAGGACTTCAATATTGCCCATTTGATAAAGTGACTAAGCTACTTGATATTGCAATCAAAGATCCACACCCGACAGTTCGAGATACAGCAAAACAACTACAATCACAGATAAAAAATGCAGCCGAACGAAGTGCATATGGAAGAAGGAGAGGGACTGCAATCGTGGAAACAGAAAGAGGAATTATTGTTGTCACTCATGATAATCGCCAATTTCTGCTTCCCGGTGGCAGTCCGAAACGTGGAGAGCTACAAATTCAAACTGCAATTAGAGAGTTACGGGAAGAAACGGGTCTTAAGGCTTATGATGTTCGCTATTTATTCACTCATATGGCAGCCAAAGTCTTTTTAATCAAAGCGGAAGGAGATCCTGAACCCGGAAATGAGATTACAAAAATTGATTATTATCAGAAAGGATCTCAAATCAAAGTCTCAAATAATACCCGGCAAATAATTGAGAAATATTGGGAGACCATAACTTAACCAATCAGATCCTCTCTCAAAATCTTAATCATAGTTCCCGATAACATACCATTACCCATCAGACATATTGAACATGGTGAATATCTATCTCCTCTGCCTCTTCGAAACTGGAACAGCTTGTCCATATCATCCTGCCTGGATATGAGACTGACCGGGTGTTAGTCCGTTTCATGAACTCAAGACCCTTAGGGTCTATCTCATCTCCATGGACGAACGTACGAAATATGATAAACCAGCCGAACATGAACTCACAGCCCGGTAACATGAATATGACCGTAGAAATTGTGAACTCCTGGTAGCGAAAGGGAACGATTTCAAACCATTCCGTATCGATATGTTCGACATCATCAAAGTGATGGACACCATCTCCCTAATCATAGTGAGGGAAAGTCGGATGGATTACATGAGTTGCACTCACGGAGACATGGAAGTGTGTGGCCGCTGTGAGTGGGATTGATGGGACATAAAAAATAAGGAGAATGGCCGTATGAAAGAACAATTATCGCATGCAACCCCTCTTATACTGACTGCCAGTATTCATGCAACCATTGCTCATAAGGGACAGGTTCGGAATGGGACCGATATTCCTTATGTTACTCATCCGTTTAAGGTTGCCAGAGTACTATCTGAAGAGACGAAATATCCTGTTTCTCCCGAACTTATCGCAGCTGCAATCCTGCATGATGTCGTTGAAGATACCAAATGTGATGTAGAGTCATTCCCTGACCAGGTCCGGAAAATTGTGTATCTCTTATCTGACCCAACCGGAAAGGATCCCGATCCTCGGAAGACCGCTATTCAACGAATTAAAAATTATCCTGATGCCATTATGGTCAAGATGGCAGATCGGTTCTGTAACCTGAATGAAAAGAATGAATACCGGGCTAAATATCATGCAAAGCCAAGTGTCAGGGAAAGCACCCGGGATTTACTTAATGTAGCGAAAGATGCCGGGCTTTATGAAACCGATCTGTATCAAAAGCTAATCGGGATCGTTGCAGAGATGGGGAATGTCATCAATGCCCGAGATGAAGTATATGCAAAACTCTCTCCAATTTTTACTCCGGACAATATGAATAACCTCACTTCCGAATAACTTTTAAATTTTCTGGATTTTAAAACAATTGGCACTGGACTGGACTTACGAGAACAAAAGGAGGCTATTTCAATATTGTTACCTCTATATTTCTTTTTGTAATCAAATATCAGCCTGTGCCGCGAGTGAACTTGACATTTAGAGTAAATTACCAGATCTGAAATCTTGTTCAAGAGATAAAATATTATTTTACGTCCACCACAACCAGTCCATACGGGTGAGCAATAACCTGAACCCAGGCAAATCCGGTATCCTGTAATAAACTCTCTAACTCATCTTTGGTATACGCTGCCTGAACTGATGTCTGAAAACCTTTTTTTATATCCGGGCCCTGACAACTACCCAGCATGAACTGGTAGATCTCCGGTGACAGATCCCTTCTGAGATCACTCACACTGAATCCACCGCCAGGTTTTAAGACCCGGTATATCTCTGAAAAGACAATATCAGGATCTTCCCATTCATGCAGGGATCCGTTTGAAAATGCAAGATCAAAAAAATTGTCTTCAAACGGCATGGAAAGGGCGTTTCCTCCCTTATAGGTGGCTCGGTCAGAAAGATCATATTCCAGACAGTTCTTTTCTGCCAGACGAATCATTGCCAGACTTATTTCCAGGCCGGTCAGGGAGGTTCCTGTGGTATGTTTCAGCCATTCAAGACCTAAGTAACCAGGCCCCGGGCCAATTTCAAGTGCATTATCTCCAGGTTTTGATCTCCGGACAAGTTCTTCAACCGGAAGGTGCCCGTCATCCCGAAGCCCTCTTTGCATATGGTCATATTGCTCTACCGTAATTTCATCCTGAATTCCGTCAGATGTTTCTTGTATTCTGGGTTTTACTGTCATGTGTTCCTCTTTTATGTTTGTTCCACGGGGATGTGCATATCGTGCGTCAACCGCTTCTTCAAGCCTGAGCAGTCTGCCGTTTCGCCGTTGTATGAGTGGGACACGATTCTGACTTCCCGTTTCCCGGAATGTTCTCATTGACGAGGTAAAACTGGCAGTATCATGCACACCTGAAAATCGTGTACAGAGGTAAGCAAACTGTTTCTGCTCATCTGGTGTCAGTCTGGAAAGACCGGATTCGAGAAATCCATAGATCTTTTCTTCAGTGGAAATTACCCATTCCTCACCTTTTTCAGTAGGAATTACCAGAATACTTCGCCTGTTTTCAGCATCAGGAACCCTTTTGACATATCCCTCCCGCTCAAGATAATTGACCAGGTCTGTTGCAGAGCTTGGTGAAATTTCGAGCATACCGGCAATGTCTCCCATACAAATCCTGGAAAAGTATGATGAGTAGAGTATCTCAATGGCACCCGGGCTGAGAGGGTTTTTTCTCCCCTTGTTTGTTCCAAATATCATACTCACTACCGTTGAAATAAATCCCAGGGAGAGTCGTAATCTGGATGTCGGATCCATCAGCATATAATTAGGATATCCGTAATGATATAAATATTACGGATGGCCGTAATGATTTACAGAAATCACATGATGACGTTCTCATTCCTGCCTGAAAAAAATCATGAAAACATTGGAATATTACAAGATCCATATGATACCATTCAGGAGCGTCATATGTGTGAGTTTACCGTATATGTAAAGAACGCAGATTCTGAAGAGCAGGAGAAGATAACCCGGAATATCGTAGGTGCGATAAAAAAAGACACATCAGTAACCCTTGTGGATGTGATGGGTAATTCTCAGGTCGTTGAGAACGTATACATCGAATCGGTTAGCACGATGAAACAAGAGTTAATTCTCAGGAAAATAAGTTAACCATCCGGTGGTTTTGGGTGTTATCTTTTCTTATGCCTGAAAAAATTTTACGGGACCGTCAACAGCCATTTCCATATGGGAACAAC
>Ga0255341_1004675_pt1 | contig 14175 bp, 16 predicted proteins | sample wastewater_treat_8_FD_192418 | JGI IMG/M metagenome (GOLD analysis project Ga0255341, IMG submission 192418) | Wastewater microbial communities from Lulu Island WWTP, Vancouver, Canada - plant12 | ecosystem: Engineered > WWTP > Wastewater > Unclassified | place: Canada: Vancouver, British...
CCGGAATGGTGGGCGTTGGGCGCGGACCTGTCGCCGATTGTGTTGCAGATTGTCGCGGACCTCGGGCTTGACCTGGACGAATGCGCGGCATGGGTGCGGATCGCAGGCGACGGGCTGGTGGAAATGGTGTCGGATATGGGCGTTATCCTCGCGGACGCGGACGCTTGCGATGTGGCGTCGAAACTGTCGGCCCGGATCGCCGGCCCTTGATTCGGCCGTTCGTGGACGGTATGCCCAGGTGACGGAGGCGACGGCACAATGGCCCAGCTGGAATTGTCCCTGGTGACGGCGAGCCCGCCGGGAGGCCCCATAGTACCCGCGCGACGTTTGCGCGCGTTACGGGCCGATTCTGTGCCCGCGCGGGGCATTCTGTGCGAACGGTGCGGACGCGGCCCGTTGACCGGCGGCAAGTGTGGCTGGTGTCGGGGCACGGGATCTAGCGGCGATCGGCGCGCAGTTGGCAAGCTAACAAGCCGTGCGCTGAATCAGGAGAATCGCGAAAAGTGACTGCGCGACCATTCATCACATTGAGTCGGACCGGCGAATACTTCGACCCCGTGGAGCTGCGCAAGCTGACGGGGCTGGACGAAAACCGTTGGCACCTGGCTGTCTGCAAGGAGCTGGTGGACAACGCCCTGGACGCGGCTGAAATGGCTGGGGCCGAGGTGCCAAGTGTCCTTGTGTGGCTCACGCCCGAGGGCGTTTCCGTCTCTGACAACGGGAACGGTATCGCCGCCGATACGGTGGCGAAGACGGTGGACTTCGAGGCGAGGACCTCCGACAAGGTGAGGTACAAGACCCCGACGCGCGGTGCACAGGGGAACGCCCTGAAGACCGTCCTGGGCATTGCCTACAATGCGTCCCCGGAACGCCCCGTGGTGATTGACGCCCTCGGCACGCGGCACCTGCTGACTGCGAGCGTTGACGGTGCTGGTGGGGCTGTGGTGACCCATGAGACGGAGGACAGCGATCTGCCCCACGGCACCGCCGTCTTCGTCCCCCTGCGTGGGATTGACGCGGACGCGGTAACGCTTGCGCGACTGCTCCGACGCTTCGCCCTCTTCAATCCCCACGCGGAGTTCCGGCTTGTCGTCGGGGAGGCGGACTTGACCTGGGGGCCGACCTCACCTGGCTTCGTCAAGCCGAAGCCCAGCGACAAGGCCTGCCCGTATTGGTACGGGGCGGCCGACTTCGCTCAGCTTGTCGGGGCCCTGGCCGTCAACCGGCCCGATCTGCCCATTCATGAGTTCTGCAAGCTGTTCCGGGGCGGGAGCGGCAAAGCCGCGGCTGTGCGATCGGCGATCGGCGGCGCGCGCACTATCGGCGATCTGAACGGGGGCACCGACGCCCTGCGGGTAGCCCTGCGGGATAGCATCAAGGCGGCCACTCCGTCCGTCCTGGGGCCACTCAAAGCGCACTTGCTGGAGGGGGCGCGCGATCTGTACCAAGTGGCTGAGGGCAGCGAAGAGCACAAGCACATTGAAGGGACCTTCGACCACGACGGCACGGAGGTGCCCTTCGCCCTGGACGTGGTGTTCGCGGCCGTCGAAGACGAAGCGGGCGATCTGGCGATCGGTATCAATCACAGCCCCTGCTATAGCAACCCGTTCAGCGGAAGCTTCCGCAAAACGACGGCCCGCGACGACTGGCGCGGCTATGGTCTGGACGGGTTCCTGTCGGCCTTCTACGTTCGCCCTGGTGACCGGGATCTAGTGGCGGTGCACCTGTGCTGTCCCAACGTTCAGTTCAGCGACTATGCCAAGGCGCGAGCGAACACCGACCCATTCCGGGAAGCCCTGACCGAAGCCGTCTATGCTGTGTGCGTGAAGTCGTATCGGGCGAAGCGCAAGCACGAGAGGGAGCAGCAAGCGGCGCAGCGAGTGCGCGAGGAGTTGACCCGGCAATACCACGGGAGGCCCGAGAAGCTGACTGTGCGGGACGCGGTGCTTGCCGTCATACCCGAGGCGGCGGAGAAGGCCTCGGAGGGCGAAACTGTGGAGTTCCCCCAGCGGAACCTCTTCTACGTGGTGCGCGATCTGCTGCAGCGGTATGACGTGGACTGGGAGCGGACCAAAGAGGGGCGGCTTGAGTATCCGAACTTCACCAGTATCCTGCGAGAGTACGAGGAGACCCGTGGGGACGTGCCCTGTATGTACCAAGACCCGAGGGGGACATTCATTGAACCCCACACAGGGCAGGCTTTCCCCGTGGGTACCCGTGAGGTCGAAGGGTATGAGTTCCCGAGCTGGACCTTCAACGCTGTTCTCTACGTGGAGAAGGAAGGCTTCAATCCGAAGCTTCAACAAGTCAAGCTTGCTGAACGCTACGACCTCGCCATTCTGAGCGGCAAGGGATTCTCCACGAGGGCGGGGCGACGACTGCTTGCCCGGCTGGCCGACGAAGGCTGCAAGCTGGCCGTGGTGCATGACTGCGATCTGGCGGGGTACGAAATCGCCCGGACGCTGCAGGCAGAAGCGCGGGGCTGCAAGGCGCTGGAGGTCGTAGACCTGGGGCTGACGTGGGAGGACGCCCGGGAGCAGGGGCTACAGTCGGAGACCTACACTCTGGCGCGCAAGCCCCCTGCGGCATTCGTCCAGCGAGCACGGCGGGGCGAGGTGAGCGAGGAGGCCTTCCGTTGGCTGACTGGGCGCGATCTGCCCGGTGAGGGTTACTGGCGCGACAAGGCGACTGCACAACGCTTTGAGCTGAACGCCTTTGCCCTGGAGGACTTCGTGACTTGGTTGGAGGCGAAGCTTCGTGCCCACGGCTTTGCCGAGAAGGTAGTGCCGACGCCCGAGGTGGTGACCGAGAAGGCACAGGAGGTCGTGAGCGAAGCGGCCGTTGCCCTGGCGGAGGAAGCCCTGCGCGATCTGGTGGACTGGGAGCGGATAGTGGCGACGGCGGCGCAGGAACTCACCCGTGGGGTGTCCCTGTTGACTGAACCCGAGCTGCGATCTGCCCTGGCGGACAACCCGTCCACCTCGTGGCGATCTGTGCTTGACGAGAGGCAGCGGGAGGCCCTGCGCCTTGCAGTAGACAAGGGCGTATTGCGAGTGAGGCTGCAGGAGCTACTGAAGGCGGGGTGACGGGCGAGAGGGGGCAGCAATACCCCCGTTCCCCCTCTGCCTGCAGGCAACCGGCGAACGGGCGAACGCGTCCTAATCCCTGGTGCGCACAACCAAACCGACGTTAGCAGAGGTAGGTGGTCCCTGTGGCGCAATGCACGGCGACGACGACGACCGGGAGGCCCTGTCAGGCCCCAGCGCAACAGGGGCGGCCATACTGCTTCGCCCACGACCCCGACCGGGCAGCGGAGCGAGCGGACGCCCGGCAACGGGGCGGGTACAATCGGCGGACCCCGAAGGCCGGGGACGCTGGAGAGTACCCCACGCGGCTGCGATCTGTGGCCGACGTACAGGCCGTGCTGGAGAGGGCCTTGGCCGACACCTGGGCGCAGGAGAACTCCGGGAGCAGGACGCAGGCCCTTGTGCGGCTGGCCCACGGTGCGCTGAAGGCCTTGGAGGTCGGTGACCTGGAGAACCGGATCGCGATCCTTGAGGCCCAGCTGGGGAATGAAACCGGCTCGGGGAGGCTCGCAGCGTGAACACGTTGGCGCGACGGATCGCCGTCCTTGAGCGGCGCCGGCCCCAGGAACTGCGAACGCGCACCGTGATTCTGTTCCCTGGTGAATCCGAGCCCGAGGAACTGCCCGGCGAGTTGCTTATCATCATTCGCCCGTTTGACGACCTGGACCCCGAGGGGGCGACAGCGTGACCTTGCGGACGCGGCTGGAGAGGATTGAGCGGCGGGCCGTGCCCACGGCGACAAACGCCCAGGACGCGCGGGCGATCCTCGCGGGCAAGTTGGACTGGCTCGCCGAACGGTGTGAACCGGCATGGTTCACTACGGATCCGGCGGTGGGGGCGTTATTGCGAGCGATCCTCGCGGACCTCGGGATTGATCTGGACGAATGCACGGCATGGGCACGGATCGCCGGTGACGGTGCGGTGGAAATGACTACGGACACGGGCGTTATCCTCGCGGACGCAGACGCTTGCCGGGTGGCATCGGAACTCGCGGCCCGGATCGCAGGCCCGTGTTAGGACTCGTCCGTTCGTGCAGGCGACGGAGGCGACGGCGAGTTGGCCCAGCTTGACCTGCCCCTGGTGACGGCGGACCTGCCTGGAGGCCCCATATACCCGCGCGACGTTTGCGCGCTTTACAGGCTGATTCTGTGCCCTCGCGGGGCATTCTGTGCCAACGGTGCGGGCAAGGTCCGGTCGCGGAAGGGTGCGGTAGGCGAGTGCGGCGGTGAAGAGGCCGAAAACGTGCCCCGCAATCGCCCCAGGATCGCGTTTCACGGGTGCGGTGGGGGTGTAGGTGCGGCCCGAACACAAGCGGCGGATATTCGGAGGCCCGGCGTGAACGTCCTGGACTGGTTGCTTCGCCTGTTTCGCGACCCGAACGCGGATCGCCGACGGCGACTTGGCAGAAGGCCCGGGAAGACCGCGACCTGAAGGCGCGTTACAAACGGCGGTGACGGCCCTTGCAGGCGAAGAAATACCGTGACATTCTCGTGACACTAATGCGGCCCCGGGGCGGCAGGGCGGGAGCAGGGCTGCCAGTCCGCGTCTTGGTACATTGCAGCGAGTTTTACCGGATTCGGAAGTGCTTCCAAATCCGGTATTTCTTGCGCAATCTCCGCCACCCGCTGTTGTTCCAGCCCCACCGCTTCCGCGATCTGTTACCGCGGGACCCCACGGTAACAAAACCTCTTGACTGTGTAATCTAATCCGATTACAATTAGATTACACTGAGCAAGGGGGTAGTACAATGCGAGCAGCCGCCTATATCCGGGTGAGCACTGAGGAACAGGCCAATGAGGGCGTTTCTCTGGACGCACAAGAGGCGACGCTGCGAGCATACTGCGCAATGCGCGGACTGGACCTGGAGGAAGTGGTCGTGGACGCTGGGGTAAGTGCCGGCAAGCCCCTCGTGACGCGCGACGGCGGCGCGAAGCTGCTGGATCTGGTTCGCCGCGGCAAGGTGCAGGCCGTGGTGACCTACAAGCTGGACCGTCTATTCCGCGACGCCAGTGATTGCCTTCAGGTGACCGCGGCATGGGACAAAGCCGGCGTGGCCCTTCACCTCGTAGACTTGGGTGGGCAGTCCGTAGACACAAGCAGCGCAATGGGCCGTTTCTTCCTCACAATCATGGCCGGGGCTGCTGAAATGGAACGGAATCTCATTCGGGAACGCACTGCGGCGGCTATGGCCCACAAAGCGGCGCGCCGGGAGTACACAGGCGGACAGGTGCCCTACGGCTGGAACCTGGACGCGGACGGGGTGCATATCACGCCAAACCCGGCTGAACAGGCGATCATCGGGGCAGCGCGGACACTGCGGGAACAGGGCCTGTCCCTGCGAAAGGTGGGCGGCGCCCTCGCAGCCGAGGGAATGCTCCCGCGCAGTGGCGGCCATTGGCATGCGAAGACGGTGCAAGACCTGCTGGACGCGGAGGTGGCCTAGTGCCGAAGACGATTGACCTGCAAGCGGTGGGCGATGCCCTGACCACCATACGACGGACGCTGGACGAACACCCCGAGGCCCGGGAACGAACGGCCGCATTCCTGGCCGGGGACCCCACGGAACGCGATCTGGACGCATTGCGCACGCAGGAGGACGAAATGCCGACCTACAGCCCGTTGACGGTGCGAGTGCCGACTCCTTTAGTGGCACGGCTGGATGCCCTGGTTCCCCAGCTGGCCGACGCCCCCGAGTTGGCCACGAGCGCGACTGTGACGCGATCCGACGCCCTGCGGCTATGTGTCTTGCGTGGGCTGGAAGCACTGGAAGAGGAATATGGGACGCACTCCGATGGATCCGGCCGCGATGAGTAACCGGGTGGACCCCGACGCGAACCCCGAAGGGGCCACCGGGGAAAAGTGCTCGCCGTCGCGTGAAGCGGCGGGGCACGAAATAGCCGACCGGGAGGGGACTCCGATGTCTGGAGGTACACGAGTAGCGCGGACAGTTGTATTGGACAGCAAGGGGCAAACCGTTAAGGACGCAGAAGTGAGCGAGCACCAAGGGTTCCCGCTGGTGCGAGCAGTAGACCTGGATTCCGGGCATATCAGGCTGGTTCCCGTGTCGGATGTGTGCAAGCCTTGGAAGGGTCCGAAGGGTTCTCCATGGTGGATCCCGGTATCTGAGGTCACGCAAGACATGGCAAGCTTGGGTGGTGCCGTGGTTGGCGAGGGCCAGTACCTGGTGGCAACACATACCGCGGAGGCGGACACCCGGGCAAGGGCGTGGATTGTGGTATCTGGTGCGGTGGCGGCCGGCGCGGGTGTGTGTGTGTTTCTCGGCCTGTCTACGATTTCGTTGGAGTGGTTCGGGGCGGCCTTTGCTCTCCCGGTGGCGGGGCTGATGGCGGGGATACTCTGGGAGACGAGGTGCAGGCTTGCGGCGTGGCATCCCCTGCTGCAGGCGGGAGGAGGGTACCGGATACGCAGCGGCCATGCAGGACCGGAGGTGTGGTGCCGCAGGCCAAGTGGTGAATGCGCGTGGCGGCCGCTATCAGGTTTCGTTGTGGTGAATTGGGGCGACAATCCGGGGGCCGTGGCGCGGGAGGGCACGGAATAGCCACACCAGATGGGCATTACACGCCCAGGATCGTGCGGAATGCCCCAGGTGGGCCTTACCTCGGGGAACCGGTTGGAAAGCGATCCTGGAGAACTACAGGCCCTCTGGCGTTGGAGAAAACGCACAGGAGAGGGGGTCTTCTGGGGGTTCCCTAGTCGCCATTGCAGAACGGGTGTGACCGTTGGGCGAGCATAGGTGCGGTCGGCGCCGCGCAGGGCAGAATACACTAGCTGTCCCGCCCCCAATGAATCGGCCCGAGACCGGGCATCGGCATATACACTCCTGTTCGGAGGGGCATCATGCCCAGCGAGTTGACGGTCAAGCAGGCGGCGGCGGCGCTGGGGTGTTCGGTGCGGACAGTGCGGCGGCGGATCGCCGACGGCGACCTGCCCTGCCGACAGGTGCCCAGGGGAACGCAGCTGGCTACCGTGATTGACGCCGGCGACCTCGCGGCATGGGCGCAGGCCCGAGGGCAAACGGTGGCATTCCACGAGGGCACAGGTGGCAAGAATGCGCAAACAGCGGCAGAGGTGTGTGACAGCGAAGGGCAGGTGCCCGGCGTTGCTCCAGGGCAGGTAGGCGCAAACGAGAACAAAGAAGATGGCGCAGGCAACAAACAGGGGCAAACGGTGGCATTCTACGGTGACACGGAGGGGCACGTCACAGGGGCAGGCAGTGGCGATCCTGCGGCCCAGCTCGCCGTCCTGGAGGCCCAGGTGCGAGCCCTACGGGACGAACGCGACTATCTGCGGCAGGCCCTCGCGACGGCCCAGCGGACGCTTGAGCAGGCGACTCGTGCCCTACCACCGGCCCGCGATCTGGACGGCGGCGAGCAGGTGGACGGTGGGGCGGATCGCAGGCCCTGGTGGGCGCGGTTGCTGGGGCGGTGACGGCGGGGAGTGTCTATGTTTGTGCAGGTTTTCCGCGCTAAGCTGAATTGTGGTTGACGTGATTGGGGGCCACACTCTAAAATCAAAGATAGCAGAACAACGCGGACCCCGGCGTTCGCAGCGCCGAGGTCCAAGAAAACGCCCGGGGTTTCCTCCCACCGGTCAAGGTGAAATTGAAAACCTAGATTTCACCCGTTGGCGCAAGTGTAGCTATTCATTTCACGCGCGTCAAGGCCTTTGAAGCCCCGGGCGACCTGGAGGCAGGCTCGCCCAATGGCCCACGAACAGCCCGAACCCTCGCCGTTGACCCGAACCCGGATCGCCCTCGGGTGCCCCACGACCGCCGCATTCGCTGCCCTTCTGGGGGTGCGGTATCATGCCCTGTACAATCCCGAACGGGGTCTTTGTCGCCTGCCCCGCGCGGCGCGTGACGCCCTCGCCGAACTCGGGGTGAACGTGCCCCGGCTGGAATGCGAGCAGGCGGCATGGATCGCGCAGCGGGGCGAGCAGTTGCGCGCGGCCCTGCTGGAGAACCGGATCGCCGGGGGGTGCGAAAGGTGAAGGATCGCGAACTACCACCACGCAGCGAAGCCCCGAACATGCTGGAGGAGGCCCTTGCCCTGGTCGCGCGCGGGTATCGCGTCCTGCCGTTGCACAGGCCCACGTTCGGCGCGGACGGGACCTGCAACGGGTGCAGTTGCGGCAGGCCCGAATGCCGACCTGGAGGCACACAGGCGCGCGACGTGGGCAAACACCCGAGAACGCGGCGCGGGGTTGCGGACGCGACGGTGGATCCGGCCCAGGTGCGGCGCTGGTGGACGAAGTGGCCCACGGCAAACATAGGGGTCGCCACCGGCGACGGGCTTGTGGTTCTGGACGTGGACGGCCCCGAGGGGCAGGCGGCGATTCGTGGGCTGCACGTGCCGTTGACCGTGACGGCTCGCAGCGGTCGTGACGGCGGCGGCTACCACGTGTACCTGCGAGCCCCAGCTGGTGTGCGACTGGTGAACCGCAGCGGTGCCCTGCCCGGCGTGGACCTGAAAACTGACGGCGGCTATGTGGTGGCCCCGCCGTCCATGCACGCGACGGGGCGGCGGTACACTTGGGGCGAATACACGTCCCCAGGTGACGTGTGGATCGCGGACGCCCCGGACTGGCTGGTGGACCTCGCGACCGCCCAGCCCCGGCCCGACCTCGCCGGATCGCCCAACCTCGCCGACCTGGACTTCTCGCGGAACCGCCCAGACCCCCCCGAACTGGAGAAGGCCCTGCGCGACGGCACCTTTCGCGCGCATTTTGAGCGGCGATCCTGCAACGGCGATCCGTCGCGTTGTGACCTCGGGCTTGCCGGCTGGGGTTTCCGTCGCGGCTGGTGCGCGCAGGACGTGGTGGACGCAATCATAACGGCGCGACGGCGGCACGGTGACAAGCCCCGGCCCATGCCCACCGCCCTGTCATTCTGGACGCGCACACTCGCCAAGGCGCAGGCGGCGGCCCGGAACCGGCCCGTGCCCGTGCCCGTCGCCCTGGTGGGCGCGGTGCCCGCGAGTGCCGTGCGTTTGTGGGCGATCCTGAAACTGGCGGCAGCGAACGGCGAGAGGCCCACGCAGGCCGACCTCGCGGCAAGGTGTGGCATCGGGGTTCGGCAGTTGCGAAACCTGATTCGCGCCCTGGAGGCCGTCGGTGCCCTGGTGACACAGCAGGCAGGCAACGGGCGACCGGCGGCATACGACCTGCACGACCTGCCCGGCCTGTGCGTGACGGTGGACGCCCAGCGGCTCGCCGGCTGTTCGGCGGCGGCCCTGGTGCATTGGATCGCAATAACGGCGGCGACCCGCAGGCACGGCCCGACCGTCTATCAAGCGGCTATTGGCGACCTGTGCGGCACGACCGCATGGACGGTGGGGCGGCATGTTGCCGACCTGGAGGCGCGCGGCTGGTTGACGGTGCGGTCAAACGGACCTATGCGCCCTCGGGCCTACTACTTGCGCGGCCCGGGTTGTCGTGTTGGGAATAACTGCCGGGCTGAAACTGCGCTGGTGGACCCCCGACCGTCGGCGACGGTGAACAGCCCGGCAATTATTCCAAGCCCTAGTCGTTATGAGTCACACCCCCCGCCGTCCGCCGTCCTGCCCTGCCCGGAAAAGCCCATAGCCCCGACCTGCGCGGACACTCTTGCCGTTGCCGTGGACGTGCCCATTGCAGAGGATACCCTTCCCCTGCCGGTCCCTGTCGCGGACGCCCAGTCAAGCGGGGTCCATAGGGGGGGTGTGAACCGTCGTTTGCCGTTGGGCTTTGCCGTTGCCGGGCCTTTGCCCGAACTGCCGTTTGCGGCGCGCGCGGCCCCAACACGCACACCACCGGCGGCGACTATGCGAGCCCCACCACGAACGGCGCGGACGGCGGCCACAAGCAGCGCGTGACAAGCAGAGGAAGCGGACGGTGACGAAATGCCCCAATGCACGGCGACAACGCAGGACGGTGGACGGTGCAGGTCTAATGCCCTGCGCGGATCGCAATTCTGCTTCACGCATGACCCGGCCCACGCCCAGGCGCGCGCGGAGGCTCGCCGGCGCGGTGGGCACAATCGCAGGACGCCAAAGCGGGTGGACGCGGTGAATGCCCTGGTGTCCCTGCGGTCGGTGGGCGACGTGCAGGCCCAGCTGGAATCCGTTCTCGCGGACACGCTCGCCCAGGACAACGGCGCGGCGCGGACGCAGGCGATTGTGCGGCTACTGCAAACGGCGCTGAAGGCCCTGGAGGTTGGCGACCTGGAGAACCGGATCGCGATCCTTGAGGCCCAGCTGGGGAATGAAACCGGCTCGGGGAGGCTCGCAGCGTGAACACGTTGGCGCGACGGATCGCCGTCCTTGAGCGGCGCCGGCCCCAGGAACTGCGAACGCGCACCGTGATTCTGTTCCCTGGTGAATCCGAGCCCGAGGAACTGCCCGGCGAGTTGCTTATCATCATTCGCCCGTTTGACGACCTGGACCCCGAGGGGGCGACAGCGTGACCTTGCGGACGCGGCTGGAGAGGATTGAGCGGCGGGCCGTGCCCACGGCGACAAACGCCCAGGACGCGCGGGCGATCCTCGCGGGCAAGTTGGACTGGCTCGCCGAACGGTGTGAACCGGCATGGTTCACTACGGATCCGGCGGTGGGGGCGTTATTGCGAGCGATCCTCGCGGACCTCGGGATTGATCTGGACGAATGCACGGCATGGGCACGGATCGCCGGTGACGGTGCGGTGGAAATGACTACGGACACGGGCGTTATCCTCGCGGACGCAGACGCTTGCCGGGTGGCATCGGAACTCGCGGCCCGGATCGCAGGCCCGTGTTAGGACTCGTCCGTTCGTGCAGGCGACGGAGGCGACGGCGAGTTGGCCCAGCTTGACCTGCCCCTGGTGACGGCGGACCTGCCTGGAGGCCCCATATACCCGCGCGACGTTTGCGCGCTTTACAGGCTGATTCTGTGCCCTCGCGGGGCATTCTGTGCCAACGGTGCGGGCAAGGTCCGGTCGCGGAAGGGTGCGGTAGGCGAGTGCGGCGGTGAAGAGGCCGAAAACGTGCCCCGCAATCGCCCCAGGATCGCGTTTCACGGGTGCGGTGGGGGTGTAGGTGCGGCCCGAACACAAGCGGCGGATATTCGGAGGCCCGGCGTGAACGTCCTGGACTGGTTGCTTCGCCTGTTTCGCGACCCGAACGCGGATCGCCGACCGCGACCCGTGGACCCGGAGGAACGGTCGGACCTGCCCCCGTGGGAAGGCAATCCGGGGCGACGGTTGACCCCCGAGGAAGCAGCGGCCCGACGGCGGCCCCGACTTGCCCCACCGTGGGAACGGGAAGAAGATCGCCGTCGGCGACTTGAACAGAAGGCCCAGGAAGACCGCGACCTGAAGGCACGTTACAAACGGCGGTGACGGCCCTTGCAGGCGGCGCGTTTGCGTGAAGCGGCGGCCCAGGGGCAGGCCCGAACATACCCGAGAAGAAACCTGTTTTACGGTATTGACCGTTTACGTAAAACCTGCTATACTCTCGGGTGTTGAAAGACACCTGGGAGGTGCCGTGAATGGCCCGGCCACGAGGAACCAAGAAGCAGCGCGAAGCGGAGAAGAGGCTTATGACTGGTGCAGGTAGGTTCATCGGCTACATTCGCGTTTCGACCGCCGGGCAGGAATGCAACGGGCATTCCCTGGACGGGCAGGCGGCGCGTTTGCGTGAAGCGGCGGCCCGTGAAGGCGTTGACCTGGTGGACGTGGTGCAGGACGTGGAAAGCGGCGCGAAGCAGCGTGACGGCCTGGAGGACGTTTGGGCGCGGGTGCGGGCGGGAGAGGCCGAAGGTATTCTGTTCGGAAAGACGGATCGCCTCGGCAGGTCTCAGCTTCACCTGGCAAGCCTCGTGGAACAGGCGCGGGCCGAGGGCATCAGCCTTCTGAGCAGTGACGAAGGCTGGCAAGTGCGGCGCGGCGAGCTGGTCAACGAGACTTTGCCCTTCTTGATCGCCCTGGCCCAGGTGGAGAGGGAACGCATCAGCCGACGGACGAAGGAAGGGCTTGCGGCGGCCCGGCAGAAGGGTGTGACCCTGGGGGCACCGGCGCGGAACACGGAGCTCCAGGATCGCGCGGCTGAGCTTCGGCGCCAGGGCAAGACCCTGCAGGAGATTGCGGACCTGTTCAATGCCGAGGGGCACCGGACGGCAACGGGGGCCGAATACAAGCCCACCACCGTGTACCGGATGGTGAACCGGGTAGACCCGGCGGCGAACCCCGAAGGGGGCCACCGGGGAAAAGCCCTCGCCGCCGCGTGAAGCGGCGGGGCACGGAATAGCCGACCTGGAGGGGCATCATGCCGGAACAGAAGGGCGACTTCAACAAGGCGATCCTGTCAATCGTGGGCGGGATAATCTGCGCCCTGTTCGCAGGTCTTGTGGGGCTTGTGACAGCGGGCCTTGCGGGTGCAGGCGGCGGTGCGTTGGTTGGGTTCGTCGCAGGCATGTATCTTGGCCCCTATTTCGGGTCAAAGACCTCGGGGTGACGGTGACACCATGCCCAGCGAAAGTGAGTTGACGGTCACACAGGCGGCGGCGGCGCTGGGGTGTTCGGTGCGGACGGTGCGGCGGCGGATCGCCGACGGGGACCTGCCCTGCCGACAGGTGCCCAGGGGAACGCAGCTGGTGGCCGTGATTGACGCGGGCGACCTCGCGGCATGGGCGCAGGCCCGAGGGCAAACGGTGGCATATCACGAGGGCACGGGCGGCAAACAGGGGCAAGTGGCCGCAGAGGGGTGTGACAGCGAGGGGCACGGCCCAGGAAATGCTATAGGGCAAACGGGCGCAAACGAGGGCGAAGCAGAGGGCACGGGCGGCAAACAGGGGCAAGCAGCGGCATTCGACGGTGACACGGAGGGGCACGTCACAGGGGCAGGCGGTGGCGATCCTGCGGCCCGGCTCGCCGTCCTGGAGGCCCAGGTGCGAGCCCTGCACGACGAACGCGACTTCCTGCGGCAGGCCCTCGCGACGGCCCAGCGGACGCTTGAACAGGCGACCCGTGCCCTACCACCGGCCCGCGACCTGGACGGCGGCGAGCAGGCGGACGGTGCGGCGGATCGCAAGTCCTGGTGGGCGCGGCTACTGGGGCGGTGACGGCGGGGGTGTCTAGGTTTGTCTAGGTTTTTCACACAGTCCCTTGATAGCCTGTTGACGTGGCAAGGGACTGTTCGTTAGAATAGAAGCAATAACAACGCGGACCCCGGCGTTCGCAGCGCCGAGGTCCAAGAGAAAAGCGTCCGGGGTTTCCTCCCGCCGGGCCGGGTGAATACAATGTATTGACATTGTACTGCACCCGTTGGCGCAAGTGTAGCTTTGTAGGTTACCCGCGTCAACCCCCGCCGGAAAGAATCTTCGACCCCGGGCGACCTGGAGGCAGGCTCGCCCATGCCCACCGAACAGCCCGACCCCTCACCGTTGACCCGAACCCGGATCGCCCTCGGGTGCCCCACCACCGCCGCCTTCGCCGCCCTTCTCGGGGTGCGGTATCATGCCCTGTACAATCCCGAACGCGGCCTTTGTCGCCTGCCCCGCGCGGCGCGTGACGCCCTCGCGGACCTCGGGGTTGACGTTCCCCAGCTGGAAGTTGAGCAGGCGGCATGGATCGCCCAGCGCGGCGAGCAGTTGCGCGCGGCCCTGCTGGAGAACCGGATCGCAGGGGGGTGCGGACGGTGACGGATCGCCCACCACCACCAAACGCGGACGCCCCGAACATGCTGGAGGAGGCCCTTGCCCTGGTCGCGCGCGGGTATCGGGTCCTGCCGTTGCATACCCCCACGTTCGGCGCGGACGGGACCTGCAACGGGTGCAGTTGCGGCAGGCCCGAATGCCGACCTGGAGGCACACAAGCGCGCGACGTTGGCAAACACCCGAGAACGCGGCGCGGGGTTGCGGACGCGACGGTGGATCCTGCCCAGGTGCGGCGCTGGTGGGAAAGGTGGCCCTCCGCGAATATCGGGATTGCCACCGGGCGCGGGCTGATTGTGTTGGACGTGGACGGCCCCGAAGGGCAGGCGGCGATCCGTGGACGGCACGTGCCGTTGACCGTGACGGCTCGCAGCGGTCGTGACGGCGGCGGCTACCACGTGTACCTG
>Ga0255341_1004678_pt1 | contig 14162 bp, 6 predicted proteins | sample wastewater_treat_8_FD_192418 | JGI IMG/M metagenome (GOLD analysis project Ga0255341, IMG submission 192418) | Wastewater microbial communities from Lulu Island WWTP, Vancouver, Canada - plant12 | ecosystem: Engineered > WWTP > Wastewater > Unclassified | place: Canada: Vancouver, British...
TCATAGGGCTTGCCATACTCTTCTATAAAATCATTAATAAAAGGATTGGGGCAGGCTGTATAGTAGGGTGGAGCAGAAAGCTTTATTATATCCTCATCCTCTCCTAGTGGGAATCCCTCTATATCTCTCAGGTTATCTAATATTTCTTTATTAAGAACCTTGCCTTCCTCAAATTTATTAGCCATTTTGCTCCTCCTCTTTTATTATAATGTTATAGTTGCTTGCTTCATCCTTTAAGATAATTCTTAGATTTTTAGGGTCCATATCTTTAATTTGCAGATCTATAAAATCTGAAATTCTATTTTTTAAGTTCTCAACTGTAGATGGTCCAATTTTTAATAGTTCTTTTGATAAGTCATCTAATTTTATTGTTACCTTATTTAGTTCAGAAAAGAGAAGGTTAAAACTCTTTATAAAATTAGGTTCTATAACTTGTGGAAGCTTCTTCTCTTTAATAAAAGACTCTACTATTTCTTTTTCCTCTTTGTTAAGCAGGTCCATATTTTCTAAGACTAGAGGATCTTCAATATATTGGATAAGTAAGTCTTCCCACTGGGAAAGAAGATTAAAAACTTCCTCTTCCAAGGAGTCAATCTTATTATTATAGTCAAGATCTTCTCTTAGGTCTTTTAATTTACAATGCTTGCAAATAGGGCTTTCTTCAAGTTCTTTTACCTCCAAGTCATAGCAGATTTTTAAGTCTGACAGGGTTTTTTCAAGGGCAGATAATTGTCCTAGAGAAAATACTCCTTCTATATTTTTAAGTCTGTTCAAGTTGGTGATTTCCCTTGAGTTTTTTAATTCGTTTAATTTAACAGCTGATTTATGATTAAGTCTAAGCTTTTGGTGTTTTTTAATATAATAATCAATATATTCTTTCTTTATTTCCTTTAAATCAGAGCTAATATTAAAGATTACACCTTCTAATTCTTTTCCATCTTTTAAACTGTCTCTTTGGTCCCTAAATCTTTCCTTGGCTTGGCTTATTTTTTCTGTAAATTGACTAGGTAGGTCCATGGTTTCTATATTAGATATATAGTTGATTAAGTTTCCTGTAGAATTCCTTAAGTCTATATAATTCTTTATAAGGTCAATGCTCTCTATTCCTCTTCCAATCTCTTCTATTCTCTCTAGGGTCAAGTTTAGGTTGTTGAATTTAGCTGGAGTGTTATACTTACTAGCAAATCCTCCAAATTCATCCACAACTATAGATATATCTCCTTCATATTTTTCTAAGAAATGGCCTTGGATAAGTGGCTCTCCCCAAAGGTTAAAATCATTATTTATTACTTGTTTGGTGTTTATAGCCTTACCAGCCCAATCAGAGCAGGTTTCTAGTATTTTGTCTAATCCTTTTTCTAATTCCTTAGGACTTGAAGCTAGGCCAGTAGGTAGTTTTAAAACTTCTAAAAGTTTGCTTATTTCTACCATTGCAGCCTCTTTAGGTTTTGATATATATTTAAATTCTTGCATATCCATATTGCCTAGTTTAGCTGTAAGTTCCATATTAGAGGCCGATAGGACCCTGTTATCTTTTAAGGTAATAGTTATATGGCCTGCATAGACCAAGGCTAGAAGAACAGGTGTAAAGTAGCCTAAATCTATATTGAACTTTTTAACCATGCTATTGTCATAAACTTCTTCTATAAAGTCTGAACGATTAAGGACTCCCTGCCTTGGTAGGTCTTTAACTAATTTTACTATTTCCATAGCATATTTGGAGCCTGTCACATCAATTTTACTATTCTTTATTAGGCCAAATGAATCTAGATATTCCATAACATCCTGGCTTAGCTTACCTGCAAAACTCCTAATTACCCTCTCTAAAACCCCAGCCCTATTTTCTATGGTAATCTTATTTTTAAATTTAGGGAATTCTGGGTATTTTACTTGGAAGCTGTTTTCCAAGGCTATGGAAGATGCCAAGTCAATAGAACTTTTTAAGTCTGTTTGTAACCTAGATTTCCCTCCTGTTGCTTCTATTAAAGTTTTTTCACTACCTTGATGCACAAGGGAAAAGCAGGTGTTTTTATTGTCATTTAGCCATTTCAACAAATTCTTTCTATAGGTTTCTACCTTTTTCCCGTATATATTTTTTGTGTTTTGTTCTGCTGCATCCTGTCTCATGGCACTGGCTGCTGCAAAAAGACTTAAGTTTTCATGGAAGTCATCATTATTTATAAATTTAAATAGGACTTCATCTGATTCTGGATTTTCTATCTTAGATTTATCAAGATAAGGAGGTAGTATATAGATATAAAAATCCCTTGGTGGCTGGGCTGTGGACCTTTCAGTAGGTAGCCCCATAAAGAGATAACCCTCCCTATATACATTTCTTGACTCCCAATTTAAGGTATACTCGTAAATATCAAAGTTTGTCACATACTGCTCAGCATCCCAATCTAAGGCACTATATATTAAACTATTAAAATATCTATTAAAGTCCTCTGGAATCATCATGTCTACTTTTTGCTGGATTTTTGCATCATAGTCTATGTCTTTTTTTAGATCTAGGAAATACTGGCCATTATCTTTGTTATGTTCAATAAACTGTCCGCTAACTAGGGTTATAACTTCATTTATTGAAGTCTGTACTGTTGCTAAAAGAAAATCAGCATCTAGTTCAGGCATATTTTCCATAAAGAGACAGAGGTCATCTCTTAAATCTTCAGCTGTTAAACCTATTCTAACATCTATGCCACTGGTAGTTAATCTATGAACGCTTAGGGCATAGATTATTTGTAAAGCCATATCCTTGTAGATTCCTTTCCCTTTTGGGAAGGTCTTCTTGATTTTCTCTTCTAAGACCCCGCTTTTCTCCATAACTTCTTTAACTTCAAACTCGGATTTTCTAGCATAATTATCTTTAATGAAGGTCCAGTATGAATCAAAGGATATTATTCCAGGAGCTTCCTCTGGGATATCCTTGTCCAATAAGGATTCAACCGTTAATGATATGGTCCTTAAGACTTCCCTATTTTCGGCTATATATACTCTATTAAATATATCTATGTAGGCAGGATGAATAGGGTAAAGGTCTACATAATCACCAATTCTTTCTGACATTCCTGAATAAAGTTTATGGTAGGGAGCCAGATGGTCTCTTACCATGGCTTTTTGCTCCTTGCTTTTTCCCAAAATTCTTTCTGCTACCACATAAGCAGTATCTTCTTTTCTAATTATGACCTGTTCAAACCTGTCTTTAACCCTATTAAGGGAATTAGCAACAAAAGAAAAAGTTGGATTGTCAAATAGTTGTTCTTGGATACCACAAATAAGCCTAAATCTAGAATCTTTTATAAACTCTCCCACTTCTCTTAAAAAATTTAAGTCTAGTATTAGTTCCTGTTCCTTGCGAGTCCTAAGATAATCTAAAAGCTCATCAACCACTAGTAAATATCCCTTATCTGGATACTTGTCTTCAAATTTATACATCATTTCAATTAAAGCTTCTTTGTTGTTTGTGATTTTATCAGCACTGGGAAATTCGAATTTAATACCTCTTTTTTCTAAGTCCCTTTCCAACTCTCCAGTTACAATATTTCTAAGGGAGTTACTTACTGATCCTATTTCAATTCTTAAGACTTCAAACTTACCAGCTATTTTCTCTGAATAGCCAGCAAACTTTTTATTACCTAGATAATTAAGATTATCAGCATTATTGGCAATGGCTGATATAAGAGACATTAGGTGACTTTTACCCGTTCCATAATTACCTACTATAAGTACTCCCTTATTATCTATTACCTCATCAAATTGTAGTTCTTCTAAGATGCCTCCATTAAATTTTTCTGCCATTTCATCAGACATAACATAAGATTCTACTAAGTTTTTAGCTTTAGTTTCATCATTGGCATCCTTTAATTGAATTACTGTTTGGATGGGATTAAAATTAATAATATCTGAATATTTCATTTTTAAGCTCCTCTCTACTTAATAAGAATAATCTTATAATCATCAATATTATATTTATGGTAGTCAGGTGAATTTATATCAGCGTATTCTAGCATTCTACCTTTTAGCCTGCCTGGCCATTCTACAAATATTAGCCTACTTCTAGATAAATTTATAAAGTAGCTTAGGATATTGAGTTTATAATCTGGGTTAAATAAGATGTCTATATTTTTCACCACAATATATTCTGTTTGGGCTTTGGCTAATATATTTGTTAGTTCATCTAAGACTTTACTATTTCTATATTCCATAGGGTATTCTTTAAGCTTATGACTTAAATCTAAGCCTAGATTAATTATGCTTAAGTCTTTTACTTCTATATGCCTTAAAAACTCATCAGCGCTCATACAAAGTAGGCCTAGTAGCTTATTTCTCTTTATTAAATCTAAATCAAAGTTGTATTTTGTATATATTTCAGCCATATCAATAATCTTCCTCTATATTCAAGATTTTATTGATTACCTCTAACCTTCTCTTCCCACATTGTTGCTTTAAGACAGTAGTGAAAGTGCCATCCTTTACCATTTTAGAAGAATTGTTTTCATAGAGATATTTTATTGTTTTAATAAGAGTATTTTCATCTATTTGGTCAGACCAATATGAATCTACTACTCTATTCAAAACTTCTCCCAACTCTCTTTGAGTTTTATAAAACATTTTTATTTCCATATTGCACCCCGCAATTCTTATTAAAGTATTACTTAACTCTTATTTTACTATTACATGCTTCATTTGGCAACAGTAAAAAAAGAGCAGGCCGAAGCCTGCCCATATCCAGTAGTCTCTGGTTCTACTGACCCTATATTTCCCTATCCTTCTTCTTATCCCCTAGCTTGTCTTCTAGCTTATCCCCACTGTCCTTTGCAACCTTATCTTTAAGTTTGTTAAGTTTTTCAATAGTAGATTCTTTTTTATTATCCTTTTTATCTTTTATAGCATTTGTTTTTTCCAAGTTTTTATTTTTACTCTCTTCAGATATATTTAGTTTGCTTGTTTCAGCCCAACTTATAAAGTCAATATCATGAAAAGATTTCTCTAGTGGGTAAGCTTCTGCAAAGTCATAATCTATGTCATACATAGCATTAGATAAGTCTGTATAAGCCTCTACAAATCCATCTATTTTATTAAAAAGCTCTTTTTCCTTACTTGGTATTTGGGTTGATCCTACATCCCTTTCTCTACCCCTTGTAACATCATACTCTAGGTCATATATAAGTTCATCAAAGTAGTCATTAATTAGATTTACTCCATCATTTTGCATAAACTTATCATATAGCTCATCTAATAGCTTTGGATCTTCTATACCATTTTCTATGCTAATGAGAGCCTTAACAAAGCCTTCGTAGTCCTCATCTATCATTTTATTGAGTGCATCAATTGTTGAGCCTTCTTTTTTCTGCAAATAATTCGCCAAATAATTATCATTAGGCTCCTTAACAATAGATACACCTTCTATCTTGTCTTGATAGTTTGAATTATGGCTTTTAAAGCCACTAACATCTTGTGAAAAAGATAGGGTTTTCTCCTTACCTACTATAAAATGATCTAAAATCTCTATTTCAAATATTTCTGTCATATTTTCTAATCTTTGTGTCATTGCTATGTCCTCCTTACTTGGAGTAGGGTTACCACTAGGGTGGTTATGAAATACTGCAAATCCCTTCACATCTTGATAATCAAGTAAAGATCTAGCCATTATTTTTAAATCCACTATAGAAGAATCTGTTGATCCCTTAAAAAGTTCCTCAGTTCCAATTATCTTTTCGTCACTATTATAAATTAACATTCCAAAAACCTCTTGCTGATGATGTTGAAAGCCAATTTTTAGTAATTCCTTTATCTCTTCCACATTATCTATTACATTAAGATTTATTAACTCATTACTAGCAAAATAGCTGGCAAAATCCTCATATTTTCCTTCTAGACTGTAATCTTTTTCTTTGTACTCAGTTTCAGAGTCATTTGCCAACCCATAGGATATAGATGGATAGTAAGTTTTTCCTGCCATCCTTGATAAGAAACTATTATCTTCCTTGCCATAGCCAATGGTATCTATAACTTTCATTCCTATTTTTTCAAAATAATCTTTGGTTTCTTCCATTCTTTCATAGGGTGTTTCATTAGAAAAAGCTATAAACACCCTGTTAGCACCTGCTAATAAGCCTTCTTTAAGAGCTTCCTTTATGCTATTTTTCCAGCTTAGCCTAGTTCTTTTTAAATGGACAGGATGATTTTTTGTATTTACAAAAATAATAGTCCCAGTATCTTTAGTAGGTAAAGTTGTTGACTTTACATAGTCTACAAAGACATCGGGACCATCTATTGCTTTTTTATTATTTTTAATATTAGCTCTAGCATAATCTAAGAACTCCAAAAGTGGTTTTACATCATTATCTTGTCTTTTTATTTTCTCATAAAGTTCTTCCTTACTATTACAATTAAATTCTTTATATAAGTTATTTTTCATCCCTATCCACCTCCCAATCAAGGTCTGTAGAATAGATTTCAAATAATTCCTTTATTTCCTTAACCTTTTCATCTCCTGGATTGTCCCTAATATAGTCCACCATTTCGCTATAGCTATTTAGCCCAAAATATTCTAATAATTTATTTTTTTCACTAAGCATAATATTCCTCCTCAAAATTTCTATAATGTTTTTCATAAATTTTGTTTTTATCTTGCTCCCTTATACTTATCTTTTTCTCCATCTTCTTGGGATAGGGAAAATTCATCCTTAACTTTAGACTTATATTTTTCAAGTTTTCCAAGTGTAGACTCCTTATCATCTTTTTTAAGTCCATCTACATCATAGATAGATTCAAAATAGTTGCTACTCCTAAAATCATTGTCATACCTATCAGGGATGCCATCATTATCCATATCTAGGGAAAGTGGATCATAAAAATTTCCATCATCGTCAATTTCAAGCCCTAGTTTCTCTTTTAGGTCTTTTTCATTTACTCTAACAAAATCATTAAAGTCACCATGTTTAATATCTGCTAATAATAATTCAAGGGCTGTTTCTTTGCTTACTGCTTCACCACCTTCTCCTTCAAGATAATTTAGATGAGATACTTCCTTATCATCTACATATTGGGTTCTAGAATAGTCTTTAAGACTTATTTCATACTGGATTTCATGTTTCCCATCTTTTGTAGTAGTGTAGGCCAGGCCAATATGGCCTTCATCTGGGAAGAGGGTATTAAAATCTTCATAGGCATAGTCTTCTCCAAATTCCATATTGCAATAGTCAATTATTGCCCTTTTCACATCTTCAATAAGAGGATTTAGGTTTTCTAATTCCTCTACTTCTCCCATATCTAAAAGCTTATTAATTTCAGCCAGCCTTGCCACCTTATTCTTTAATTCCTCTTCTTTGTCAAAAGGCTTTTTTACTTCTTCTTTAGCTATTTCTAATTGTTCCTTTGTAGCTAATAGCTTTTCCTCAAATTGCTTCAAGCTATCTGGTATCTTTTCTAAGACATTATCCATCCTAGTAATATTCCCATCCCTATTTTGCCCTAGGTCTCCATAATGATTATTGGCCCCCTTTAAGTTAAAGTTATGCTCATTGGTTATGATATTGTAAGTTATCTCTATTGGAAAACCCCTATATTCACCTATGACTTTTTTATCATTAAGCTTTATTCCCTTAACTGCTTCTAAGATTTTATCTCCTGCTTCTTTTCTATCCTTAATAAGTTCATCTCCAATTTTGATAAAGGTAAATTTATTATCTCCTGCGGCTTGTGGCTCTATCCTAGCTATATCTTTTTTTGCTCCCTCAATTAACTTCTCATACCTTTCTATTTCTCTAGGATAGGTCTTTATAATCTTATCTTCTAAGCTATAAAGATTGCTCTTATAGTTTCCTTCCATCATTTTTAATTTTGTAACTTCAATATCTAAGTCCATTTTTTCTTTTATAAGGGGATTGCCTGTTGCTAGGGCTTTTATTTCGGCATAGGATAGGGTATTTTCATCAACATCTTCTGCTACCCTGGCAGGTGTCTTAGAGGTCATAATCTGAGATATAAATTTTTGCTTATTTTCTATGGTTTGCCAGAGGTAGCTATCAAAGGTGTTCTCAGTAACATACCTAAATATTTTAACCTTATCATTTCTATTACCACGCCTTACTATACGACCTGCTCTTTGCTCTAAATCAGCAGGTCTCCAAGGTACATCAAGATCATGAGTTGCTATAAGTCTTTCTTGCACATTTGTACCTGTCCCCATCTTTTGTGTAGAACCTAAAAGAATCCTTACCTTACCCTTTCTCACTCTTGCAAATAATTCATCTTTTTGCTTTTCTGTATTGGCATCATGGATAAAGGCTATTTCCTTTTCAGGAACTCCAAGAGCCAAAAGTTTATCTTTTATATCATCATAAACATTAAATGTCCCATCATTTTTGGGTGTGGACATATCTGAAAATACTAGTTGGGTAGACTTATTCTCTCTTGTCTTATCCCATATGGAAAAGATGTTTTTTACGCATACATTAACCTTACTATTTGGATCATCAGGTAATAGGGGATTAATAAGTCTTTGGTCAAGAGCTAGCTTTTTACCGTCATTGGTAATTTTAAGCATGTTATCTTCTTCTGGCTCAACCCTTCTATCTCTAACCCTATCTGCACGCTCAGAAATGCCTTTTAAGACCTCTTTCTGCTCCTGGGTAGGCATTGTTACTATAGTTTCATATTCAGCCTCAGGAACAGCCAAATCTAGCATATCTGCTGTTTTAATATCTGCTACTTCCTTAAACATAGCCATAAGCTCAGGTAGATTATAGAATTTACTAAACCTGGTTTTTGCTCTATACTTATCTCCTTCAGGAGAAAGTTCAACTGCTGTTACAGTTTCTCCAAAGGTACTGGCCCAAGAGTCAAAATGGTGTAAGTTGTTTTTTTCTAATTCATCAAATTGTAAGTATCTTTGCATTGTATAGAGTTCAGTCATACTATTAGATACTGGGGTTCCTGTAGCAAAGACAACACCCCTTCCACCAGTCATTTCATCTAGATATCTACACTTCATAAACATATCTGAAGATTTAAGGGCTTCACTTTGACCTATTCCAGCTACATTTCTCATCTTTGTATAAAGAAATAGATTCTTATAGTTATGGGCTTCATCTACGTAAAGCTTATCAACACCAAGTTCTTCAAAGGTTACTACATCATCTTTTTTAAAGTCATCATTTAATTTCTTAAGTCTTCCCTCAAGTTTCTTTTTTGTATTTTGTAACTGCTTTACTGTGAAATTCTGACTTCTATCGTACTTATACTCTTCAATATATTGGAGTATTCCTTCTATTTCGCTTCTTATATGGTTCTCTTGGTATTCCTTACTCATAGGGATCTTTTCAAACTGAGAATGACCTATAATAACTGCATCATATTCTCCTGTTGCAATCTTACCTATAAACCTCTTTCTATTATTTGGCTGAAAATCTTTCTTTGTAGCAACCATAATATTTGCCCCTGGATAAAGTTCCATAAAATCCCTGCCTATTTGCTCTGTTAGGTGATTAGGAACTACAAATAAGGCCTTGCTACTCATTCCAAGTCTTTTAGATTCCATTGCTGAGGCTATCATTTCAAAGGTCTTACCTGCTCCTACTGTATGGGCAAGAAGAGAATTTCCACCATATAGAGTCCTTGCAACTGCATTTTTTTGATGGTCTTTTAGAATTATACTAGTATTCATCCCTTCAAAATGTAAATTAGAACCATCATATTCCCTATTACGTACTGAATTAAATCTTTCATTGTATATTTTTTCTAGCCTATGCCTTCTATCTGGCTCATTAAATATCCAGTTTTTAAACTCCTCTTTTAACAGTTCTTGTTTTTGACTTGCCAACATAGTTTCTTTCTTATTTAAAACAGAAGATGTACTACCATCTGGATTAGTTACCCTATCCCATACCTTAGTTTCCTTGAGGTTAAGAGCATCTTCGATTATTTTATAGGCATTTACCCTACTAGTTCCATAGGTCATATTGGCTAGGTCATTTCCCCTGTCTTTACTTTTACCTTCTATCCTCCATTCAGCAGTAAAGGATGAATACCTAACATTAATAGCCCATCTTGCAAATCCTGGTGTCTTAAGGGTTTCAAACATAAAGTCTTCAACATCCTTAGCTGGTACCCAGGTTGCCCCTAACCTTACTGTAATTTCTGATGCAGTAAGGTCTTTAGGCATTACTTCTTTAAGGCTTTCTCTTTGCATCTTTAAATTACTTAGATTCTTTTCTATTTCCCTTAGATTTAAATTATCCTCTTCATTTATAAAGCGTAGACTTCTTTCAGTACTTGCAATATATTCCTCTAAGACATTAATTTTATCTCTTATATTCCCACTTAGATATTCATCTGCACTTACATAATTAAAGGCCATAGGATTGTCCTTTTCTTTCTCAGTAAAAGGTAGGGCATTATTTTCTCTATCAAACTCTTTAATATCAAGAAAGATTTTCCCCTTTAGGCTGTCTAATAAGTCCCTTTCCTTAATATCAGTAAGCTCTTCCATATAGGCTAGGTCTACTCTGCCTTTTTCAGCAATAGAAAGGATAAGTGCCTCATCTGGACTATCAACATGGCTAACAGGAACAGCTTTTTTAATTGTCCTTTTTGTAAATATATCTCCTTTTCCCTTAAACCTTCCCTCTTCTAACTTTTCAATACTTGAAATAAGGGCAAAGTTACTATCTTCAGATAAAAGCCTAGTATTCATTGTTCCATTTATATAACCATGTTTCTCGGAAAAATTGTCATAAATTTTATTCAGATGGTTCTGACTTTCCCTTATTTTATCTTCACTTTCATCCTCAAGTTGAGAATCTATTACCTTCCTAAGGGCTTTTCCTAAGGCTATATAGTCCCTTATTTTTTCTAGATCTCTATCATTTTTATCAACTTCTCTCATGATAGAATCTTCTCTCATATAGATTTTTCCATCTTTTTCAGTAAAGGAAAAGTTCTTTACTCCTTCATCAGCAGGAATAATTTCAGGCTCACTTTCTTCATTTTCTCTTTCTATCTTTATAGGCTCAATCTTACCTTTAATATTCTTAATTGCTTCAAAAAGATCTGCCTTTAAATCCTGATTCTCTTTTGGCATACAAGTTAGGGTCTTACCAAATCTGCCAGATACCTCTACCATTTGACCTAGTATCATTTCAGGATTTTCTATAAAATAATTATTATAGTAAAGGCCTTCATCGTCTCTTCCAAGTTCATACCAGGGTTCTTCCCTTTCTATTACTGAATCCTTCTTTTGAAGAAAGATAATATCACTGGTTACTTCTGTCCCTGCCATACCTTTAAAAGTGTTGTTAGGTAATCTTATAGCACCTAATAGGTCACACCTAGCCCCTATATATCTACGAATAGAATCATCTTTTTTATCCAGAGTTCCACTAGAAGTAATAAAGGCAATAACCCCACCACTTCTAACCTTGTCTATTGATTTTGCAAAGAAATAGTCATGGATAAGGAAGTTGTTTTTATCATAAGCCCTATCACTAACTTTAAATTCACCAAAAGGAACATTTCCAACTGCAAGATCAAAAAAGTTATTAGAAAATGATGTTTCCTCAAATCCTTTTACCTGGACCTTGTTTTCAGGATATAGTTTCTTTGCAATATTTCCTGAGATACTGTCAAGCTCAACACCATATACCTTTGATTCTTTCATGCTTTCAGGAAGGCTACCCATAAAGCTACCAACCCCACATGAAGGCTCAAGCATGTTCCCCTTTTCAAATCCCATGTTCTCAAGTGCCTGATAGATTCCATCTATAACTGGCTTAGGTGTATAGAAGGCTGTAAGAGTAGATTCTTCACAAGCCTCATATTCACTTGGATTTAAGTTTTCTTTAAGGAAATTCCTTGCTCTCTCCCATTGACCAGTTTTGCTTTCATCAAATACATCTGATAAGCCTCCCCAGCCAACATACCTAGCTAGTATTTCTTGTTCTTCTCTACTTGCTTCTCTATCCTCTTCTTCTAATCTTTTAAGAACTCTAATAGCATTGATATTGTTTTCTAACCTTTCTTGTGGTGGAAGGCTTTCTGCTAACACCTCATCTTTAATCACAAAGTTTTTAACCCTTGGTCTTTCTATGATTTCTTCTTGTATATCCTTATCATCTTCAAAGTTATCAAGAGAAAAAGTCATTTGTTCTACTTCTTTAGATTTTTCTTCATCAAAATCATAAAGCTCTGCCCTATAAAGAAATTCATTAAGTTCATCAATATCTTCAAACTGAAGCCTTCTAACTTGCCTTTCATCAAGAATATACTCATCCTTAAGTTCATAGGGAAGGATTTCAATGGATAGGATTTCCTCTTTTATAGCTTTAACAATAAAGGGATTATCCCACATTTTTATAACGCTATCTTTTGTAATAGGATTTTCTTTTAATTCTTCTCCTTGCATGAAAAGAATTTCTGGATCTTTTTCCTCTAGGTTCTCATCCCTAGTAGGACTATCAAGCTGCCCAAAAAACACCCTATGAATTTCATCTTCGCTTAATTGTTTTTTTAATTCGCTGTCTCTTAATTCCCTAAATGTCTTAGGAAAATCTTCAAGTATAAGTCTTTCTGCTCCAACTTCCCTAAGTTCCTTAAGATTGAAGTAACCCCATTCTGGTTCTATGCCTGCTACAAGGCCAAAGGCATCTTCTGTTTCAGGGTCATATTCTGTTAAATACCAGGTCCAATTGCTTCTAAAGGGAATAATATAGGCTGTATGGACTGTCTTATCCCCGGCTGATACTTCTTCTGTTTCTCCTAGACTAGGAACATTCTCTAAAATTTCTTCATTCATAAGCTCCTTTGGATTTTCTTTAGAGTAATATTTGGAAATAAAAAAGGAAGTAGATTCATCCTCTACCTCCTGGTCCCTATCTTTACTTATTTCTTCATCTAATTGTAAATGAACTCCTTCATTGCTAGTTCCCTCAACTGATGATTGAGATTCTCCATCAGCCCTACCCACTTCATCTGATCCTCTTCCTTTAACTTCTCTGTCAGTCCAAAGCTTTCCATCATCCTTGGTCTCTCCATCTCCATAAAGTTCCTGGCTGTCTCTTCTATTTCCAGTAAATGTTTCATCAGGCTCTTGTCTAGAAACATCTCTTGAAATAAATCCTCCTTCTCCTCTAGCAAGAAGCTCAGTCTGGCCTTGGCGAATCTGTGAGTTTGGTAGGTCTGGTCTTTCATCAGAGCTTCCTCTGATATTTCCTTCATCTTCAAGATTATCTCTTCCTGGCTTTGGCATTGTCCAAACATCATTTGATATTGACTCTCTATCTTCTCTTCCTTCTGGTATACTTCCAGCATTTCCTCGAAATTCATCATCTATCCCTCCTGTATCTTCTTCGTTATCTCTTTCTACTATGTTTTCATTGTACCGCTCTACTGGTCTTTTTGTCAGCACCTTATTTTTATCAATTTCTTTATCTATGGCAATTGTTTTTTCAAGCAAAGCTTCCACCATTGAATTTATTTCACTTCCCACTATTGTTAGGGAAATTTCATCAAGGCTTCCAATAACACTATTAATTCTAGCTATATCTACTGGGTAACTTATATCAAGCCTACTTGCATATCCAATTTTTATAGATTCTGCAAGAAAGTCATTGTAAGTTTTCCTATGACCTAAATCTACCTTAAGTTCATTTAAGATATAATTTCCCCTATTTATTACTTCTGTATATGCAATGTTTTCAAGAATTTCATCTATTGTCATATCATCTATTTCAGTCTTATTAAAAGCTCCATTATACCCTAAAACTTCCCTTAAACTATCCTCACCGTTACTTAATTCCCATAACTCAACCTGATTTGTAGTTCTTGATAGTGAAACTGTCTGGCTTAGATCAAAAATATAGGTTACCTTGCCATATTCCCCATAATTTTTATAAATGGGAATCCCTTTTTCTCCTCGTTTTACAGTTCTTCCAAATTTCTTTCTCCAAAAGTCAAATTCTCCACAGGCTCTTGCACTAGTATTCTGGTTATAAATACTAAGTTGGCTAGTAAAATCATACTTATAATTATTTCCAACAGTTTTCATTAAGGAAATATACTCATCACTAGAAGATAGAGCCTTTGATTTAATTTCTTGTATTAAATGTTCAAAGTCATTTATTCTCACCTTTTCCTCCTCCTTGCATATTTAAAATAAACTT
>Ga0255341_1004681_pt1 | contig 14155 bp, 15 predicted proteins | sample wastewater_treat_8_FD_192418 | JGI IMG/M metagenome (GOLD analysis project Ga0255341, IMG submission 192418) | Wastewater microbial communities from Lulu Island WWTP, Vancouver, Canada - plant12 | ecosystem: Engineered > WWTP > Wastewater > Unclassified | place: Canada: Vancouver, British...
ATTGATGTAGTTTCACTAATTCATCATCACTCTTCAAAATATTATTAAGCGTACGAACAACTTTGAAGAACCTATCATATTCACCCGTTGATGGAATGCTTTTTGCCTTGACCAGTTCCATGAAAGTTTTGAATTCTGTGTATTTGTAAATGGCATATTTATCTGGATAACGAAAAGCCAAATAAACCGTCACCATCCTTTGACCGTCATGAAAGTGATTTTTCATGCTCTTGTCGAAATCATATATCTCCTTGAGTAGAATATCGCAATGGTAAACAAATCGTTCAATGCGCTTATCAATTTCTTCAGGTTCATTAAATAGGTCTTGAAACATTTGCCGAACCACTTCCTTTTTGTAGTCAATAAAACGAAGCATCACAGCTTTTGGAAACCAATGAGGATTTGCCCATAAATTATTGCTATCCTTGCTGTTGAAACTTTTATCATAAACTGTTTTGAAATCATCAGCATTGATGTCCCAGTTATCATGAAATGTTTTCAATGCAACCCATTTGTATAATTCGCCATAGGTGCTGGAAGTAATCAGTAGCTTATAGTTTTCTATTTGCTTTTTAATAATGTCTAATACCATCTGTAGATTAACTATTATTGGGACTTAAAATTAAAATTCAATATTCAGAGTTACATCTCAATATTAAATTGTTCTTCAACTCTAAATATACTTAAATTCAAATAAACGGACGATTATTTACTATCGAAATTACAGGGGGGGATAAGGGTGTTATGAGATATAAAAATCCCCCAATAAATATTTGGGGGACTATTTTTAATTCAGGTAGACCTCAACAGCTTTATGAATTCCATTTCCCTCATCAAGCATTTTACGCTTATTCGCTTCCCTGAGTATATAACCTGATTTCTTACGCTTCTTGGTATCTTTCGACCCTTTGGGTCTTCCAGCATGTTTACCCTGCATCTTGGCTCGTCTTAGACCTTCAATGGTTCGCTCTCTTATTAGTTCACGTTCAAATTCAGCAAATGCCGATAAGATTGCAAAATGCAGCTTGCCAGCAGCAGACGAAAAATCAAGATTATCCGAAATGGAAATAAAACCGATGCCTTTATCAAGAAGTTCCTTTGTATCCAAAATCAGTTCCGTTGAACTTCTTGCCCAACGGTCTAATTTATAAATTACAACTGCTTTGTATTCATTATTACGTAGTCGTACCAGAAGTGTCTGTTTGACTGGTCGGGTTTTTCGGGTGCTTTCTATTTCTTCAAAAATATCATAATTCAGACCGTTTTTTTCAGCATATTCAATTAATCTGATTTTCTGGTTCTCAACAGTCTGGTCGCTTGTTGAAACTCTTACATATAAAGCTATTTTCTTCATGTCGTAGCAGTTAATTTGATGAGAAAGATTGAAATCTGTACCTTTTTAATTCATCATAATCCATAATTACTTTTCTTGCTGGAACTATATTGATTTGATGAATATCGCAATCATCGATATACATTAAAATAAGAAATCTGACATCATAATTTGGCTCTCCGTATATGATGTGGTGAATAATCTTCTTCTTATCTGGATTACGTCGGTGCATATTTAAATGTGCATCACAAAGCTATCAAAATTCTTAAATTATTAACATTTAAATGTGCATTATTTTATCTTTGGATAAAAATCTGTGATGAAACCAGCCAAAACGACCATGATGAAACCTGAACATAAGGAATTGCTGGAAAAAGTTGGTCTTAGTGTTAAAGAATTAAGAACAGGTAAGCAAATCAAGATTAAAGAAATCGTTGAAGGGACACACATGCATCGAAATGCATACAGCCAGTTGGAAAATGGCAAAACCTATTTCAAAATTTCGTCATTGCTCAAGATACTGGATTTCCATAAAGTGAATTATTATGATTTTCTTAAAAGAATTGATAGCGAGAATAATCATGTGGGCACAAAAAAGCCAAAGAATCACTGAAAATCTCCTTGTTCAGCGTTGAAACATGCATTTAATGCCATTATCTGAAATAAGAATGGTACAATAAACCAGCATTTCTGATAAAGGAAGGTACTGGAAAGAATATTTATGGTAGGTGTTGCCGCACAATCTATTGGTCAGTATTTATAAAAAACCTTTACCAATGATTAAGAAAACGTATCCTGAAGAATATCACAAGAAACTTGGCAGCATTGCTGGCTTAATCCGAGAATACCGTATTAATAATGGATATACCCAAATGGAATTAGCCGAATCATTGAATTTGCATCGCAACACTCTTTCTCGTGTTGAAAGAGGGGCAAATCTGAACTTGCTTACATTAATTGAACTCTGCGAGACACTCGAATTGGATATGAGTGAACTGTTCTATGAGATATAAAACGCACCCCAGTTCAAAAATCTGACGTTCTTAGCGGCTGTCGACCTGTCTGGTGGGGTCAATTTTATAGTTTTTGAAAAATCTCCAGCATAAAAATCTGGACGTTCGTCATAGTCTTCTTCTTTCCAACGGTATCCAAGGAAATTTTACGATAAATCGCATATGCCTGATATTCAGAACAATGATTTCTTAATTAAAAACAATTTCTAAAGTTCTTAATTAAGAATACACATTCGTCAAAATGCTGGTATTCAGGATATAAAGGCTTGCATTTTACATAAATCGGTTATATATTTGCCTTACCACTGGTGACTAAAATGCCCCTTCATCATAGAAGGGGAACGAGCCGCCAAAATAACCACAACAAAGGGAACAACATGTAGACCTGCTACTAATGCAGTGTTTGGGTAGTTCTTTGATTGAGTTGAAGGTTATTTTGGCGGTTTTTATTTGGAAATTATTAATTATTAAACAGTTATATTATGAAGAAAACAGTTTCACAATCGGAAGTCGATGTAATCCTGACCAATGAAAAGATAATGGCAAGGTTGCATCAGGAAAAGAATCACCTCAAAAGGCTGATTCAGGAAAACAGGTTACTTGAATACCGAATTTTAGCTATTGACCATGAGTATTGTGCTCATACAGGTAGCGGTGTTCATGAAGCATATTATTCAGGAGGAATATTGACCGATAAATACCTGAAAGGGGTGAGAGTATTTCGTATTAAGGTTGGTGCACTTAAACCTTATGGTGGCTTTTCAAAAGCATACGTGGTGGACATCCCATTGGAAAAATTAAATCAATAATTAAAAGAGAATATCATGAAAAAAGCTGTAACAAAAAACAAGGAAAACTTGATTGAAACAAAAGTTAACACATCAAGAGGAAGAGCAAAGACGCATAAAATTGAATGGACTGAGAAAACATGGAATCCTTCGGCAGGTTGCACTAAAATAAGTTCAGGCTGTAAAAATTGCTATGCTGAAATTAGGGCTAAACGTTTACAAGGAACGGGTGTAGTTGGCTATGAAAATGGCTTTAAATTCAACACTGTTCCAAGTCGATTAAATACCCCTCTTAAAAGAAAAAAGCCAACTGTGTATTTTGTAAACTCGATGAGTGACATCTTTCACGAAGATATGCCAGAAGATTATTTGGATAGGATTTTTGAAGTCATAAAAAACACGCCTCAGCATACCTATCAAATTCTCACTAAAAGGGCAGACAGGATGCTTCAATATTTATCTGTCAGAGCAATCCCAAAAAATATTTGGCTTGGCGTTTCTGTTGAAAACCGCAAAGAAGGATTACCAAGAATAGATAAACTAAGAAGTTTGCAAGCAAGCGTATTATTTCTATCTGTTGAGCCATTACTTGAAGATTTAGGGGAAATGAATTTAAAAAATATTGACTGGGTTATTGTTGGCGGTGAAAGCGGAAACAAAGCAAGACGTATGGATAAAGAATGGGTTGTAAATATTAAGCAGCAATGCGAAGTAGAAGGTATCGCATTTTTCTTCAAACAATGGGGCACTTGGGGAGAAGATAAGATAAAGCGAAATAAAAAAATAAACGGGAAGGAACTTGACGGTAAAATCTGGCAACAGTATCCAAGAATTATTGACAAGCAATTTGATGTGATATAACTCAGTGTAATACTGATAGTGCCACTTGTCATTCTGTCTACCCCCCCCCTTAAAAAACAAAAAAAAGCACTATTTGGAGAAGAATTACCACAAATAATGTCTTTCCCCAAACATTCCAGTATTTATCAATACATAAGATGGACAACCATCAAACAAAAATTACTTTATGTCTAAATATAATACATTATGAAAGAGACAGTTGAAGGCTACAAAGTAGCTTACGAAAAGAAGAAGCAAATCCTTTATTCAAGGATGGACGACAGCATGATTGAAAGATTAAGGACTATCAGGAGAAAAACTGGTATTTCAGTTTCAGAAATTATCCGTGAAAGCGTAAGAAGACTTCTTAAAGAGGTTGATGAGACTGGTTCAATTAATCTTAAAATCAATTAAGCAAATCTAAAATGAGTACAGTAATGTACTTATAACTAAAAACCACCAAGCACCCCCCTGTACTCATTATAGAAATTTGCCTTGGATTTTATTAAAATGAAAGTCATGAAGAATAAGAATGAAAAATATATCAGCTTCAGTTTGAATAAGCCATATAATCTGGCTTTGGAAGACTTAATCAAACCTGAGTTACCTTTCTTTGTTCCTATACGAAGGGATGATGGTTCAAGCAGTTGGGATATGAAGACTGGCAAAAGTATCAGGAGACACATCCCTGCTCTGTACTATTTCATACATATACTACTGGTAAGACAGCATTCCGATGTTGAGACCCTGAGATGCTGGTTTGCAAAAGATTTCATTGAAATGTTCAGCAGGGATATTGAGCCAGTGAAATCAAAGAATTATTTCAGGTTTATTTGGGGAATTTTGTCAAGCCTTAAAGTAATTGAATACCATGATGACACAAAACCCAACAAATACAGGAACTCAGCGAAGGCATACTATTTCAGGTTAACTAAGAAATACTCAGAATCAAAGGTTATCGAGCATAATGTTTCATACAAAGAGAGCATCATTAAGAAACTTAATAAGAAATGGGGCGCAAACAACAGCAAGGAAACCATACAGGTTGATTTGTCCAAAATCTCTGCATACAAACATTTGATGCATCAATATAATGCTCTGCATTCAATAAGATTTGATTCAGAGGCAGCAATTGAGCATACCAATAATATGCTTGCCGTTGGTCAAATCAACATTAAACAGTATAACACCTATCAGATTTCAATTAATAATATCAGGCATGGAAGAATTAACATCACTTATAGCGATTCTTGTCACAGGTACTTTACTCCAGTGACTGAGATGCCTCGTGAACTCAGGCAATTCATTTATGATAATGAGGGGAAAAGGCTTATTGAACTTGACTTCAGCAGCTTTAATGCATATGCTGTATATCGATTGCTCAATTCCTTTACTCCTGATTATGATTCGGACTTCAAGAAGATTGCCTATGAAGTTGAACTTGAATTGTATAGACGAATCCTTGGCGGTGGGGACTTTTATACTTCATTCAAAGGGATTTTTTTCCCAGACGAAGAACTTGACCGTGACCAGATTAAGGAAATAGTCTTGAAGAGGTGGTTTAATGGCAGATTAAACAGTAGGAATAAATACAGGGTTTATATGCGTAAAAGGTTACCCAACATCACCGATATTATTGATTGTTTGAAAGTTGAAGAATATAATAATTTCTCCAACACAATGATGAGGATGGAAAGTGAACTGGTATATGACATTATCTATAAGAAATTCATTGATATGCACCCTGATGCGATTTTATACACCATTTTCGATAGTTTTTTAGTGGAACAGAAATATTCGGCAGAATTACTTTCAATGATGCAAGAAGAAGGCGGTAAATATTTCAACATCAATTGTATAGTCAAAACCAAATGATTTAAGCCAATGAAAACATTACAACAAATAATATATGACATAAAATATATCTGCAACCAGAATCCAGTGATGCAGGATAGAATCAAAGCACTAAAGGAAGCGGGGTACGAAAATATTAATTATGTGTATGTAAAAAATATGGGACTGTTTGAATCAAAACATTTGTCGAAGAAACAGTTATACCGAATCCAAATCGGGTATGCAGAACTCCAGAAAGGTTACCCTGCTGCATGGTGCATTGACGTATCGAGCATAGATGTTGTAGATGAGGTGGAATTACCATTTTAAAATTTAATTGATAGATATGGATGAAAAACAAAATAACTCCAGCACAAGAGAAGATTATTGATACAATCCATAATCTTATATGGCACAGAATAACTCATGATGATAAATATCTTGAAGATATTCCCGAGATTGATTCCAAAAATTTCCATGTTTGGATTTACAACATGAAATATGAATTTATTGAATATGATGACAGTATTATTCAGGCTGTTATCTACTTGAACGGCAAACATTATGAATATAAGCATACTCCGCAATGGTTGAATGGGTCTATTTGGGTAAATGAAATAGACGAATCCGAAGTAAAAGCCAAGATTGTTGAACTTGGCGGAGAGATTTATGATGGGTTCGAACTATATAATTTGGGTTTACCCAAAGCGGAAAATATCCATAATAAAATGGACAATTCTGAGGAATATCATGACTTGCCTTTTTAGGTACGCTCTGCCAGAAACCTGTTATGTTTAATTATGATTAATAGAGATTTATGTTTATATATTAAATTGATATTTAATTATTTAAGTTAAGAAAAACTTTGAATTTTCCAATTTTTTTACCATGCTACATACAACCATGTTTTTTGGTGTTATAACCATTTTTATGCATTAATTTTGATGTAATTCCTTACTCATAGAAAGCATCATGTTATGAACTATTCGAAAACTCCTGCACAAATCAAAAGCTACTACCTGCAAAAAGCGAAAGCCAGTTTTAAAGCGAAGTTTGATTTGCTACTATATCATCGAATAATCAATGGCAACTATGGCGAAATTACTACAGACATATTGGATATGTTTCAGATTGAAGAACATCCTGATGCATTAGATGAATATATCCATGTATACTGGCAAAAGGAAAATATTAAAGAAGTCATAACCAATGGCTGGACTATCGAAAGAATATATCATGAAATGAGAAAGTGGAGAGATGCCAATAAATCAAATATTGATGCTCTGCTTGACCATTATGTAAACACCTCATATAAAAAAGTATTTCCAGAAGAACAATTCAAGAAAATGGTTAATGATGCATCAGAATGTGATTATTGCCATATCACCAAAGAAAAGATAAATAGCCTCATCCTGAAGAATAAGCTGTATAAGAAACACATAACTCGTGGATGGTCGTTTGAAATCGACCGCAAGGAAGCTAATCTGGAGTACACCAAAGATAATTGCGTTCCCTGCTGCTATTGGTGTAATAATGCGAAAACAGACGAATTCGGTTATACTGAATTTAAGAAAGTAGGTGCAATAATTGAAAGTATTTGGAATGAAAGACTTGGTCGTTAACAGACATGCCCTTCCTGATTGGTATCGTTGTCAATCTATAGCATTTGTATACCCATATAAAGTAAAAGACAGGGAGCATCTTATTCCGTTTTACGATAATTTGTTGTCTATTGTACCACATGACGTTGGTATAACTCTGGTTGTAAGAGATGCTTCCTTCACAAATGCATACTCAAAGAAATGTCATGAAAAAGGCATTACCAACCAAATCAATTTTATTGAAATCCCTGATATTACTGACATTTGGATTCGTGATTTTGCTCCTATCACTATAATCGAGGGCGGGTTGAAGACCGCCTTACAGTTTGAGTATGCCCCTTCTTACGTTGATAAGAAGCATCAAAAATACCTTCTACAAGACCATCAGGCAGGAGAGACGTTATGGATGAAGCTGAAGGGATATGGAGTTGGTTCTATGTACTTTAAGTGGGATATGGGCAATCTCACCCATAACGGTAATGGAACTGCCATTGTCACCAATAGACTTATTGCCGATAATCAAAACGTGAATATCGAGCACGAACTAAAACCGATGCTACATGTATTCACTGGATTTAAAAACATACATTTTATCCCAACAGAACATGAGGATAGAACAGGTCATGTGGATGGGATGGTAAGATTTATTGATGAAAAAGTACTGGTGGTAGGTTCGTATCCTCGTGGCGTTGAGAATCATAACCTCATGGATAAGGTTGCCGAAGAACTTAAACAAGACCTTGGTAGTGAATTTACCGTACTAAGACTTGAAAATGGTATACCTGAAGACTTTGAGTATGAAGGAATTGGCAGTGCCTATGGTAATCACATTAATTTCCTGAGAATAAATGATAACATTCTGTTCCCGTATTATAGTGATGAAGTATCAAAAAAACCTATGCACGATTTAGTTTCAAACCTGAAGCATAACCATATTAATATCAATGTAATCCCTGTAAATATTCCTGAAATAAAGGATTTGGCACGTTTGGGTGGGGTTTTAAATTGTATTAGTTGGCAGGTATTTTGACCCAGATTATTCTTCCTTCAGTCGAATAAACTTCCCTGTTTTGGCTTTTTAAGGTTAGTGAAGGGAAGTAAAAAATGTGTTACCACTTTTATCCGTAACCTTAATTGCACTTAAAACGGAATTCCATTAGGTCATCAATATTTTTCAAATAACCTGCGATGCTTCCCAAATCATGGTATTAATCTAAATCTTTTTCTGATTAAATAATAACCATTACCTGATGTTCACACAATCACAATAATTTACGTACATTCGTTAGTCATAAATTTAACTTTTCTTAAATCAATGCTTCTTAAAGAACTACTGAAGACCAAAGGCATTAAGCAAGTTTGGATAGCCAACAAATTGGGGGTATCCGAAGTGACGGTCTCAAAATGGTGCGCAGGAAAGAGTGTTCCCAAGAAATCACATCTTGAAAAGTTAAGCCAGCTTCTTGACGTGCCAGTAAAGACTTTTGTGAACATATAAATGAGCCTGTCATCAAAATACATATTATCATTTACGGCTGCATCATTGCGTTTAAATGAAATGGTCAAGGTCGCTAAGGCTGCATATGGGAATAATGCAACCGACTTGAAGGTGGTGAAGGAAAGCGGTGTTGTTTTCAGTTCCGTCAAAACAAGAACTTCCGATAGGGAATTCCGTGAAGTTCGTAAAAGGCTTGAAAAATTAACTCCTGAACAGATAAGCATATTGATTAATGGTGACTTTATTTCGCAAAAGCAGATAGCTTTTCTTGGTGTTTGTAAACGCTATGGGTTTATCAGGGACTTTACCATAGAGGTTATTCGGGATAAGGTACTGGTGTTTGATTTTAAGTTAAACGAGTCGGACTTTAATTCATTTATTAACAGTAAAATATTATTGCACCCCGAACTCGAAGCGTTCTCTACATCAACACTGAAGAAAGCCAAACAAGTGATGTACCGTATTCTTGAACAGGCTGGGATTATCAATAATGCAGTTGAAAAAAACATCCTGCCTCAAATTATCCAGCAGGATGTGATTAATGCAATTGTCAGGGACGACCCTGCATGGCTTAAAATATACATGATGCCCGACAAGGACATAAAACAATTAAGGCACTGAGATGGAAGATATTGTTAAGAAATTCGAGCACCTATATCTGGTAATAAGCAATCAGGAGTTCCTACGGATGGAATCGTTGGGTGGTGAAATACCATTCTTTATTGCAGCTTTCGACCCAAAACAACAGAATGACGTTGAACGGGCAATAAGAAAACTGAAGAACAAACTCGATACAAATGGCATTCCTGTGCTGGAATTAAACCTTTATGATATTGCTCTGGAACTGCTGAACGATGGACTTGGTGAAGGTGAAATATTTGAACTCGAAAAGACAATGGATAAGAGGGAGTTCAAACAGGCATTGCAATCCACCTTGGACATCAATGAAGTGCTGATTCCGAAGATTAAGAACATGATTGAAAACAGTTCAGCTAAGGTTTACTTTTTAACGGGTATTGGACTGGTATTCCCATTTATACGTAGCCATAACGTGCTTAACAACCTTCAGAATATCGCCAAAAAAGCACCAACAGTTGCATTTTTTGCTGGAGAATACAATGGGTACTCGCTGGAACTTTTTGGCTTAATGAAAGATGATAATTATTACCGTGCATTCAATATTGCTAACTATAAATTAAAGAAATGAATCTTAAAGATTTCTTCGTTAAGGACATTAACCGTACAATTGAGACGGTTATTAAAGCAGATGACCAAGAACATGTGTTGGATGAAGTGGTTGAATATGTTGTCACCAATGAGGTATCAAAAAAGATTGGTGACTTTTTTTCTGCTTATAATGATTACCGTGATGCAAACGGGGTCTGGATTTCTGGTTTTTTCGGTTCTGGTAAGTCACATCTGTTGAAGATTCTGTCCTATGTGTTGGAAAACAAGGAATTCAACGGCTATAAACTTGGTGAACTTTTCGCTGAGAAGATTGAGACAGACAAAATCCTCAAGGGTGATATTCAAAGTGCAACACGGATACCATCGGAATCAATACTCTTCAATATTGACCAGCAAGCACAAATTACCAGCAAGCAGGAAGAAGATGCCCTGCTGAACGTGTTCTACAAAGTTTTTAACGACCATCTTGGGTACTTCGGTGCACAACGCCATGTGGCAGAATTTGAACGCTGGATTGACAACGAAGGTAAATACAAGGAGTTTCAGGAAGAATTCGAAAAGGCAACTGGTGAGTTCTGGTCGAATGCACGCAGAAAATATTTTTCACCAAAGGTCAAAGAAGGCATTGGTCAGGTACTTTCAAAACTGTTGGGCGGAAAACCTGAAAAGTATTCCAATATTATTGAGACAATACGAAACGACTCCAGCATATCGGTTGATGATTTTTGCACGAAGGTGAGTGAATATATCAAAACCAAACCAAAGGGATTCAGGCTGAATTTCTTTGTGGACGAAGTTGGTCAATTCATATCCGAAAACACCAAACTGATGCTTAACCTTCAGACCATTGCAGAGACCCTTGCTACAAAAACAAAGGGGAACTCGTGGATATTGGTTACCTCACAAGAAGATATGGAGCGTGTAGTCGGTGATATGAGCAAAAGCCAGCAGAATGATTTTTCGAAAATTCAGGCACGGTTTAAATTGAAGATACCATTAACATCTGCCAATGTGGATGAAGTGATTGAAAAAAGGCTTCTCAGCAAAACCGAACCTGCAAGAGTACTTCTGAAAACATTATGGAAAAACGAACAATCCAAGATGGAAACCCTGTTATCATTTTCTGAAGTGGGTGTACAATTTAGGGGTTATCAGGACGAGAAGGATTTTATCAGTAAATATCCATTCGTTTCTTACCAGTTTGATTTGTTCCAGCAGTGCATCAGGGCGCTTTCGAACCATAATGCCTTTCAGGGGAAGCATGCATCCGTTGGAGAAAGGTCAATGCTTGGAGTGTTCCAACATGTGATTCAGCAGATTGAAACCAAAGACCAGAATGCATTTGTCAGCTATGATTTGTTGTTTGAGGGCATCCGTTCCACCATTCGTGGCGAACTGCAAAGTGCTATTATTCTTGCAGAAAGGCAGGTTGATAATCCATTTGCCGTGAAAGTACTGAAGGCACTGTTCATGGTAAAATATTACAGCAATTTCAAAACTACTGCCAGAAATATCTCGACCCTGATGATTGACAGCATTAAGGTTGATTTAAAAGAACATGACAAAAAAATTAATGAAGCACTGGCTCTTCTTGAAAACCAAACCTACATTCAACGAAACGGTGACCTGTATGAATACCTGACTGACGATGAAAAGGATATCGAAGAAGAGATTAAAGCTACTGATATTGACAATGGTCAGATAACAGACCTGTTTAAACAAATCATTTTTGATACCATAGTCGGTGATAACAAGATTAGGTATCTGGAAAACAAACAGGAATATGATTTTACAAGCAAGATTGATGGTGTGATATTAGGCAAGGATAAGGAACTCACCGTTGAAATAATCACACCAAATTTCCAAGACCATGACAGGGAAGATTTCTTTAAATCCCAGACGATGGGTTACAATACCCTGATGATGATGGTTCTTCCCGATGATGCACACATGCTCATGGATGTCAGGATGTACCTGAAAACCGAAAAATACATCCGTCAGAACCAATCCACCACGAATAAAGATAATGTCAAGCGCATTCTCTTTGAGAAGGCTCAGCAGAACACAATGAGAAGAGCATCACTTGTTACCCTGCTAAGAAGGTTATTGGGTGAATCAGCCGTGTACATGAACGGGATGAAGCAAGATGTAAATGGCACATCTGATGGTAAAACAAAGTTGGTCAATGCCTTCCAGAACCTGATTAAACTGGCATACCCGAACCTGAAGATGCTCGGAAGCACTGTATATACTGAAGATACTATCAAATCCATTATCAGGAACACGCAGGATGATTTGTTTGGCACGGATGACTCAACATTATCCGAAGCCGAAAGTGAAATGCTGAATATTATACAGAGAAGGAAAAAGATGTCGGAAAGGACATCACTGACTGATATTCGTGACTACTTCGCTAAGAAGCCATATGGGTGGTATCAGAATGCCGTATTCAGCATCGCAGCCAAATTATATAAACGTGGGAAAGTTGAACTTTCACAGGATTCTAACCTGTTGGACGATGATGGTGCACTGAATGCTTTCATAAGCAACAGACTTTATAGCAACACCTTGCTCGAACCACAGGTAGATTATGACCCACGGCTTATTAAGCAACTGATGACAGTTTACAGTGAGTATTTTGATGAAACGTGCCCAGCGAAAGAAGCCAAAGAGGTGGCACTGGCATTCAAGAGTAAACTCACTCAGGAATTGGGGTGGTTAAACCAAATGTTGATGAGCAAGGAGACATACCCATTCCTATCTATACTTAACCTTGTGGCTGAATTTGTGGAAAAACTTACAAAAAAGGATTATACCTACTTCCTGACCAGTGTAAAAGAGTTTGAAGACGAATTGCTTGACCACAAAGAAAAAACGGTTGACCCCATCAAGCGGTTCTGGAACGGTGAACAAAAGAACATTTATGATTCTATCCGTAAATTCTTTTCTGGCAACCAATCCAACCTTGACTACATTCAGTGTGAGGAACTGGATGTGCTTCGTGAAGTAAATGACCACTCCACACCATACAATGGAACACTGATTAGGGATGCCAAATCAGCAAAGGACACGCTGACAAAGAAAGTGCTCAATCAAATCGAAGAAGAAAGGAAGCTGACTGAAGCAGAGATTAGTAAAGCTAAAAACCTGATTCAATCCCATGATGATTTTAATGCACTGGATGAAAGCAAACGTATGCAGGTTCTTAAACCATTTGAAGATGAAGCCAAGAAGATTAAGGAGCAGCGTTTCATAGCTAATTTAAGGGGTACACGAGCATATGTTAAGGGTGAACTACTTGAAAAACAGTTGACTGAAATGGCAAAATTGGCTTTGCCACCTGAAAATCCTGACACTCCAATAGTGCATTATCAACGAATTAATACAGTGAGGGTTGAGTTTCCAAAGACCGAACTCAAAACCAAAGAGGATGTGGAAAAATATGTGGAAGCACTGAAAGCCAAACTGACAGAATTGATAAATGATAATAAAAGGATATCTCTTAACTCATGAATACCAACCAAATTAAAAGATTTGCGCAAGAGACAAGAAGAAAATTGTTGGAACAGGTTAGTGCAAAACTCAACTTTGTTTTAACCACTGATTCTGCTGAATTACGTGAAAAAACAAAGCAGTTAAAACAACTCAGGCAGGAACTCGGCAGAACTACTAAGGAGCAGTTGATTGAAAAAGTTGCTTACACATGGTTTAACCGCCTGATGGCTCTGCGTTTCATGGATGCCAACGATTATCAGCCACTGGGTATACGTATTATAACACCGAAAGATGGATATACAATTCCTGAACTCCTTGATGAAGCAAAACGAGGTAACCTTCCTGAAGAACTACGGATAAACCGAGAAAGAATATATAAGTTACTGGATAACAAGATACCAAGCACGAATCCACAGAATGAGGTATTTAAAGAGTTATTAATTGCAACTTGTAACCATCTGAATACTAATTTCCCATTCCTGTTCGAAAAAATCAACGATTACACCGAACTACTCTTGCCTGATGACCTTACCAGCGATTTTTCAATTGTGAAGGATATACGAGAT
>Ga0255341_1004683_pt1 | contig 14147 bp, 9 predicted proteins | sample wastewater_treat_8_FD_192418 | JGI IMG/M metagenome (GOLD analysis project Ga0255341, IMG submission 192418) | Wastewater microbial communities from Lulu Island WWTP, Vancouver, Canada - plant12 | ecosystem: Engineered > WWTP > Wastewater > Unclassified | place: Canada: Vancouver, British...
TGCTGATTGCGGGCTTCTCGAGGATGCGCTCGATCTGATAGACGCCTTGCATCTGCTCCAGGCGCCGCCCGGCAAGTGTGCCGTAATTGCGGATGAGGCTTTCGCGCGTCACCTGAACGCCGGCGACGGCGCAGTTCTCGCGCGTCGCAAGATCGGTAATCTGCTGGGCACAGCGGCGGCCGGGGTCTTTGGAGAGGTACAGATGGTCACCGAGCAGCAGCAGGAAGGGCTCGCCGCCCGTAAAACCGCGCGCGCAGGCGACCGCGTGCCCGTAGCCGAGAGGCTCCGCCTGCGCCCGGAAGCTCAGGCGCCCAAGCAGGTCGTCAATGCGCTCGGCCTGCAGCTTCGCCCAGTCCGCGCCCTCGTACGCGATCAGGAGGTTTTCGCGCAGCAAGCGCAACTGGGCGATGTACTGCTCCTCGTCGCCCGGCGCGCAGACGATGCAGAGATCTTCCGCCCCGCTGAACAGCGCCTCCTCCGCGATAAGCTGGATGGCGGGCTTGACGAACCCGTCCCGGTCCACTATCGGGAGCATGGACTTCTGGACGGGCGTGGCGGCCGGGTAGAGCCTCGCGCCCCGCCCGGCGGCCGTGATGACAGCTTTTCGGATGTTCATGGTGTGGTCACCGTTTCTGGTCTGGCGTTTGTTTCGGCAGGAGGACGGCATTTGTCCTGCCTGATGCCGTTTGGAGTGCGAAAGCAGAGCTTTCGCTTTTCTCTGTGCTTCGACTCGGAGTTCTCCGGAACGACGGGCCGAAGCACCCGTGACAAAGCAACACTTACGTTCCGCACTCCAGAAAAGGCCCCGCTGCGCTTGCGGTGCGGCGCCGGAGGGAGTATGCTGGCGCAAGCACTCTTCTTTGGAGGTAATGAATTGGCGAATCTGTATAAGGGCTCGGAGCCCGTTCCCGCGGACGCGGTTGTTCTGTTCAACGGCAAGGACCTGTCGAACTGGCACAAGCGCGGCTCGGACGACCCCGCGGGCTGGACGGTTGCGGACGGCTACTTCGAGGTGAAGCCCGGCACGGGCGACATCTGCACGAAGGAGACGTTCGGGAGCTTTCAGCTTCATGTGGAGTTCTGGCTGCCGCTGATGGCGGATTGCCAGGGCCAGGCGCGCGCGAACAGCGGCGTGTACATTCAGGGGCGCTACGAGGTGCAGGTGCTGGACTCGTACGGGCTGGACAGCAAGGACGACGACTGCGGCGGGCTGTACAAGCTGGCCGCGCCGATGCTGAACGCCGGGCGTCCGCCTGAGAACTGGCAGACGTACGACATCTACTTCATCGCGCCGAAGTACAACGAGCACGGCGTGAAGACGAAGAACGCGAGGCTGTCGGTGCTGCTGAACGGCGTGTGGATTCACCACAATCTGAACCTGCCGCAGCCGACGCCGGGGAACATGGACGACAACTGCGGGGAGCCGGGGCCGGTGCTGCTGCAGGACCATGGCAACCTGATCCGGTTCCGGAACGTGTGGGCGCGGCCGATCGGGTAGTTTCGCTGGCCGGGGCGTGGTGCGCAATCACGCCCCGGCATCAAAAAGCGAAAGCTCTGCTTTCGCACTCCACAGGCGCGAAACGCCGCCTGCCCAACGATGGTGCTGCCCTTTCAAGGCGGCGCCGGGCGAATGCCGCGGCTTGCAGCCGCGTTCGCACGGTGACGGGCTGCAAGCCCCACCGTCCTGTTTCGGGTGGCCCTGCAAGGGCAACCCGATCTCAGAGGACCCACCTCCGGATGCCGTGGATGCCGGATCAAGTCCGGCATGACGTTGCGCGGCCGCATCCCCGTTGATGCCGGGTCAAGCCCGGCATGACGTTGTGTGGGCCCTGCCAAGGGCAAGCCGAAAGCGGGCCAACGCGAACTCGGAAGAGCGAAAGCGCTGCTTTCGCACTCCACAGGGCGGATTTGACGGGAGTTCGCGGGAGCGGTATGCTCGAACGCGAGGCGGATGGACGCTGCGCCTCCGGCGAATCACCGAGGGAGATGACAATGAAAGACCCGTTCCGCGCGGCCACTCTTGCGCTGGCCGCTTGTGCTGCTTTCGCTTTGCGGCCGGCTCCGGCCTGCGCCGCCCCGAACTCGGACACGTGGCTGAAAGTGTCCCGCGTTGAGCGCGCGCCCGCCGTGGACGGCAGGCTGGATGACGCAGCGTGGGCCGAGACGCGCCAGGCGTCCGGGTTCACTGTGCTCGGCAAGCAGAAGCTCGCCAGCGCGCAGACACACGTGAAGGCCGTGGCGACTTCCGAGGCACTCTTCATCGGCATCCTGTGCGACGAGCCGCGCATCGGGCAGCTCGTGTTCAAGGAACGCCCCCTCGATGACAAGGTGTGGGAGGACGATTCGGTGGAGCTGTTCCTGGACTCGGACAACTCGAAGACCGACATCCTGCATCTGATCGTGAACCCCGCCGGATCGCGGTATGACGGGCGCATCAAGGCAGAAGGCACAGCCACGGGCCGGGATCTGGACGACGACGAAACGTGGAACGGCGACTGGAAGGCCGCCTGCACGCGCGGGGCGCGAGGCTGGAGCGTCGAAGTGCGAATACCGTTTTCGACGCTCGGCCTGCAGGACGGACGCCAGCCGCGGATGATGGGCGGCAACTTCATGCGCACGCGCCAGGCCGGCGAGACCGAGCTGTCGTCGTGGATGCCCTGCCAGGCGACGTTCCTGGAGCCGATGTCGCACGGCGAGATTGCTCTGCCGGACACGGACGGCAGCCTGGTGGGGCTGGTGTGCGAGCGAGCCGCGACTCAGATGGTGGGACAGGGCGCGATTGAAGCGGGGATTCTGAACCTCTCGAAGAAGCCCGCGCGCACCCGCCTGAAGTACAACCTGAGCGGGCCCACATCCTCCGTCGGCAAGAGCGGGGATCTGCAGGCCGCGCCGGGCGGGAGCACGCCGCAGATCATCCCGCTGAGCATCGAGAAGCCGGGGCAGTATCTGCTGACGCTGGAGTTGGAGGACGCGGATTCGGGCAAGCCGCTCGGGATGCTGCACCGGGTCTTTCGGGCCGTGCGGACGGTGGAGATTCAGGAGAAACTGTACGCGATGCTCTACAGGCGCATCGAGGCGGCGGTGTCAGTGAACCTGCCCAACGAGCAGAAGCCGGGCGCCACCCTGCGCGCGGTGCTTCTGGACCGCAGCGGAACGAAGGCGCTGGCAGTGAAGCAGATGAAGGCGCCCGAGTCCGGATCGGCGCTTGTCAGCTTCAAGGCGGAGGGACTCCCGGCGGGCAGGTATCTCGTGAAGGCGACAGTGTCCGCCGCGGGCGGGGTCAGTTACACCAGCTTCAGCCGCCCCTACCCCTACGAGCCGAAACCGAAGGTGGGCTTCGACAGGCAGGGGTTCCTGACGGTGGGCGGCAAGCCGTTCTTCCCCGTGGGGATGTACACCATTCAGGACAAGGGCGGGAAGAACCACGCGGGGCTGCAGAAGGAAGCCGCGCAAGCGGGCTTCAACACGACGGTCTTCTATGCGTACACGAACAGCGCTCTTCTGCCGCTGATGGACGCCGCGGCGCAGTCGGGGCTAAAGGCGTTTGTGTATCCGACGGTGCCGGTCAGCGTCCGCAAGGGCGATGAGACGCGGGAGCAGATGATCGCCGACGTAAAGGCGCGGATGAGCCACCCGGCGCTTCTGGGATGGTACATCGTGGACGAGCCGGAAGGCATCGGCAAGGCCTCGGCGGATGTGGCCGAGGAGCTGTACCGCCTCGTGAAGGAGACCGACCCGCAGCACCCCTGCTCGATGGTGACGATGTCGCCGACGGCGGCGGGGCTCTACAGAGACGGCACGGACATTATGTGGGTGGACCCCTACCCCATCCCGCACGCGCCCGCCGACACAGTGGGCAAGGTGACGGCGGGAGCCGTTGCGGCGGTGGAGAAGGACAAGCCGGTGTGGGTGATCCCGCAGGCGTTCGACTGGGGCATCTGGAGAGACGGCAAGTTCCTGGTGGAAGGCGTGCATCGCCCGACGGACGCCGAAGAGCGCTGCATGACCTATCTCGCGCTCGTGAACGGAGCGAAGGGGATCATCTACTGGGCGTTTCTCGGTTCGCGCTACAGCATTCTGGACTACCCCGAGCACTGGGCCTATATGAAGAAGCTCGCCGGGGAGATGCGCACCCTGACGCCCGCGCTGCTGACTCCCAGCGTGACGGGCGTGCTGAAGATCGCGCCCGCGGATGCCCCGCTCGATACGATGCTGAAGCGCGTCGCGGGGCAGTGGTATGTGTTCGCCGTGAACAGAAACCCGCAAAGCTGCTCCGCGCGCATCACCCTGCCGAAGGCGCTGAAGGCGAAGACGGCCGAAGTGCTGTTCGAGAAGCGCTCGGTGGGCGTCGCGGGCGGATCGTGGAAGGACGACTTCAAGCCGCTCGACGTCCACGTGTACCGGCTCGCGGCGGACTAGCATGCCGGTCGAAGTGATGACGCGGAGCGCCGCGGACAATGACTATCTGCACAAAGACTTCCACGGCGCTCTCAACATCGCCATTGAATATCTGCACACGCGCTTCGGAGAGGGCGCGGTGCGGGAGTATATCCGCCGCTTCGCGCGGAGCTATCACGCTCCGCTGACGCGAGAGCTTGCGTCGGAGGGACTTCCGGCGATGCGAAGATATCTGGAACGCATCTACGCCGCCGAGGGCGGCAGCGTCCGCTTCGTGCCATCGGAGGATGAGTTGACCGTGACCGTGAACGCCTGCCCGGCGGTCCGCCACATCCGCCAAAGCGGAGGCCAGCCGGCGCGGATGTTCGCCGAGACAACCCGCGCTCTGTTTGCGGCTGTATGCGAAGGCACGCCGTTCGGCTTCCGGCTCGTGGAATACGACGACGCCACCGGCCACAGCGTGATGCGGTTCTTCCGGAGGCCGGCTTGATCTCGTGCACCGAGTTCATCCCGGCCTACAGCGAGCTGTTCCGCTTCCTGGAAGACACGGGCGGCGAGCAGGCGGTGCGGGACTTCTGGGAGCACATCGCGGACGAGTTCCTGGGCAACCTGCGCGGCCTGGTGGAGCAGAACGGGATTCGCGGGTGCTGGATGTACTGGTCGCGCACGCTGAACGAAGAGGCGGCGGACTTCCGGATGGAGCTGGACGAAGAAGCGGGCGAGTTCAGGATCGAGATGCGGCGCTGCCCGTCCCGGGCGGTATTGAACAGCACGCCCCACATAGAACCCTACCACGACTACTGCCGTCACTGCGAAGTGCTGTATCGCCGCGTGCTGGAGCCGCTCGGCTATGAGTACAGCATTGATCTTTCGCGGTGCGACGAGGCCAGATGCACTCTGCGGGTGCGGCGGGCAGCCGGACGCGCGGGACTGATGTCCCCGGAGAACGGCGGCGCGTGAGGCATCTCACGCTCCATCGTCCGTCTTCTTTCGTGTCACGCCTCACAGCCGCGCGCTACGAGTGCGCTGTTACTTCACGTTCTGAGCCAGCATCATCTGCGAGCCGACGACGTACGACTTCGCGGGCTGAAGCTTGCCGTTGACCTTCTCCTTGTAGAGATACACGCGGTGTAGCATCACGTCCTGCCCCTCACGCGCCGCGACCTCCACCGAGAAGTAAGACGTGGTCCGCACTTCGATGGCCGAGCGCGTGTTGTCCGTCCACTGAACGCCGCCCTCCGGCGGACCCCACCCCGAACTCACGAGCTTCACCTTGAGGATCGCTGACTTCGGGAACTTCGTCATGACGGCCTTCTTCGCAAGAGCGCGCAGCGCGTCGGCGTCCTTGCCCTTGTACTTCTCCGGCCTCATGAACACCTTTGCGGCCTTCTCGAGCTGTTCCTGCCGGATGAAAGCGCGCATGGCGGCGACGGCGGATTTCGCCTCGCCCAGCCTCGCATCGCCTTCCGGCAGCACCTTCGCCAGGTCCGCCAGCCGCGGGTCGGCTTTCTCCAGCCACTCCTGCTGCCGGAACGCATTCTTCACCGTGTACTCTCTGGCGGTGTCAATGAAGCTCTGAGTCACCCGGTCGCGGTTCGACTCCCACACCTGGACTCTCAGCTTCGTGCCTGAGTAGTCGCTGTACCCCTGAAGCTGCACGTCCGTTCCCGACGCCGCGATCTCATCAATCAGCGCCTTCGCCGCGAGATACTGAGCGTGGCTCGCGGCCAGGTCTTCGGGATACGTGGCCTCGGAACTGAACTGGCGGAACTGCTCCAGCTTCTTGAGCTGCTCCTCGGCGGTTCCCGCAGAGGCGCTCTGCTTGTCCTTTGCCTCGTTGTACCGCTTCTCAACCGCATCATAGCGGCCGCGGGCCGCCACGACGTCGGGGTGATCCCAGGACTCGCTCTGATACTCTTTGATGGAATCGAGGCTGGCTTTGGCCACGCGCAGCGGCTCTCTGGCCATGTGTGGGTTCCTGGCATCGAGTTCCGCCTCCGCATCCTTCAGCGACTCCAGGCAACGGTCCACCTTGAACTGCACGGAGTTGGGAAGTGGAGCGGCTGCAAGAGGTGTCGCGGCCTGGAAGAGCACCGCAAGCCCGACAATGAGCGCCACGAGCGCGGCGCCGCGAAAGTAGACGTTCATCTGATACCTCCCTTTCGAGCGGCGGGGGTGAACACAGACACCCCCCGCCATCGCTGTTGTTCGGGGCTTCTTTTCGCCCCGAACGCAGCGCGGGCAGCGGAGACGCCCGCGCATCGTCCGTCTGGAGCTGGCAGACGCTAGAAGAATATCTGCATCTGGCCCTTCTGCGACTCGAGCACCGGTGGAGTTGTCGAAACATTCCAGACTCCGAATGCCGACACGAACTGGCCCGGCAACAGGCCGTTATCGGGATAGTCGACCAGCACAGACTCACCCGACCCGTCGTTGACATAGAACCTGGAGGTCGACCCATCAACCGGCGTCACCCAACCCCACGTCTTGTAGTGGAAGCTCTTCGCCGCCGCCCTGACGGCTGCGTCATTCAGAAGCGTCTTGTTGGACATCCCGACGACGGGACTTCCAATGCTGATGTCGTCCCACGCGACATCACCGGACGTGGGGTCTGCCGAGCCAAGCGTCACGTAGTTCGAGGCCGCGGCGTCGAACCACCAGCCGAACTCGCCCTTGTTCTCGACCGAATGGGCAGCGTTCCAGACGCTCCACTTCACGATCCAGAGGCTGAAGGGATTCTCTGTGTAGGTGATGTCGAGCCGGAAGTGGTGCCAGCCCACTTCGATGGGCATGCCCGTGTCCACGGTGTAGAGCGACGCGTTCGGGTCTCCACCGCCCGCAATGCCATCGTAGTACTGAATCTGGTAGGTCGCGGCGCCGTTAGCGCCGATGCGGATCATGCTGTTATCGTCGTTGGTGTCGTCGCCCGCTATCCCAAGCATGCTGTAGTTCGGCTCTCCGGTATCCCGGAGCCAACCCTGAAGCACTATATGCCTGTTGTTATCCAGGTGGACCCATTTGCGGATACGCGACACCTGCCACGCGGGTATCGTGTAGCACTGCCCGGAGCCGTCGCGCCCCGGAGCAGAGATGATCCCCGAAAAGCCGGCCTGCAGGTTCCAGTCGCCATACGGAGCGGCTGCGCCAATGTCGTAACCCTCCCACGTCTCGGACCACGAAGGCAGAGAGGCGTTAGCACAGTCCGGAACAAGCAGAAACAGCAGCGCGATCAACGCGTAGATAAGTCCCAGTCTCCTCATTTGTTTCCCCCCATCTGGCGAGCTCAGACCTCACCAGACTCAATCATACCGCTCCGTGGCTCCCAACGCAAGCCTGCTTGTGCAGCGCACAAGGAGAAGACGTTGTCAACGAAGAAGGCTGACTGCGAAGACAGATGCTCCGCCGCGGATATCTACAGTTGCCAGAAGGGATTACAGCGATAGCGCCGTACGCGGTCTCGGGTGCGCTGCTTGCGATCGCGTTTCCGCGGGCCAACCAGTCTGCCATCGCCTGGTCTGTCCTTGCGCCATTCTTTTACTGCATCTACCGGCTGCCGTGGAACCAGGTTGTTATTATGAGCTTCGCATTCGGCGCCGGGTTCGTTGCGGCGCTCGTCTGGTGGGTTGGCTTGTTTGGCGCCCTGCTCCTCATCCTGCTGGCGACGCTGGTCTCGTTGATCTTCTTCGTGGGGTTCGCGGCGCTGGCCAGGGCGCTGGGTTCGGAACTCGGGCCGTGGGGCAGGTTGTTGCTGCTGCCATCGCTGTGGGTGTTTGTGGAATGGCTGAGCTCGCTCTGGATAACCGGTTTTCCGTGGTGGAGCATCGGCACTTCGCAATACCGCGCACTGCCGCTGCTGCAGATATCGAGCGTAACCGGTGTCTGGGGTGTCTCATTCCTGCTGGCGCTATCGAATGCGGTCATCGCCAACGCGGTGGTGTCATCGAATCGGAGAATCCGGCGCCGCGTTGTTGTGCAGCAGGTGGCGCTTGTGGCGGCGGTAACAGCGGGGCTGTGGGCGTGGGGGGCAAGGGCAATGGACGTCTATCACCCAGGCGGCAGGAGCCTGCGCGCGGGGGTGATACAGGGAAACATCCCGCAAAACGTGCCGCACGACCGCGATTACGTCGAGCAGGTCTGGCGCACCTATGGCGATCTCACAGCCCAAGCTGCAGACCAGGGCGCAGAGTTCATCCTGTGGCCGGAGGGCACGATTCCCGGACGCGTGACGCGGAATCCGGTGCTGCTGGGCAAGCTGGAGACGATTGCAGGCAACTCCGGCGATGTCCGCCTTCTGGCGGGCGGCCGCGACGAAGGAGAAATGGGAGAGGTCTACAACTGCGCGTTTCTGGTGGGAGCCAACCGGGGGCTGCTGGGCAGGTACGCAAAGGTGCATCTCGTGCCCTTCGCTGAGTTCGTGGTCCTTCGGAACTACCTCCCCAACCTGACGAGATACCGTGTGCTGCCCTACGATGTCTCGCCGGGGCAGGAGGTCAACACCCTCAGCGACGGCGCGGACAGTTTCGGCGCGGTCATCTGCTTCGAGTCCATCTTCCCGCAGATCTCGCGCCAGCTTGCCAGCAGAGGGGCGCAACTGCTGTGTGTTCTCACAAATGATGCCTATTACGACCGGACCGCGGCGGCCGAGCAGCACCTGTCGAAAGCAGTCTGCAGGGCAGTTGAGAACAGAAGGTTTCTTCTTCGCGGAGCATCAACAGGCATATCCTGCATCGTGGACCCGTGCGGCCGGATCATCGCAAGAGCGCCGCTGCGAGAGGAGAAGGTGCTGACAGCCAGCGTCACGCTGATTGCTGAGAAGAGCTTCTATACGCAGCACGGCGACTGGTTCGTCTATGTCTGCATGGCGGCCGCGGCGATGCTGGGGGCTATTTCCCTCCGTGGCGCGCGAGCAAGCCGGCCACGGCCTGCTTCCCGGCGATGAGGGCCGCCCCGCGCGGCGTCGTGCGCGCGGGGTATATGCCCGCCGGGGTCTGTACCTGCCCGGATGTCCGGGCATTGACCGCGGCCCCACGCCGCAGCAGGAGTTCTGCAGCCTCCGCCCGGCCTTCGGTGGCTGCAACGTGGAGCGGCGTGTATCCGTTGCTGTCCGTCGCGTTCGGGTCTGCGCCCGCGGCAAGGAGCAGTTCCGCGATATCAGCCCTCCCCTGCCCAACCGCCCAGTGAAGCGGCGTCATGCCCGGCTTCGTGTCCTTCAATTCGAGGCCAGCATTGTGCTTTACCAGCAGCCGCACAACGGCGGCCGAGCCTCCAAGAACGGCCGTGTGCAGCGGGGTGGCTCCGGAGGCATTCCTGACGTTCACCTTCGCCCCGTGGGCGAGAAGAAGCGCGGCCATGTCTGTGTTGCCGAAGTACGCCGCCATATCCAGAGGCGTGCGCCCGCTTTCGCTGATGACGGCATTGACATCGGCGCGCGCGGTGATGAGCGTCTCGGCGACATCCCGATGCCCGCTGTAAACCGCCATGTGAAGAGGGGTGCCAGCCTTTTTGTCTTGAACGCTGACACTCGCGCCGCTTGCGATCAGGAGCTTCGCCATCGCGGGCTGTCCAGAGCGAGCGGCCCAGTGCAGAGGACTCCAGCCAATCGAATCTCTCGAATTCGCGAGTTCGGGTTGCTTGCGAAGGAGCGCCCTGACTTTCGCGCCATTCCCTTCGACCACGGCATCGCGTATCTGCCGCTCTGCGGGAGGCCCGCAGCCGGACGAGAGCGCGACAATCGCCAGGCCGAGCAGCAGCGCCAGATTGCGGATGGGTTGGATCGCGGCAGCATTCACGCCGCGATTGTAGCGCGACAGCTCCGGGGGTGGCAATCCACGATCATCCGGCAATGCGGCAGACTGCGGGCGGCGTTCCTCACAACGACGGGCCAGAACCAGATGAAGGGCCAGACGGCCTGGATATCCTGAGCACCTTCAGGTCCTCAGCGCCCAGATTGATAACGATCTGAGGAGCTCCGTCCTTCGTCTGGACGGCAACCTCGCGCCCCTCGAGCATCTCGAACACGCTGCCGTCCAGGCCGGAGTCCAGAGTAACCGTCCCCGACTGCGCATCAGGCGAAGGGTTGAAAACCGTCAGGTAGATGGTATCGCCTTCGCCGAAGCGCTCCAGCCAGAGGCCGGCGTTGGAGCAGGAGGCAGGAACGAGCGGCCGCCACCCGGCGCGGTTGATCTCCAGCACAATCGGCATATACTTCCTGTAGAACGGCCGCAGCACGGCGACGTTTGCGGGGTCGTCCCACTTGTAGATGCGGCTCGGATACACACCGTAGAACACGCAGCGCTTGAAGTAGCGTTCCTGCTGCGCCGCGTCCATCGCGCTGTACTGCAGAAGGCACCAGGGCTTCGATGCGGCCATGAAGCGCACGAAGCAGAAGTCGGCATCGGACTTCGGCGACCACCGATCGCCCTGGACCCACGACTCCTCACCGCCCATTGCATCCAGATACGGAGCGCCGAAGCAAGTGTCGGGCGCGCAGTTGCCGAAGACGATCATATCGCGCGAACGCGCCCACTCGGAGGCGCGCCTGGCGAGCGTTACGTGCGAAAACTGCTGCTGAAGCGCGGGTCTGCGCGCCGAGTCGAACGTAAGCGGCTCATCGGCATAGCGCCAATGCTCGCGCCGGTAGTTCAGGTTGTTCCGGTAACACTCCATCGTGTCGAGATACACCCCGCCCAACCTGCCCCGAATCAGTTCCGCCGTCTCGAAGCTTCCGTTCGTGAGCAGATCGCCCGTTTCGCCCGCTGCCGTAAGGCGGACATCATCCACCCAGACCACCGAAGGGTCTGGCAGCCAGGCATGCTGCCCGGCCCCGACGTGCACGGCAAAGGGCCGCTTCTCCGCGGCGATTGTGAAAGTGTACCGGCGCCACTGCGGCCCCAGATTCTCCATCTTGAAAGTGTTGCGCTGCCACTGCCCGTCTTCATACTGGAAGTTGACCTCCCATGCGACGGCAGTCCCGGCTTGTGGGACCCGTTCGCCCTTTGCGCTGAAGGAGAGCTCGAACGGCCCCGCGGACTCGCCTGTGTAGTAGAAGCGCTGGTCAATGCCGCGAAGGTAGTGCTCCCAGTACGTTTTCGAGCGCACGGGCGCGAGGCGAACCGACCGGCCGCCGGAGGCGCTGCAGGCGGTGTCTATTTCGACAGACGGCACCGCGCAGGTGCGCCGTGCGTTCCAGCCCTCGATCCACCACTGCCCCGGGACACGCTCGATCTCCCGCAAGATCTCCATATCCCAGGCCCCGCTGCTGAAGCTGGCGCCCTCCGGGGGCGGCAGGGCGGGGTTGGGGTTTACTATCATCATGTTCTCCTTCCGGCCGGGCTGGCGGAAGAAGTATCCCTGCGGGTTGCCCCAGTTGTCTTCGATGCAGCTTCCCGCATAGGCCGCGTATCGCATCCAGCTGTCGGGGAAGTACTCCGCGCCTCTCAGGCTCTTCACGCGGCCGGCGGTGATCAGCGCAGCCCGCGGTTCCATCGGGCCGGAGAGTTCGGAGCCGATTCCGGGCTGCTGCTGGTGGTGGTGAATCCAGGGCTCGGCGTAGGCCATGGAATACATCCCCTTCGAGCGCGCCCAGCCGAGGCTGCTGGCCGACTCGATAAAACCGAAGCCGAGGTCCTGGGCGCCACCCGGCACCCACTCGGGAGTGGTAAACGCCATCCACTGGCCTTCCCGCTCGACACGCTTGCGGAACGCCCACTCGAACATACCGTGAAAGCGGTCCGCCGCGCCGCGAAAACCCGCGCGGGCGTCGAACGCGAACAGATATGCGGTGAAGGAGGCGCAGTTGGCCCACCGGCCGGCGTCCGGCGACAGTCCCAGATCGAAACGGATGCGTAGCTCGCGCCGTGCGGCGTCGTACTCCGTCTGGAAGACGCGGGGCTCCGCAAGATCAACAGCCAGCGCAATGCCCCGCATGTCCTTCGACGCGATGCAAGCGAGAGGGTAGCGGTCGTCACAGCCGTCGCGCCCGGCGCCGTACCAGCGGTCGCCGCGCCGGTAGATTCGGCCCGGCTCGATGGTGCGGCTGCGGCGGACATCGTCGAACCAGGTTCCTCCGATGGCATCGAACGGGATGGCGAAGTAGGCGCTCACGGCCCGGTCCTTGCGGCGGTCGCTCCGCACGTGGCAGCGGATCTCGACAGAGGCGCCGTCCGGCTGATAGGTAACGACGCCGCTGAGGCCAGACTCCTCGATCCGGAACTCCTGATAGACCCGTGAGTCCATCTGGAAGCAGGGCGAATCGGGGGATGTGACGGAGTAGCGGGCCTCTTTCAGGGTAACGTCACGGAAGGCCGCCTCCCACTTCGCGTCACTGGCGGCGAGAGCAACCTCTACCTGCCTGACGGGGCGGTCGGGGCAGATGACGCGGCTGTTCCGCTGCCAGCCGTGGTCGTACTGGCCGAAATACGCCGACTGCTCGGGCATGGTCTGGCCGTCCGCGTACGTTGCGTATGCGTTGATCGCCAGGCTGGAGTTCATCCAGCCGCCGGTCTCGGCGCCGTTCTTGAGACGGCAGCTGCCGGAAAGCACCAGCGGCCGGGGTTCCTTCTGGTTGAGCGTGACGGTGCACCGCGGCCGGGACTGGCCAGAGCCGCTGACACGCAGCGAGCCGTCGCGCCCCACATCAGACGCGGGCACGCCCCATTTCGACGCGTCGGAGACGGGGGCGGCGAGAAGATCGGGTGCCCCCGGCTGCTCCACGACCTCCTCGAACCGCACCGCCGGACAGGCCGGGAATTCGAAGGCGGATTCCCCGGCAGAAAGCTCCGCAATGCGGCCCGTTTCGCGATCCAGCGACATCTTCAGCCCGTCGCCGGTCCACAGGTCGATTCGCCCGGGCGACTGCCGGATGTCAGACTCGTCCGCGAAGGCAACTGCCGCTGCCGCCGCGCAGAAGATGGCCGCCAACAGCAACACGCAGCTTCTCACTTGCCCATGCCGCAGACCAGGCCGCGCTTCACTCCCGCCCCTTCCAGATGCAGCGGTAATTGAACCGCCGGTTCGGGGCGCTGTCGCCGTCGGTGCAAAATGAGATGGGATCGTTCAGCGCCACCGGATTGTCGGCCCACTTGAAATCGAACGTGAACGAGTCCCCGCCGAATCCCAGAAGGCTGCGGGGCAGGGCGAGCTCCAGCGATTTGCCCGAGGCGCCATAGCGCGCTGTGGCGGTCTCGGCCCACTTGCCGCCATCCCAGCGCATGACCGTCGTCGTCCGGGCGTCAACGACGCGCTGATTGATGAGCAGGTCGTAGCCGAACCAGCCGGTGGACGGGTCGCGGTCGGAGTCTATCAGCAGCAGCATCCAGTTCTTGTCCGTATGAGGCGTCAGCGCCGAGCGTGTCTCGGCATAGAAGCTGACGCTTTTGCGGTCCACGGCAACCTTGCAGGTGACGATGTCGTTGCGGCCGCTGGTGTTCGTGTAGTGCAGCCCGCCGTAGCCGTTGTAGTCGCGGTGCGCGGTATCGCCGATGGTGTCCCGGTACTCGGTCTTGACCTCGCGCCAGTCCGAGAAGCGCCCGTCCATGCTGATGGCCTGGTACCCCTTCAGTTCCGGGATGGGCCGCACGCCTTTGTAGCGGCGGATGTTCTGCGCCATCTGCATATAGTAGTTGTCGGTGTATCCGCCCTTCATCGGCTGGATGCCGCGGTTGAACTCGGCGTTGTACTGGTCTATGAAGATGAAGTCGCTTTTGCGGCGCATGAACTCGCCCTTGTGCCCGTACTTACACTCGTTCCAG
>Ga0255341_1004686_pt1 | contig 14136 bp, 6 predicted proteins | sample wastewater_treat_8_FD_192418 | JGI IMG/M metagenome (GOLD analysis project Ga0255341, IMG submission 192418) | Wastewater microbial communities from Lulu Island WWTP, Vancouver, Canada - plant12 | ecosystem: Engineered > WWTP > Wastewater > Unclassified | place: Canada: Vancouver, British...
AGAGATGAAAGAATAGTTCCATATATTACGAGAGATGAATTAGAGGCGGTTGATGTAGAGTTTGAAAAGTTGACCCTCGAGGAGAAAAAGATGGCTTTATGTGCATTGGTAGATAAAAACAAGCTGTATGTTAATTTATCTGATATTGACGATAAAGAATACAATATTAGTGATAAAGATAGAAAATTTACAGAATCCTTCTATAAAAGGGAGGTTTAATTAATGGAACAAAGGTTTTTATATGAAAAATTAAATGTTGTAAAAGAACTAGGTCAGTTAAAAGATATACCTGAAATAATTGAAAAAGGATTAGCACCCCATATTCATCTTCGTGAGTATCAAGAAGAGGCTTTTCGCTATTTTATTACCTATTTTGAGGAAGAAAACTTAAGGAAAAATAAACAAATACATAATCTTTTTCACATGGCTACAGGCAGCGGAAAGACAGTGATTATGGCGGGTTTAATTCTTTATTTGTATACTAAAGGGTATCGTAATTTCATGTTCTTTGTTAATCAAACTAATATATTGGAAAAAACAAAAGAAAACTTTACTAATCCTCTATCGTCAAAGTATCTTTTCAATGATGTAATTGAATATTTAGGAAATAAAATTAATATTAAAATGGTAGATAATTTTAGTGGAAATGATTTAGAGGAAGATATACAAATTTGCTTTACTACAACACAGAAGCTTCATATGGATTTATTCACACCGAAAGAAAACTCTTTAACATATGAAGATTTTGAAAATAATAAAATTGTATTTATATCAGATGAAAGTCATCATGTAAATACTCTTACCAAAAGGGCATCAAAAGCGGAAAAAGAAGCTAAAAATAGCTGGGAGTATTCTGTTACTAATGCTTTTTACAGAAATAGAGACAATATAATGCTCGAATTTACTGCTACAGCAGATTTAAAAGATACAAATGTTAAAAATAAATACCTAGATAAAATAATCTACAACTATCCACTCATTAACTTTAGGTCTAGTGGATACACTAAGGATTTTCAAAATTTTGGAACAGACAGTGAACCATGGGAGAGAACTTTGATAGCTCTTATTATGAGTGAATATCGTAAGTATCTTTTTGCAGACTGTAAGCTAAATATTAAACCCGTTATTATGCTTAAATCCCAAAAAATTAAAGAATCGGAGGACTTTTACGAGGAGTTCTTCTCTAAAATAGATTCTTTAACAGGCTCAGAAATACAAGAACTTTATTCCGCAAAGATAGATATACTTACACAAGCATTAGATTACTTTAAAGCTAAAGACTCAAGCTTTCAACTGTTAGAACATAGTTTAAAAAGTAGTTTTACTAGGGATAACTCAATTATTATTAATGGAGCTGCAGATAATAGCAGAGAAAATCAATTGCTTGTTAACTCCCTAGAGGACGAAGACAATCCAATTCGTCTTATTTTTGCTGTAGATATGTTAAATGAAGGTTGGGATGTACTTAATCTATTCGATATAGTAAGGCTTTATGATACGAGACAAGCAAGTGGAAAAGCTGGTAAAATCGGTGCATACACTATAAAAGAGGCTCAGTTAATAGGTCGTGGTGCGAGATATTGTCCATTTAAAGTTTCAGAGGAACAAGATCGATTTAAAAGAAAATATGACAATGATCTTAACAATGAGTATCGCATATTAGAAACTATGTTTTTTCATAGCAGAAATGATTCACGTTATATAGCTGAATTAAGACAGGCTTTAATTGCAACAGGGCTTCAGGATGAAAATCCTATTAAATTAGAATATAAACTAAAAAAGGAATTTAAAGATACTGAGCTTTATAAAAAAGGATTAGTATTCTCAAATAAGCGTATTCCAAAAGGAAGAGATGAAGTAAAATCATTAGAAGAAAGAATTAGAAATAGGGTATATAGATATACACAAAAAACAACCCGAGGTGCAGTAGTAAATTTAATTGGAGATAATAAAACATCAACAACTGCTTCAGAAATAAAAACTATAAAATTTAAAGATATTGATTATAATGTATTGCTTGGTGCAAGTGAAAAGTTTAATGAACTTAGATTTAGTGTGATACAAAGCAAGTTCCCGCATGTGAAAACGTTGAAAGAATTTTTAACCTCAGAAGAATACCTGGGGAACTCTACGATTGAGATTAAATATTTTACTGAAAACATCACTGGTAGGGATTTATTTAAGGCTTGTATAGGAGCATTTGAGAAAGTATCAAGCTATATAATTTCCTTGAAACCAGAATATATTGGAACGACTGAATTTGAGCCAAAAGCAATTAAATCTGTTATTAAGGATAAGAGTATTTATCTATCTAGGCTTGATGAAAATGGTGGAAAAGGTGTATCACAAGTGAATTGTCCCAATCCAGAATATCAGATTGATTTATCAAAAGAGAGTTGGTATGTTTTCAACGATAATTATGGGACTAGTGAAGAAAAATTATTTATTAAATTTTTCAAAACTGATATTGAACCAAAATTAAAGGCTAAGGGATTAGAGTATTATGTAGTTAGAAATGAAAGAATACCCGAACTTGCTATTTATAGCTTTGAACATGGTGAACGATTTGAGCCTGATTATCTGCTTTTTGTGGCTAAAAAGAACAGTGATAATATATCTAACTACCAAACCTATATTGAACCTAAAGGGAATCATTTACTTAAGGAAGATAAATGGAAAGAGGAATTTTTAAATGAAATAGGGGAAAAGCATTATATTTCTAAAACTTTAATATCTGGAAATGAGTATAAAATAATGGGGTTACCTTTTTATAATGATCAATACCGAAGAGAAGACTTCTTAGAAAAAGTATCTGCATGGATAGATACAATTTAAATTTTGGCTTTAGTAAAGTAGAAAGGAGGTTTTGTTGTGGCGGTACGAGGGAAAAGCATAAACTTATTTCTGATGGATGGGACAGCTGTTGGGAGGATAAAATGTACTCTCGCTAATTGGACGGGTGTTGCTTATAAAATACCTAGAACAGAACTTGATAAATGTAAAGAGCGGGAAGATCTTAAGCAAAGTGGCGTTTACTTTTTATTTGGGACATCTGATGAAACGGGAGAAAATATTGTCTACATTGGTCAAGCAGGGGCAAGAAAAAATGGTGAGGGCTTACTTTATCGTCTGCAGGAACATAAAAGAGATGATAGCAAAGATTATTGGACAGAAGCGGTTGTCTTTACTACTTCAAACAATTCTTTTGGGCCAACTGAAATAAGCTATTTAGAAAATAGATTTTTTAATTTAGCTAAAAACGCAAGAAGATATAGTGTTAAAAACAATAGCGATCCAACGTCAGGTAATGTAACTGAAGAAAAAGAAAGTGAGTTGGAGGAGTTTATAGAGTATGCTGAAATAGTTATGGGGACATTCGGTCATAGAGTATTTGAATCCCTTGAAGAAAAGCCAACTAATAAAGAAATTAAGGAAGTAGAAATTGATGATGAGCCTGTATTATTTTTGAAAACTTCTAAAGCTGAAGCCAAAGGCCGAAGAACTAATGAAGGCTTTGTTGTTTACAAAGGTGCGTTAGTTTCTGTTAATCCTACTAAAAGTTGCCCAGAGACTATTAATAATTTGAGAGAGCGATATAGTGATAGGATAAAAAGTGGCATGCTTCAAGAGGATATACTTTTTACAAGCCCTTCTGCAGCAGCAGGTTTTGTAACATATGCCAGTGCTAATGGCATGATTATGTGGTTAGATAAAAAGGGAAGAACTTTAAAAGAAATAGAAAGCAATGAAGATTAATGTCTCTGGAAGGAGGAAGTGCCTAAATGTCAAATGAATTAATTTCTTTATCAACACTATTTCAAAATAGACTATTTAGAATACCAGATTATCAAAGAGGATATGCATGGAAAAAAGAACAACTAGTAGATTTTTGGGAGGATTTATTAAATCTTCATGAAGATAGATATCATTATACTGGACTTTTATCTTTAAAAGCGGTTAATAAAGAAAGTTTACGCTTATGGGGAGAAGACAGCTGGTTGATTGATATTGGCTATAAGGCATATCATGTTGTAGATGGTCAGCAAAGATTAACCACGTTTTCTATACTTATGTATGAGATAATATCTTTTATTAAGAGGTTAGATGAAAATCAAGAAAAATCGGATGATCAGATATTCATAGGATTTGAATCCGTCAAAGCGATTACAGAAAAGTATATAATGAAGAGTCGACCACCAGAAAACATGATTAAAACATATATGTTTGGATATGAGTTAGACAATCCTAGCTATAATTACTTGAAACATAAAATATTTGAAGAACAATTTGGTGGAACAATTGTTGAGACTTATTATACTCAAAATCTTATGTATGCAAAAAAGTTCTTTGCTAGAAACCTTGAGTCTTTATTTGAAGCAGAAGGCATAGATGGTATTGAAAAACTATACAAAAGGCTTACATTAAAACTAATGTTTAACCTACATGAAATTGAGGATGATTACGATGTTTTTGTGGCCTTTGAAACAATGAATAATAGAGGAAAAAAACTTAGTAACTTAGAACTTTTAAAAAACAGACTTATCTATTTAACAACTTTGTTTGATGATGAACAGTTAGACAATAAGGATAAAGGACAATTAAGAAAGAATATCAATGATGCTTGGAAAGAAGTATATTATCAGCTAGGAAGAAATCAAAACCACCCCTTAGCTGATGATGAATTTTTAAGGGCTCATTGGACAGTCTACTTTCAGTATACCCGTAGAAAAGGCGATGACTATATTAAGTTTTTATTGAATAAATTTTCTTCAAAAAATGTATTTGATAAGCATCCTGTTACAATTGATAATGAAATAGCTGAACCTCAAACTGAGGATGAAGATTTTGATGATGAGGATGTAGTTGAAAATACGGAAGAGGAAACTATCCTAGTAAGCAAATTAGCTCCAAGTGAGATAAATGCTTACGTAAGTAGTCTTAAGGAAATTGCAGAGTACTGGTATTACACTTATTTTCCTCATGATAGTGATGAATTATCTGCTGAAGAAAAGCAATGGATAAATAAATTAAATAGAATTGGAATTGGATATTTTAGACCACTAGTTGCTATATCTTTGTCTCTCAAAAATGAAGTTGAAGCGGAGGAACGTGTTTTACTTTTTAAAGAGATAGAACGTTTCATATTTCTTTGTTTTAGAATGGCGGGATATAATGCCAGCTATAAAAGTAGCTATTATTATAATAAGGCAAGAGATGTTTTACATAGAAAAACAAGCTTGAAATCTGTGGCAGATGATTTAATGGAGACAATAGATAATGATTTAAATCCAATTATAACAAGCTTTATAGCTAGAACAGATAGACGCTTTGATTCGGGTTTAGGCTTTTATGGTTGGCGAGATTTAAGATATTTTTTATACGAATATGAAAGCCACTTATCTACTAAAAACAATATTCAAAAAATAGACTGGCAGATGTTTTCTAAGGTTGAAAAAGACAAAATTACAATTGAACATATTTTGCCTCAAACACCAACTAAATGGTATTGGCGTAATCAATTCCGTCATTTTAATGAAGAGGAAATAAAGATTTTGTCTGCTAGTTTAGGTAATCTATTACCCCTTGCACAGAGCATAAATTCTTCTTTGCAAAATGATAGTTTCCCCGATAAGAAGAATCCTTCATCAAAAAGAAGAGGTTATATTAATGGATCACATTCAGAGATAGAAGTGGCTATAGAAGAAGACTGGACTCCTGAAGCTATTTTAAATAGAGGTTTAAAGCTTTTAGAATTTATGGAGAATAGGTGGGGTCTCGACTTTACAGTAGAACAAAAAAATGAGTTGCTCCACATTGATTTTGTTAATGAAGAGAGAGATGAAGTGCCAGAAATTCCAGAGCCTACAACAAATGATTTACCTAAAACAGATAAGAGCTCTTCATTTTTAAAGGAAGGGTTAACAGCCCTCCAACAGCAACGACTCAATTTTTGGAGGAGTTTTGTTGATTATTGTAAGTCAATTGATAGAGGGAAGGATATAGCCTCTCAAAAACCCGCTCATGTAAATTGGTATGACGTAGCTATTGGAAATAGTGAATACTATATCTTTTTTCAAATTATGAAACAAAATATTTTACGCATTGGTATCTATGTTCATCAACCTGAGACATTTAAAAGGCTAGAGCTTTTAAGGAATGAAATAGAAAGCATGTATGGATCTGAACTTGAGTGGTATACAAGCCGTAAAACTAGCACCGCAAAAAGGATACTTCATTCTATAGAAACAGATGTGTTTAACCCAGAACTATATTTAGAAAATTTCAATTGGCTAATCTCACAATATGATAAATTAAAATCGACATTAGAAGAAATTGATACAGCTTCTATTCTATCTGTAGATAATGCCAATAATTCTAGTATTACTAGTGAAATGGTAGCTTACGCTTATGATGTCTCTAAAAAGGTATTTGAAGGAAAGTTAGGAAGAACGGAAGGTAGAGATGAAATTGCAGATAGAGTAAATATGAATTCTGGCTCAGCTGGAGATTATATTTCAGCTTTTTATGCAATGATGAATGGCGAAAGATATACAAGAACTCTTAATGAATACTCTACTAGATATTTTTTAAAGGCGATTTATGAAGATTATGGAGAGTTAGCTTTAAAAAAAGCTATTGATGCTTGTAGAAAGCATGCTACTTATTATGCCGCCCTAGGTCGTGGAAGATTAGCTTATGTTGAAAAGATTGTTGAAGAGTACTCAAATTAAAGACTTATATCTTTTAATTTTGCCTATACTTTTTAATTATTTCTATAAAGTACAGATAAGGTGTGTTCAAAAATAAAAAACAAAGAAGAGCAAAGATTGATTTTAGCATTATTTATTAATTGATCTATAGAAATTTATACTTTAGATGTATATAAAACAACAGAATCCCTTGTTATCAAGGGTTTTTCTGCTATTCAAAACCTACTGAGACACAATCTAGGTTTTCAGAATTGTATTAAAGACGGTAAGAACATAGAGCCCGCCTGCGGTACAGGGAATTTCTTCGGCATGCTCCCCGACAGTATGCAAGGCTCCCGATTGTATGGGATTGAACTGGACAGCATTACAGGCAGAATTGCAAAACAGCTATATCCCGATGCCAACATCACCATTGCAGGCTTTGAAAAAACGGACTTACCCGATAACTTCTTTGACCTCGCCATAGGAAACGTACCCTTTGGCAACTACAAGCTAAGTGAGAAACGCTACGACAGCAACAACTTTCTAATCCATGACCATTTTTTTGCAAAGGCATTGGATAAGGTTCGCCCCGGCGGTGTAGTTGCCTTTATCACCTCTAAAGGAACTTTAGATAAGCAGACTCCTGATGTCCGTCGCTATCTTGCACAAAGAGCAGAGCTGCTTGGCGCAATCAGACTGCCGAACAATGCCTTCCTGAAAAATGCAGGCACAGAAGTCACAAGCGATATTATTTTCCTGCAAAAGCATGACAGACCCATTGATGTGGACAGGGATTGGATACACCTTGATACGGATGAGAATGGAATTACCCTCAACAGCTATTTTGCCGACCACCCCGAAATGATTTTAGGGAAAATGGAAATGAAAAGCGGTCAATTCGGCATGGAAAGCACTTGTACCCCAATCCCCGATGCCGACCTTTCAGGACAGCTCAAAGAGGCTATCCAAAATATTGAGGGTACTATCCCCGAAACCGATTTGCCCGACATGGAAATCACTACCGACACTTCCATTCCTGCCGACCCTGCGGTGAAGAACCACTCCTATACCCTTGTAGACGGTGAGGTATATTACAGGGAAAATTCCCGTATGGTAAAGCCGGATATTAATCAGACTGCCAAAGAACGTATTGCAGGCATGGTGGAGTTGAGAGAGTGCGTCAACAACCTTATCCATTATCAGCTTGAGGATTACAGCGAAGAAACCATAAAGCAGGAACAGGAGGCACTGAATAGACTCTATGATGCTTTTACAGCAAAATATGGACTGATAAACAGCCGAGGCAACAGCATTGCTTTCAGCGATGACAACTCCTACTACCTATTATGCTCTCTTGAGAATATTGATGAAAATGGCAATCTCCAATCCAAAGCGGACATGTTCACCAAACGCACCATAAAAAAACGTGTAGAGATTACTTCCGTTGATACTGCAAGTGAAGCACTGGCACTGTCCATTGCCGAAAAAGCAAAGGTAGACATGACGTACATGGGCAAGCTCACAGGACTGACCGAAGAACAGCTCGCCGAGGATTTAAAAGGCGTCATCTTCCCTGTTCCCATGCTCTATGACAGCAACAGCCCTATAAAATATGTTACCGCCGACGAATACCTTTCCGGAAATGTGAGAGAAAAGCTCCGAATTGCAAAACTGGCGGCACAATCCTCAGACAGATACATTTCCAACGTAAAGGCTTTGGAGGCGGCACAGCCCAAAGACCTTGATGCCTCTGAAATAGATGTGAGGCTTGGTACAACTTGGATTGACAAAAAATATGTCGAGCAGTTTATGTATGAGGTATTCGACACGCCATACAATCTGCAAGGAGAAATTGAGGTAAAATATGCTCCCTTTACTGCGGAGTGGAACATTACCAATAAAAATTCCATCGGCTACAACAATGTGGCAGCCTACGTCACCTATGGAACAGGCCGAGCCAATGCCTACCGTATATTAGAGGATTCCTTAAATCTCAGGGATATTCGTATCTATGATACTATCACAGATCCCGACGGCAAAGAAAGACGAGTGCTGAACAAGGATGACACAACACTGGCACAGCAGAAACAGCAGGCAATCAAAGACGAATTTAGGGATTGGATATGGAAAGATGCCGACAGACGGCAGGCATTGGTTAGGGAATACAATGAGAAATTCAACTCCATCAGACCGAGGGAATATGACGGAAAGCACATTAATTTTGTGGGCATAAACCCCGAAATAACCCTGCGAACCCATCAAGTCAATGCCATCGCCCACATCCTCTACGGTGACAACACCCTGCTTGCCCATGAGGTAGGTGCAGGCAAGACCTATGAAATGGTGGCTGCCGCTATGGAAAGCAAGCGGCTCGGACTTTGCCAAAAACCACTCTTTGCTGTCCCCAACCACCTCACAGAGCAGTGGGCATCTGAATTTCTGAAACTCTATCCTGCTGCCAATATCTTAGTTGCAACCCGTAAGGATTTTGAAAAAGCCAACCGAAAGAAATTCTGCTCAAAAATAGCCACCGGAGATTATGATGCCGTTATCATGGGACACAGCCAATTTGAGCGTATCCCCATGTCAATAGAAAGACAGGAACGTCTGCTAAACGAGCAGATTGACGAAATCATTGACGGTATTGAGGAAGTCAAGGCAAGCGGCGGTGAAAGATTTACCGTAAAGCAGTTGGAACGAACAAAAAAGAGCTTGGAGCAAAGGCTTGAAAAATTGCAGTCACAGGAACGGAAAGATAATGTCGTCACCTTTGAACAGCTTGGCGTAGACCGTTTATATGTAGATGAGGCTCACAATTACAAGAACCTGTTTCTTTACACCAAAATGCGGAATGTAGCAGGATTATCCACCACTGATGCCCAAAAATCTTCTGATATGTTTATGAAGTGCCGCTACATGGATGAGCTGACAGGCGGCAAAGGCATCGTGTTTGCCACCGGCACTCCTGTAAGTAATTCCATGACCGAGTTGTACACCATGCAGCGATATTTGCAGTACAACACCCTACAGCGTAATGACTTGGCTCACTTTGACAGTTGGGCATCTACCTTTGGCGAAACCGTTACAGCAATCGAACTGGCTCCTGAAGGTACAGGCTATCGGGCAAGGACAAGATTTTCAAAGTTTTTCAATCTTCCGGAGCTTATGGCGATGTTTAAGGAAGTTGCGGATATTAAGACTGCCGACCAATTGAATTTGCCTACTCCAAAAGTCAACTTTCATACCATTGCGGTACAGCCTACGGAAATCCAACAGGAAATGGTAAAGGATTTGTCCGAAAGAGCAGCCGAAGTACACAGTAACAGAGTTGAACCCACCATAGACAATATGTTGAAAATTACTTCTGACGGAAGAAAATTAGGACTTGACCAACGTATCGTAAACCCACTTCTGCCCGATGATGAAAACAGTAAAGTCAATGCCTGTATCAATAATATCTATAGTATTTGGGAGAAAGGCTCTGCCGAAAAGCTGACCCAGCTTATATTTTGTGATATTTCCACCCCAAAAGGGAGAGCGGCGGCACAGGAGCAAAAAGCGGCAAAAGCAAGCAATCAGACTGTTAATGGTGTGGAACTCCATGCCTTGGAAAACAGTCTGCCCGATGAAATAACAACTGCTGATGCCCAATTCAGTGTTTATGATGATATAAGGAAAAAACTGATAGAAAAAGGTGTCCCTGCCCATGAAGTAGCTTTTATCCATGAGGCAAATACAGAGATACGGAAAAAAGAACTGTTTGCAAAGGTGCGTAAGGGGGATATCCGAGTGTTGATTGGCAGCACTGCAAAATGCGGTGCAGGCACGAACATTCAAGACCGCCTCATAGCCATGCACGACCTTGACTGCCCTTGGCGACCCGGTGATTTGACACAGCGTTCCGGCAGAATCGAAAGACAAGGAAATATGAATGAGGAAGTGGACATCTTCCGATACGTTACAGAGGCAACCTTTGATGCCTATTTGTGGCAGACCATAGAAAACAAGCAGAAATTCATATCCCAGATTATGAGCAGTAAAAGCCCTGTTCGTTCCTGTGAGGACATTGACGAGGCTGCATTATCCTATGCAGAAATCAAGGCTCTTTGTGCAGGCAATCCGAAAATCAAGGAAAAAATGGACTTGGATATTGAAGTATCAAGGCTGAAACTGCTGAAAGCCAACCATCAGAGCAATCAGTACCGATTGGAAGATAACCTCTTGAAATACTTTCCCGAAAATATAGAGAAGAACAAGGGATATATCAAGGCATTTGAACAGGATTTAAAAACTCTTACTGAAAATACGCCTGCCGAGGGTGAATTTCTACTTATGACCATCAAGGGCGATAAGCTGACCGACAAGGACAATGCCGGAGCTGCACTTCTTGAAGCCTGCAAGGAGGTCAAAGGCAAGGAGAATGTGGAGATTGGCAGGTACAGAGGCTTTACCATGCACCTGTCCTATGACGGATTTTACAACGAATTTCAGCTTACTCTAAAGGGAGCAATGAGCCATACTTCAAAATTGGGTATGGATGCAAGAGGAAATCTCATCAGAATTGATAATACCCTCTCTGCTATGTCAAACAGAATGAAAGACGTAACTGAACAGCTTGACAATCTCTATAAACAGCAAGATGCGGCAAAATTAGAGGTGGGTAAACCATTCCTGCAGGAGCAGGAGCTGAAAGACAAAGTTGCTCGCCTTGCTGTCCTCGACGCAGAACTGAACATGGGTGTTTCTGCTCCACAGCAGAGTGACAGACGAATTTCCAAAAGTGAACGACCATCTGTACTGGACAGCCTCAAACAGCCCCCACAGACAAGCAGAGATAACAAGGAAAAACAGAAAATTGCGGAGGTGCGATAATGGCAAAACGGACAAGAGACGTGCAGTTGCACTTCATGGTTTCAGAGCAGGAACGCAAGCTCATAGAGGAAAAAATGGAACAGCTCGGCACTAAAAATATGGGAGCATATCTTCGCAAAATGGCAATCGACGGTTATGTAATTCAACTCGACCTGTCCGACATACGTGAGCTTGTTTCCCTGCTCCGGCGTACCAGTAACAGCCTCAATCAGCTTACAAAGCGTGTACATCAGACCGGCAATATCTACGGTGAGGATTTGGAGGCATTAAGGAAAAGCTATGATAAGCTATGGGATACAGCAGATGAAATACTGTCCCGACTCGCTACAATAATTTAACATTTACATCATGGACAATTTTCTTATCCTCTGATATGCTTTCTATACAATTACAATGAATGGAAAAAGGAGGATTTTATATGCGAATACTGCTTAAAATATTGCTGTTTCCTGTTACTCTCATACTGACTATACTGCTGAGTATCTGCGAATTTCTGACTATCTTCAGCTCCATGCTTTTATCAATAATAGCACTGATATTCTTCGTCTTAGGGCTTGGGAGCATTATTCTTCTCAGAGAAACAAAAGACGGTATCTATGCCATTGTACTCGCCTACTTGGTAAGCCCCTACGGTATCCCCATGTTTGCGGCATGGCTCATCGGAAAGTTGCAGGCATTGAATGAAAGACTTAAAAATATTTAATAAAGTGCCAACATTGTGCAAGGGCGGCAAAGCCGTTTATCTTGACCCTTTCACTGTGTTGGCACTTTTGCTATTTCTTCACAAAATTTTAGGAAAGGAGATGTTTCATGGCAACCACAAGACTGATTTCCATGCACCAAAATAAAGGAAAATCTATTGCCGATTGTCTTGCAGACCGCACCGATTATGCCAAAAACCCCGACAAAACTAATGACGGGGAATACCTCAGCTCTTACGAATGTGACCCTAAAACTGTACAGGGAGAATTTCTATTGTCCAAGCGAATATATCTTGATATTACAGGCAGAAAACAGACCAATGATGTGATTGCCTATCAAATAAGACAATCCTTTAAGCCGGGGGAAATAACACCCGAGCTTGCAAACAAAATCGGCTATGAATTGGGTATGCGTTTCACGAAAGGAAACCATTCTTTTTTTGTTGCTACCCACATAGATAAATCTCATATTCACAACCATGTTATTTTCAATTCCACCTCACTGGACTGCACAAGAAAATTCAGAGATTTTTTAGGCTCCGGCAAAGCAATACAAAAAGTTTCTGACCGTATTTGTTTGGAGCATGGACTGTCCGTTATCGAAAATCCGAAGCGGGGAAAAAATCATTATGGCAAATGGCTTGGTGATAAAAAGCCTCTGCCTCATTCAGAAAAAATACGGATTGCCATAGATAAAATCTTATCCCAAAAGCCTGCCGATTTTGAAACATTTTTATTGGAAATGCAACAGGCAGGATACGAAATTAAACGAGGAAAACTCATCGGCTTAAAGGGTGAAGGACAAAAGAATTTTATCCGTTTTCGTTCTTTGGGCAGTGGATATTCCGAGGAAGAAATCAGAGCTATCATCAGTGGAAAACAGCCTGTATATAATAGAAGAAACAAAACGAAAAAACCTCAAAACGCTGTTAATCTCTTGGTGGATATTCAAGAAAAACTAAATGCCGGAAAAGGTGCAGGCTATGAAAGATGGGCGAAGATTTTCAACCTCAAGCAGATGGCACAGACGATTAATTTCCTCACAGAAAACAATCTGCTTGCTTATGAGGAATTAGAGAAAAAAGCGCAGACAGCAACGGAAAATTTCAATCAGCTGTTGGCTCAAATCAAGGATGCAGAAAAACGTATGACCGAGATTGCAGAGCTGAAAAAACATATCATCAACTATTCCAAAACTCGTGATGTTTATACTGCTTACCGCAAGGCAGGATACTCTAAAAAATTCTATGAAGAGCATACTGCCGATTTGGTTTTGCATAGGGCAGCAAAAGCGGCTTTTGATGAATTAGATAGTAAGAAATTGCCTGCTGTTAAGGCTCTGCAATCGGAATATTCGGTACTGCTTTCTGAAAAGAAAAAAGCCTATGCAAAGTACCATTCAGCAAAAAAAGAAATGCAGAATGTACTAACTGCAAAGGCAAATGTTGACCGTCTTTTAGGTCAGGATATGGTAGAGAAAGAAAAAGAAAAATCACAGGATCAGAGATGATTTTTCCAGTGATTTATAAGCTCCCAAAGGGAGCGTAGCCGCACAATTTATTGTGCGTTCAATGGGGATTGGGGATACTCCCCAACAAGCAGATTTGCCAAAACTCCCGTAAGGGAATTTTGTGCGAAATCGCAAGGTGTGTACCACCTTGCCCTGCTTGCCACTATTCTCTCTCTAAAAACGGGCATAAAGAAAAACACTATGAAATTTTCATCTGTCCATAGTGTTTTTCTCGTCTGTCTTTACTTTTTTCAGAGCTTTTGCTGTAGCCAACAATATCTCATAATCATTTTCGTCAAGCTCATTCAGCTCTGCGTCAAGCAGCAATCGCATTGCAGACTTCCTGCTGTCCTCGTCGGGA
>Ga0255341_1004691_pt1 | contig 14132 bp, 12 predicted proteins | sample wastewater_treat_8_FD_192418 | JGI IMG/M metagenome (GOLD analysis project Ga0255341, IMG submission 192418) | Wastewater microbial communities from Lulu Island WWTP, Vancouver, Canada - plant12 | ecosystem: Engineered > WWTP > Wastewater > Unclassified | place: Canada: Vancouver, British...
GATCTTTCTGAAAGACGCCTCGGACGTCTCCGATTCGCGCTTCGCCGGAGCGGAAGTGTTCCTCGGTTACGGCGAGGAGCATTTCTACGTGGCCGGAAGCGTGGCCGACGAGTTGATTTCGAACAGCAGCCCCCATGCCAGGCTGTGGGACGGAGACGCGGTGGAGGTGTTCCTGGACCTCAATCCCGACGCCTCGCCCGGCGTCGCGAGCCTGAACGGCGACTGCTTCCAGTTCATCTTTGCGCCCACGAGCCTATACGGCAAGCCGGGTATGGTTGCGGTGACGCCCTCTTTCAGCGGCCCGCGCGAGCCCCGGCACAGCGAGTGGGCGGTTCGCACGGACGCCGGCGGCTGGCGCTTCGAGGCGGCGATCAACCGCCGCGACCTGAACGGCTTCGAGTTCCGGCCCGGGCAAGTGATCGGGCTTGAGATCCAACTCGACCAGTCGGACGGGACCGGACGCTCCGTAACAAGGCTCTGGCATGGCGGGCCCGACGCGTTCCAGAACCGGCTCGGATACGGCCGGGTTGTACTCGGGGCAAAGCGCCCGGGCTGAACGGCGGAAAATAATGCTTGCATATATGGCCAAATGGCCATATAATGATTCTGGCGCTTGGCCCCGCCGGCGCCCGAAAGGACCTGTCTATGAACAAACGAATCACAGTTGTCGCCGTGGCGCTGGCCCTCGCTGCCGGGGCCGCATGGAATAACGCTCTTGAGAAGACAGCCTCAGTACCCAGTTGTTCCTCGAAAGGCAGTTCCTGCCTGATGCCCGAGGCCTGTGCGGCGGCCGCCAAACCAGCTCCGCAAAAACCCGCCGCCAAAGAGCAGGTCAAGCTTGTCGCCTACTATTTCCACGGCAACTTCCGCTGTGTCAGTTGCCGCAAGATCGAGGAATGGACCGGCAAGGCCGTCTCAGAGGGCTTTGCAAAGGAGATCAAGTCCGGCCGCGTCCAGTGGCGTCCCGTGAACGTGGAAGTCAAGGGCAATGAGCACTTTGTGAAGGACTACAAGCTCTATACGAAATCGGTGGTGCTCTCGGAGACGAAGAACGGCAAAGAGGTCCGCTCGAAGAACCTCGATAAGGTCTGGACTCTTCTCGGTGACGAGGCCGCGTTCAAGAAGTATGTCCGCGACGAGGTGTCTGCGTATCTGAAAAGCAAGTGACGGACGCTCTGCTGCCCGCGCTCGGCGCGGCGGTCTGGCTTGGAATCCTCACGTCCATCAGCCCTTGCCCGCTGGCGACGAACATCGTGGCGATCTCGTTCGTCAGCAACCGGGTGGGGCACACCCGGCAGGTCCTGCTCTCGGGCCTGCTCTATACGCTCGGACGGATGATTGCGTACTCGGCGCTCGGGGCGCTGCTGGTCGCGAGCGTCCTGGCCGTGCCCGACCTCGCGCAGTGGCTGCAGAAGTACATGAATCGCCTGCTGGGGCCGCTGCTCATCATCACCGGGCTGTTGCTTCTGGAGGTTGTGCGGCTCAAAGTGAGGGGCGGGGGCATCGCCGAGGGCCTTCAGCGGCGAGTCGAGGCGAGCGGAGTGTGGGGCGCGGGGATTCTGGGCATCGTCTTCGCGCTGTCATTCTGCCCGGTGTCGGCGGCGCTCTTCTTCGGGAGCCTGGTGCCGCTGGCGCTTCGGCACGGATCGAAAGTGCTGCTGCCGTCGCTCTACGGCATCGGGACAGCGCTTCCGGTGCTCGTGTTCGCGCTCCTTATCGCATTCGGCGCGCGGTCGCTTTCGACGGCTTACGAGAAGGTGACGCGTTTCGAGCGGTGGGGGCGGCGGATCACGGCCGTGCTGTTTCTGGCCGTGGGGGTGTACTACACCCTGATCTACAACTTCGGGGTGATGATCGGATAGACTCGGAAGATGGCTGGTAGCGAAGGGCAGTGAGCATTCACAGGGAGATGAACGAATGAGACGGCGAGCGCAATACGAGAACCGGGCACGGGTCATAAAGGCGCTGGCGCACCCGAGCCGCCTGATGATGGTGGACGCCCTGGTGGACGGCGACCTGTGCGTCTGCGAGCTTCAGCGAATCGTCGGCTCGGACATGTCCACTGTCTCCAAGCATCTTTCGGTGCTGAGAGCGGCGGGAATCGTCTCCGACCGCAGGGTGGGGCAGCAGGTGCACTACAGCCTGCGCGTTCACTGCATCCTTAGCTTCTTCGAATGCATCGAGGCGGTGGTGAAGTCGGCCGCCGACGAGCAACTGGAACTCGTTCGTTAGTGCGGGCCCGTATCCGTGTCAGGACCACGCCCGTTTCGCGTCATTGTTGGCAATTGTGCCAAATAGCCAAGTGTTGAGGCAATAATGGAGATTGTGCATTGAGCTGGAAATCTGAGTGGAAGCCTCTTGCGGTTATCGCCGCCGTCTTCGCGGCGTTCTTCTATCTGCCGGTCGGCTGGCCCCGGTTCGACAACGCGGTTCTTGAGGCCCTGCAGCTCGCGCGCTGGTATGCCCGGGAGCACGTTCTGCTGTGCCTGATCCCTGCCTTCTTCATCGCCGGGGCGATCGCCGTATTCATCAGCCAGGCGTCTGTGATGAAGTACCTCGGCCCGAAGGCCAGCAAGCCGCTTGCTTACGGCGTCGCGTCCATCTCCGGGACCATCCTGGCCGTCTGCTCGTGCACCGTGCTGCCGCTGTTCGCCGGAATCTACCGCATGGGCGCGGGGCTGGGCCCGGCGACGGCGTTTCTCTACTCCGGCCCTGCCATCAACATCCTCGCAATCATACTCACCGCCCGCATTCTGGGGCTGGAACTGGGCATTGCACGGGCCGTCGGCGCAATCGGCTTCAGCGTCGTCATCGGCCTGCTGATGCACCTGATCTTCCGCGGGGAAGAGATGGAGAGGGCGGCGGCGCAGGCGGACCTGCCCGAGCCTGAGGTGGAGCGCCCCCTCTGGCAGAACGCCGTCTATTTCGCCTCTCTCGTCGGGATCCTGGTGTTCGCGAACTGGGGCAAGCCCGGGCAGGATGCCGGCCTCTGGAGCGCCATCTACAGTGTCAAGTGGCAGACGACGGCGCTGTTGGCGGCAGCGCTGGCGGTTATTCTCGTGCGCTGGTTCCAGGTGCAGTGGTGGAAGATGGCGCTCGTGGCGGCGCTTGTCGCCGCCGCGGCCTTGATGTTCTCCCACGAGCCGCTTGTTCCTTTTACCATCGCGATCATCGGCCTTTCGATAGTCCTGAGCACCGATCGCGGTAGCGGCGGCGAATGGATGGGCTCGACGTGGGAGTATGCGAAGCAGATTTTGCCGCTGCTCTTCTTTGGCGTTCTCGTGGCCGGGCTGCTGCTCGGCAGGCCGGGGCACGAGGGGCTGATCCCCTCGGAATGGGTCGCGAGGTCGGTGGGAGGCAACTCGCTCGGCGCAAATCTCTTCGCGTCGGTCGCCGGCGCGTTCATGTACTTTGCCACCCTGACTGAGGTTCCTATTCTTCAGGGACTGATCGGCAGTGGAATGGGCAAGGGGCCCGCACTGGCGCTGCTGCTGGCCGGACCCGCGCTGTCGCTGCCTAACATGCTCGTGATTCGCAGCATTATGGGCACTAAGAAGACCGTTGTGTTCGTGTCGCTCGTGATTGTCATGGCCACGCTCGCCGGAATGGCGTACGGGGCCTTTTCTTGACGTGGAGGTTGAATGATGAAGAAACTGCAGATTCTCGGCACCGGATGCCCGAAGTGCAAGCAACTGTCTAAGGTGACCGAGCAGGCCGCGCGGGAACTCGGGATTGACTTCGAGATTGAGAAGGTTACCGAGATCACGGAGATCATGAAGTTCGGGGTGATGATGACTCCCGCCCTTGCCGTTGATGGTGAGGTCAAGGTAGCCGGCAAGGTCCCAGGCATTGAAGACATCAAGGAGATGATTGCGTGACGCGGGGTTCAGCCCGGAGCGAAGGCTGTTTGGAGGGAGATTCTGTATGAGCGAATGTAGCTGCGGCGGCAGGGCGATGATCTTCGCCTGTTCGGGAGGCTCCAACGTGGGGCAGATAGCCAACGATGCTGCCAAGGCGTTGACTCAGCTTGGACAGGGGCGGATGTCCTGTGTGATCGGGTTGGCCGCGCATATAGCGGAGTTTGACGAGCGGGTCGAAGAAGCAGAGACGGTGGCGGTGATTGATGGATGCGAGCAACTCTGCGCCGCAAAGGCTGTGGAGCACCTTGGACACAGGCCCGATGTGAGCGTTGTTGTCACGGATTTCGGAATCGCCAAGGAACACAACTTCGCGGTGTCGCAGGAACAAGTCGCTCTTGTGGCGGGCGAGGTATCCAGAAGACTTCGGCGGGACCCGACAACCGCAGCTCGCCGGTGACGCCGTCAGCCGACACAGGAGGCGGTCAAGAAAGGGAGCTACCGTTGTATTCCGTGTGCCGTTGTCGAGCGACGACATCTTCTCCAACTCGTACGACTTTGTGAAGGACCAGCCAGCAGACGGAGCGCCGGCAGAGGCTGGTGCCTTGCTTCAGGGACCAGGGAACAGAGACTTGGCGACGGCCATGGTTGCCCGTTGGTTGATCAACCGGCAGTTAGAGCGGGCGATGGCATATCGTGAAACATGGAAAGGCGATGAAATGGCTTGGATAACAGGGTACCCACGGGAAAAGGTTGACTGGTTTCCCACAATTGACTCGGAGAAGTGCGTCAAGTGCGGGATGTGTATGAACTGCGGGCAGTCGGTGTACGAATGGACTGAAGCCGGTGCAAGGGTGGCACGCCCATACTCGTGCGTGGTCGGTTGTCAGACGTGCGCCAATCTGTGCCTGGGCGAAGCAATATCTTTTCCGGACACCGAGGCCGTCCGAACGCTCTACAAGGAACAGGGCATCTGGGCGAAAGTCAAGCAGCAGCTAGAAGAAGCCGGGAAACTGAAGACTGGCGAATGATCCCCGCCAGATGCAGGGATACGACTCCCTGGAAGGGATTTGTAACAGCAATGATCCGTACAGCAGTGTCCGTCTTGGCGGCCACTCTTCTGTTCTGCCTTGGCCTCGCAGATGCCGGGGAGCAACCGAACAGCCGGGCCATGACTGTCGGCGAATGCACCGCAATAGGTCTGTCACAGAGCCCCAGAATCGTCATCGCAACGCAGCGTGCGATTGAAGCCAGGGAGAAAGTGGCGGCGAGGCGGGGGATAAGACTTCCTCAGATCGAGTTTCGCACCGAGGCACAGAAATACGACTGGCTCGCCCCCAATAAGCGCAACATACTCGGAGGCGGGACGACCGATGTCTACAGTGCTCTGAACCTGAGCATGCTCCTGTTCTCCAACGGGAGAGCAGAGGCGAATATCGACTCGGCGACCGCCCGGTTCTATGCTTTTCAGGAGGATCTTCGCCGCGCAAGACAGGATGTTGCTCTCGATGTCAACACGTCCTATCACAATGTCCTCCGGTTGGAGGCAATCCTGGCTTCCAGGGAAGAAGCCGTCAAGCAGATGGAGCACTACCTGACTGTCGCAAGAAGGAAGCAGGACATCGGCAAGGCTCCGAAGCTCGATGTACTGCGCGCTGAAGTTCAGCTTGCCGACGTGACCCAGGCCAGACTCCTCACGCGGAACCAGTTGGAGGTGGCGCGGCTGGAACTGCTGAACGCCATGGGAATCCAGGATCAGGGTGTCTCAGTCAATCCTGTAAAGGACACGAATCCGGCGCCCTCTTTTGCCGAGCCCGACGCGTTTATACAGGAAGCACTCAACAAGAACCCCGAGTATCTGAAATCCCAGTATCTGGTGCAGGCGGCTGAACGAGATGTCAGAGTGGCGCGGGCGGAGTTTGGGCCCAACGTGAGCCTCATAGCAAGCTACAACCGCGAAGGAAGCGACATCCCCGATATCACCAACTGGAACGCAGGGGTTGCACTTAGCGTGCCATTGTTTACCGGTGGGATAACGCGAGCCAGGGTCGGAGAGGCGAAGGCCGTCGTGGAGCAGAACAAGTCGGCCACGGAACTTGTAAGTCAGAGAATGACACTGGCTGTCCGCTCCGCTGTGCTTTCGACCCAGGATGCGGCCGGGCGGCTTACCGTTAGTCAAAAGACCGTCGAACAGGCGCAAGAAGCCCTGACTATTGCTCAGGAGAAATACGCGGCAGGGCTTGGTTCCCCCACAGAGGTGATAGACACGCAAGTTGCGCTCGTGCAAGCCCAGACAAACTATTCGCAGGCGCTATACGATGGCAAGGTGGCGTTGGCAGCGCTCGATTATGCTATTGGCAGAGACCCGGTCGCTACGCAGAATACCGATCCAGGCGCAGGGAGAAATAACTGATGATGAGATCCGGCAGAGGTAAGGCATTCCTCGCTGCGGCTTTGATCGTACTCGTAGGCGTGGTGCTGTATATGCGCGGCAGGGCATCCTCCGGCAGCGACAATGCCGGTCCCCAGAAGATGGTCCCGCTCGTGTCCGTCGCGCCGGTGCAGTTGGGATCGCTTGCGCGGACGATTGAGATTACAGGAACGGTGGAGCCGGAGGATGCTATTAACATCGTCCCGAAGATTGAGCAGCGGATCGTGTGGATGCCGCTCAAGGAAGGGGCTTCCGTTGGGCGTGGACAGGTACTGGCCAGGCTGGACAGTGCTGAGTCCGCTGACCAATTGGCGGCCGCGCAGGCGGAAGTGTCGGTTGCGGCAGCCAGGCTGCGCGATGTGCTTTCCGGGTCACGTCCGCAGGAGATCAGAGCGGCCAGGGCTGCTCTTGCCCAGGCCCAGTCGAATTCGCTGCAGGCTAAGAGAGATCTGGAGCATACGAAGAAGCTCTATGGTGCAAGTGGCATTCCCGAGCAGCAGTCAGATGAAGCGCAGAGCAAGTATGACACGGCTCTGGCAAATGTCGAAGCAGCTAAGGCGACTGCCCTGGATGCCGAGACCGAGTTGGGCCGGCAGAAGAAAATGCTCGAGATCGGCGGGGTATCTCAGGAAGACGTGGATAAGGCTCAGACGCGCTGCGATGTTTCCAAGTCAGCTCTGAACTCGGCAAACTCCGCGCTCAGATCCGCGAAAAGCAATCTCGCACACGTCCAGGATCTGAACGTCAAGGTAATCCCCGTGCAGAAGCTCGATGAGGCGCAGGCAAGGTATGCTTCCGCGGTTTCTGCAGTCGAGTCGGCAAAGGCTCGGCTCGATCTGCTGACAGAGGGAGCGAGCGCAACCCAGGTTTCTGTGGCGCGTGAGCAGGTTCGCCAGGCCAGCCTGAAAGCACAAACGCTGCGGACCCAGGCCGGATACGCGGTCATTTCGTCTCCTGTCAGCGGAATCATCACGCGGATGTATATGTCGCAGGGCGATCTTGCACAGACAAAGCAGCCTCTGATGAGTATTTCGGTAAGCGGACGGATGATTGTCAAAGCGGCTGTCACGGACAGGGAGGCGGCTTCCATCCGCCCCGGAACCCCGGCGATTCTGCAGACACCCGGAACCCCGCCACTCCGGCTCAAGGTGACACGCGTGTACCCGTCCGCCGACTCTGTCAGCCGTCTTGTTCCTGTCGAGGTCGCGCTGCCCGCCAGTACAAAGCTTGCACAGGGAGCGTTTGCTCGCGTCAGCCTCGTGCTGCAGAAACGTGACAACATCATTGTGATCCCTGCTGACGCTCTGGTTCAGAAGGCCGGCGGGAAGAGCGTAGCGTTTGTTGTACGGCAGGGCAAGGTAAGTGCCATGCCAGTTGAGACAGGCATTGAGTCCAAAGGCAAGGTTGAGGTGGTGTCAGGCTTGGTCCCGGGCGACACGCTGGTGGTGCGCGGGCAGGAGATGCTGAAGGACGGGGCTGATGTTAAGGTGAAGCCTGCGAAGAAAACACCCGGGGGAGCACCAACAGGCTCCGCGAAACCCGATGGCCCCGCGCAGGGAGCGATGACCGGGGGGGCCAGGTGAAGCTCTCAAGCCTTGCCATCAACCGGCCAGTATCCGTCATCGTAATCATGCTAGCGTCTGCCGTGCTGGGGCTGTTCGGGCTGTCACGGCTGCCAGTGAACCTGCTTCCCGACATCACCTATCCAATGGTGAAGGTGCAGGTCGGTTGGCGCGGCGCAACCCCGCAGGAGATCGAGGACAACATCGCCACCGTGGTCGAAAGACGCATTGCCACGGTGGATGGACTGGATTACCTGGAGTCCCAGAGCACAGAGGGGATGTATGCTCTGCAGGTCAACTTTGACTACAGTGTTGACCGGGATGTGGCATACCAGGACGTTCTGGCCAAGATGGGCGTCATACGACGACTGCTGCCCAGCGATGCGGACGAGCCGTACATGTTCAAGGCCGATCCATCCCAGCTCCCGGTTCTCGATCTCATCGTGACCTCTACGGGCACGGACATCACACAGTTGCGGACGTGGGTGGAGAACTACCTGCAGGATGAGTTTGCCACAGTGCCTGGGACGGCGGGCTCCGAGGTTTCAGGCGGCAAGGTGCGCGAGATCCGCGTAAATCTGGACCAGAAGAGGCTGCAGTACTTCGGCATCACCGCCGACCAAATCACCCAGAGACTGAAAGACGAAAACATTCAGTTGATGGGCGGCCGAGTGATTGGGGATCGCCGCGAGTTCGTGGTCCGCACAATGGGAGAGTTTTCCAGGGTCGGCGAGATCGGCGGTGTTACGGTGGCCGCAAACAAGGCAGGAGGCTCCATTCGGGTGAAGGACGTGGCCCGAGTGGAGGATGCATCGGATATCCAGAGAGTTGTTACCCGGCTGAACGGCGTAGAAGGCGTCAAGCTCTCGATTCTCAAGCAGGCGGAGGCGAACACCGTAGAGGTCGAGCACGGAGTCCGGGCGAAGATGGCGGAACTGGAGGCAACGCTTCCAGAAGGCGTGAAGATGGGGATCACGTATAACCAGGCGGATTACATCAAGGCATCGGTTGCCGGAGTCCGCGATGCAGCCGTTCTGGCCGCCATACTGGTCATACTGGTCACGGCGTTCTTTTTGAACGGGTATAAGCGGGTGACGATTGTCGCCATAGTGATTCCGCTCACCGTCCTGCTGACCTTCTTCATTTCACAGCTCGCGGGCTTCTCCATCAACATCTTCTCTCTGGCCGGACTTGTGATAGCGATCTCTCTGATACTTGACAATTGCGTAGTCGTCATTGAGAACATCACCAGAATACGCAGCGAGGGCGGCAGCCAGATCGGTCTCACCGAACTTGGGGTCAACCAGGTGGCGAGCGCTGTCACCGTTTCCACAATCACTTTTCTTGCGCTCTTTGTGCCGTTCCTGCTGATCCCTGGGCTTGTATCACTCCTGTTCAGGGAACTGATATTGACCATTGCTCTGGCGGTCTCCATTTCCCTGATTGTTGCGCTGGCTGTCACTCCAGCCCTGTACAAGCTTTTCTACAGTGAGGAGCACCCTGAGACTGAACGGGAGTCGTGGCTCGAGAGAGCCTCCAACGCATTCATGGATGCGTGCTTATCCGTTTATCATTCGGGAGTTGCTTGGACGACGACTCACGTCAAGGCAACAATCGGGATAACGCTTGGACTTTTCCTTGCAGGGCTATTCCTGCTTGCACAACTCGGGTCTGAGTTCCTGCCTGAAATGGACGATGGGCAGATCATGATCAAGGTCAGGATGCCTACCGGCACGTCAGTGGTTGAGACCTCCAGAGTCCTCGAGAACATCGAGGGTCTGGTGAAGAGCTTACCGGGCGTTGAACGCTACAACAGCCTTGCGGGAGGTAGAATCTGGGGACTGGTGACTACTGAGTACTCCCAGGAGGGAGAAGTCAACATCCAGCTTGTAGAGCGCAAAAGGCGCAGCATGAGCACGACGGAGTACGTGGAATGGTTGAACCCACAGATTCGCAAAAAGGCCGGTGTACCGGGAGCCAGGATCAAGGTTATGCATACAAAGGTAAAAGGCATAAAGGCAATTGGCACGGACGACATTGAAGCGGAGATCTATGCCCCCAGGAGCGAGGCGATTGAAGACGTCTACGAGTTGAGCACGCAGATTCTCAAGGAGATAAGGGACACTCCCGGCCTCGCAAACCCTGACATATCCATTGATGTCTCAAAGCCTGAATACCAGATACTGGTGGACCGCGAGCGGGCCGCCGATATGGGCATCTCCGTCGGGAAGATTGCCAACTCGGTTCGTGCATCGGTTGACGGTAGTGTGGCGTCTTCGTTCAAGGATGGAGGGTACTACTACAACATCAGGACTGTCGTATCGGAGACGGAGGTCCGGAGCAAGACAGACCTTGAGAGCATAGCAATCGCGTCGCCCGGTGGCGGGGTGCACTATTTGAGGGACTTTGCGTCGGTTATCGCTTCCATCGGGCCGGTTCAGATAGACAGAAAGGACCAGGTGAGAGTGATCAGGGTAACAGGCAGCGCCCAGGGACGGACCGTCGGACAGGTTACATCCAGCATCAGGGAGAGGCTGAAGGGTGTTGCCCTCCCGCCTGGTTACAGCATCAATCTTGGCGGTCAGTCCCAGATGATGGCGGAGACCTTCCGCAGCATGGGGCTAATACTGCTGTTCGCCCTGTTCCTCGGATATGTGGTGCTCGCAATACAGTTCGAGTCGTTCATCGAGCCGTTTCTCATCATCATTCGGGTGCCGCTTTCGCTCATAGGCCTGTCCCTGGCCTTGTATCTGACGGGGACTCCGGTGGGCGTGACCGTCATGATCGGTATAGTCGCCCTTGCGGGGATTGAGATTTACCACGGGGTTGTCCTTCTGACGCTTGTAAATCAGCTTCGGGAGCAGGGGCGGTCAGCGCTTGAGGCTGCAGTCCAGGCCGGAGCCGTCAGGCTGCGCCCCATTCTTATGACACTCTCCGTCGGCGTTTTTGGATTGCTTCCGCTGGCGCTGGGGATAGGCGAAGGTACGGAGACGCTGCAGCCGATGGCGATTGGAGTGATCGGCGGGCTTCTCTTCTCGATTCTGCTCACCTTGTTCTTCCTACCAGCGCTCTATGTCTCGATTTTCGGAGGGAAGTCCCGAAATGCAACATAGCTGCGACAGAGTGGAGTTGGAGTGAGCGTCGCGGCCGCGACCTCGCTAGATTGATGAGGAGAGTCACCTTGGATAGAGAAGGACTACGTTTCGGCATTGTGGCTGCTGTAATACTGGCCCTTGCCGTGCCCGTCGCCGTGCACAACGGCTCCGGCCGTCACGACGGCAGCGCGGCATTTGCCGAAAGCGCCGGGGCGAGCAAAACAGATCATGCGCCAGTAGCGCTATTGGATGAGGATGGTCAGCGGATCGATCCGAAGTCCGAGAATCCGAAGCCCTACAGTCCGCGCAAGACCTGCGGGTCCTGCCACGATTACGAAGCAATCACTAAGGCTTATCACTTCCAGCTCGGGGCGGATCGCGTGGCCGACGACTACGGCAGGAAGATTGGGAAACCTTGGGTTTCCTCGGGGGGTCAGTTTGGCCGCCAACAGCACATGTCGTATGCCTGGATCGCCAAGAAGAGCAACACGAGCCCCGCCGAAATTGGGATGACTTCCTATCAGTACAGCCAGACCTGTGGATATTGCCACACCGGCGGCGGTCCGATGGAGCGTGACCGCGATGGCCAGAGGTACGACCTCCGGCAGGCCGAACACCCGGAACTGGCCGACAGCCTCGACGGCGACTACCACAAGGCGGCGTGGCACAACTCAGGCGTAGCTGAAGCAGACTGCCTGATGTGTCATCTGACCGGCTATGATGGGCAGGCGCGAAATGGCCAGCTATCGAAGGCGAACTTCCGCTGGGCGGCGACTGCGGGTGCGGGTCTTGCTGTTGTTGATTGCTCAGTCAAGGAAGGCCAGGCCCCGCGGCTCGAGTACGATACTTCCCGCTTCAGCGGCGACGCGACTGTCGCGATGCGGATTACCCGCTCTGGAGATGCCAACTGCCTTCTTTGTCATGGAGAGGCCGAACTGAAGAAGCGCGGGCACGTCTGGCAGGACTCGAGGCAGGCTGATGTGCATACCGAAGCCGGTATGAGGTGCATTGCTTGCCACCGGGCGGGGCCAGATCACCAGATACGCAAGGGCCGTTCCAGCGATGTGCGGCTCGACGACGAACTCGACGATCCCTCGTTTTCGTGCGAGGGATGTCATCTTGCTACGAACTCGGTGAATAAGCCAGCGCACAAGGCGTTGCCCGAAAGCCATCTCTCCACTATCGCCTGCGTAACCTGCCACGTTACTGAACACAATGTCGCCGCCGTTGGGGTTGTGGACACGACGACCGGTAAAGCGATGGGGCTGCCAACCGTAAAGGGCGCGAAGAAGTATGGCGAGACGGGAGCCTGGATTCCTGCCTTCTTCCGCCTTAAGGACGGCAAAATGTACTCCGGGAACGCGCTGCTTCCTGTGTGGTGGGGGAACCAGGCCGGCGGCGTCATCTACCCGCTCCATCTTGCGGAGACTGCGCGTGCCTATGAGCGGGTCAAGGATGTGATCCGAGATGATGACGGTGACGGCAGACCCGAAGCCAACACGGAAACTGAGATCAGGGCGATGCTGACCTCCGTAAGGCAGGTGCTGAAGGGCGGCCGCTTCAGGAATGTGGCGCCAGTCTACGTCAAGGGAAACAGGGTCTGGGAACTCGGTGGAGGCCGTCTGGTTGCTCGCTCCCACCCGCAGGCCAGACCCCTGTACTGGACATTCAGTCACAACGTATCCAGGACTGAGAATGCTCTGGGAGCGAAGGGTTGCTCGGACTGCCACGGCGTCGGTTCCACGTTCTTTGACAGCCCGGTAATCGTTGACCCGTTCGATCGTGAAAGCCGACAGGTGACCGTTCCAATGTGGCAGTATTGCGGCATCAGCGCGAATGCCCGCAATGCAGTGAGGTAAGTCCTTGTCTGCGTTGCGGCGCGGCCTCCAATGGACCGGGAAGGTCACCAGGAATCGTCAACGGATAGAAGACTGGGGGGCTCGGGAACGCATTGGGCAAAAAAGCCCGAAAACCGCTTGACCTGCGACTGGCACAGGTGTATCGTAAAGGTAGAATCATTGGAGCATTCTCCCTTTTGGGGCCGGACGCCAGCCGGGCTTCCGGGTCCAGGGTGGTCTCCAGTGCAAAGGGAGGAAAGACGAAATGAAGCTGTTTGCACCTGTGCTGGCGGTTGCGCTGGTCCTGTGCGCGATTGCGCCTGCGGGAGCTGTCGTGGTGTTTGGTCCCGCGACGGACACTCTCATCAGTGCTCCCGGAGATATCGGCAACTACACTCCGCTGCTCGACGAAGCCACTATGACCGCCACCTGGCGCGCCGCGTCAACCGGAGCGGCCTACTCGGGCACGAGCAAAGCCGCCTCGGCGCGCCCTTACACCGCCACGGCCTACTACATACAGCCATCGGCGGGGCAGTTGTTCCCCGCTGGCGACTCGGGCCTGCTGTTCACCGCCCGCGAAGACTTCACCGAGCCCATGAACAAGGGGCTCGTGGGCACCAACGTGTTCGCCGGAGTCAAGGTGAACGAGTTGACGAAGCTCTCGTACTGGACTTCGTATCCCCGGGCCGCCTTCGACTACCCGAACGAAATCCCCGCCAGCCTGCAGCTCTGGCTCACGAACGGAACCGATACCCGCTTCGTCGAATGGCAGCCCAGCCACGCCCTCGTCAAGCTGGGTCAGGTGATGGTTGATGGAGTGCTGCGCTGGCAGTGGAACGAGTGGAACGCGCTGGATGACACAAACGGAACGTTCCGTGTCTTCCAGGATCCCGTCATCGCGCGCCCTTGGTCGCAGTTCAGCGCGGAGTTCGGTGACTGGTATTTCATGGATTCCGTGCCTTTCGGCGACGATCTGCTTGCCGAGACAAACCTTGTTGGCTGCTCGTTTGCCTTTCAGATGGGCGTGCCGAAACCGGGCGAAGCGGGAATGGGAAACGTGGGCGACAGCCTCTGGTATCAGAACCAGAAGTCCACGTCCATCGTGGACAAGCTGGAGATAGGCTACGGCGGAACGGACTACCTGTTCGACTTCGAGATCGTCCCCGAGCCGGGCAGTCTGTGCGCTCTTGGCGCTGGCCTGCTGGGCATGGCGGGGCTCCTGAGACGCAAGGCCATCTAGTACCTACTTGCATAAGTCCGTTCCAGCATGAGACGCGTAGTATAGCCCCTTGTGGGCGTCCCAACGAGTTCGCGGCCTTATGTTGCGAGATTACGCAACGACGTACTAG
>Ga0255341_1004695_pt1 | contig 14119 bp, 12 predicted proteins | sample wastewater_treat_8_FD_192418 | JGI IMG/M metagenome (GOLD analysis project Ga0255341, IMG submission 192418) | Wastewater microbial communities from Lulu Island WWTP, Vancouver, Canada - plant12 | ecosystem: Engineered > WWTP > Wastewater > Unclassified | place: Canada: Vancouver, British...
TCATTGTCTAAGACCCCCTTCTATAGGGTATCTTAGACTTTTTTTATATTTATTTTCAATGGTGTTTCTTCCCAAGTCTTTTGTCTCTGAAAATTAATACATATAGGGGTATGTGTAGTAATGGAACAGAAAGTCGTAACAAGTTACCATATTATTACATTTATACAATTGGAACAGAAAACGGCTATAAGCATGTAAATATTTTACATACATAGCCGTTAGCCATACCTTTTACTCTTTTATAGCGGTTAATGTGTAGTTTTTTAATTTACTTACATCACAAGTGTTTTCCAATCTACGCCGAATATTTTTGCTATCAGCATGACGGATACCTTACGTGGATCAGTTATTCTTTCATAGTAAACACGAATAGTTTCTCTTTTTAATCCGCATATACCTGCAACTGCATCAACTCCACCATTTTTTTCTATAAGTTTGCGAAAGTTATCATTAATTTTCAACATACACACCTCGTTATTTTTGTTTATATAGTAAATTTCATCCCAAGTTTCAAATCGCTTTTTGCTACCATTTTTTCAATGGTTCCTGATTTGAGTTCTTCAGCAAGAGCCAAAATATCTGTCAAACCTATATTCCACTTTTCAACTTGCCCCTGAAGGCGAGTAATTTCATTTTTTTGAGAAATTGAGAGCTTTTCTACTCCCCATCTGGAAAGTTGTTTTTCATATATCCAAATAAATTCCTGTTGTTCTTTAAAAACCTTAATAACTCTTTCTATAGTATAGTTATCTAGTATATAGGGATTCTCACGAGCCTTTAACAGATTTGCATATTGATTATTTACTTCAGTAATCTGGCCATCAATCATGCCTGCTATCATAGGTAAATTGCTAATTGGTTGCCAATTGGGTTCTGGCTTATTGGACATAAATTATTCCTCCTGTTGTTGTATTTCTTCTATATTAATAAGTGGTCGCAATTCGCCGTTTGCTATAGTTTCAGGCAAATTAAACGAATATTTACCAACAATATTTATATGGTCATATCCTAGTGGTGATAAGCGTTTCACATCTTCATATTCAAGGATATTACCTTTATCTTTGATAGCATCTAAAGCCAGTCCCATGTATCTTGTATTCCAAATAACAATTGCATTGACTATAAGCCCTAAAGCACCCAACTGGTCTTCCTGTCCTTCACGGTAGCTTTGATGTAGTTCACCCTTTTTACCATACCATACCGCTCTTGCCAGACTGTGACGGGATTCCCCACGGTTTAGCTGCGTGAGAATCTTGCGCCTGTACGCTTCATCATCAATATAGGTGAGATTATGTTTAGTCTTAAATATACGCCCTAATTCTCCAATGGCTCTGCCAAGCATTGTCGGCTTACCTCCATGCTGCAAAGCTTTTATGAGCTGCGTTGGGTTTACTGTTCCAAGCATAAGAGAGCCAGCAACCCTCATAATGTCATCCCAATAGCGGATTATAAGGTCTTTATTGATTTTATTTTTTGAAAGAACATTCAATACACCGTAATCAGCACCGGAATCTATTCTCCAAAATTTCGACGAGCCTATATCAGCTAATCTTGGGCTGAATTGATAACCTAAAAGACCAAACAAACCAAATACAATATCACTGTACCCGGCAGTGTCTGTCATAATCTCTTTGGGCTGCAATTCCGTTTGTTGCTCTAACACAAGTTCAAGAAGATATAGCGAATCTCTTATAGTTCCGGGAATGACTATACCGTGCAAGCCTGTAAACTGGTCGCTTGTATAATTGTAATATGTAACTCCACGTCCGACACCGAAGTATTTAGGATTTGGGCCGGAATTTGTTGTCTTAGTTGGAGTTACAAAACGTAGTCCGTCAGCAGATGCAACTTCCCCTGAGCCAAGTATTTGTGATAAATTCAATTTGGAATGGTAGGCAACTAATGCATTATTTGCCTGTGTAATAGTCTCTGTACGGAAATAGTTCTGTTCTACCCATGTAAGCCTGTCATATTCTAAGGCTGGTATACCTGGTTGGACAACAGGCTCAAGCCCAATATTGCACGCCTGTGAGATTAGAACCGCACATATGCTTATTGCTAAGTCATTCACCCTTGAGTTGCTTTCACTGATATGAGTAAAAGCATCAAGAAATGGAACCCAGCTATTAAGCTCAAGGACGAGTTCAGGCAAATCAATATGAGGAAGAAGGGATTGCACCTGCTTTCTCAGTTTTTTTAATGATTTTGGTTCCTCAAGCTTATCCAGAGGGGAAAGTACAAGTCTGTCATTTTCCATGCGTACAGCAGTATTTATATCCCATCTTCTTGCTGTATTTTTATATGCTTTGTCAAGTTCACCAGATACAGGCTGCAATGCTTCATCGGCAGATGAAGGCCAGTCAAGAGTTCTTAATACATGAGGTTTGACAGATTCCCATTCTTCCCCTTGCAGGAGCTGCGCCCTTGGATCGCAATACCTTTCACTTTTATCAACATAAATATCATGCCTTTTCAATGCCTCGTTCATACGCTCAATTGTCCAAAACGTGTAAGCACAGGGATTAATTCTATCATCGGCGTTCTTCAAAACAAGTTTTCTCCAGGTTGTAGTTAAACCGCCTAATGGAGCATCTGCATATTTACCCTTGCCCGTTTTGTTTTCACTGGCAGTAAGGAAGTTCCATGATTGCAAAGCTTGCTGTCCTGAAGGAGTAGCATGGAATGCCAATGATGCAAGAAGGCTAGGGAGAATTCTCCGTATATTTGTATAATTACTAAATAATTCTTCATGTGCAACTGACATATCCGGTGGCTTTGTCAATCTGTCTACCATTTGTAATGAAATTTTAAGAACATCTTTCGGATATTTTGAAAATATGACTTTCCGCAGTTCATTGTCGGAAATGCTTTCATCAAGCAAATAGGAGCATACTTCACGAAGCCTCCTAGCTGCCGAGTCCAAATCCTTAATTGTTCTAATCCTATTCTTTTTTCCTTTATTGTCAGATTTGCGAAAAGTATTTGTAAAAATAATTTCCATAATCTCAATTACATCGTCCTGGGCACTGATTGTAAAAGCAATGGCAAATGAAACAAGTGTAGCTATACGCCTTTCGTAATTCATTCGCTCTATTGTTTGCGCTCTTGCCATGGATGCATATCTTGACAATACCCGGAGCCGTCCTACTGGTATACCTGATAAATTCCATTCCATTGCGCCTATTAATCGTAATCTTTCAAGCCTGTCAATGGCTATAAGTAAACCTTTAGGAGTTGCAGTAGTTGGCGGTTGCCGTAATATATCAAGGAGAGTATTTCTACTTCCGGGTTCAGTATCAAGAAGCTTTTCAAGCATAATACGCTGATCGTCGTTGGGGAGTTTTCCAAGTTTGCGCCATAGGCGTATACTTGCCCTGTCCCGTACTTGGGCTATTAGTCTTTCCATAACTGTTACACCAGGTAAAAGGATTTTATTTTCAACACATCTTGCCGTTGCTAGGTCAAAAAGTACACTTGGTCTCTCTGCTGAAATCCACGCTCTCGAATAAAGCCAACGTGCTAATCTCAAATGAAAGGGCTGTTCTGTAAAGTCACGATACTTATAGTTCTGGCGTATTTCCTGGGTATGTGTCCAAAAGCTTTTATTACTGCTTATATTGCCGTAGTGAGTCAGGTCTATTGTTTCAATTTTTAACTGTCTGGCAACATAATTAATCACAATTTCAGGAACATCGCCAAAATCGCTTACAAAAGTGCCAAGATATCGAACAGTACCAAGTTGGATGGCGAAGGAAAGGCAATTATGGTTGCCTCGATGTCGGAATACAGATACACGGTCATTATCATCCAGCCAAAAGTATTTTGACAATTGTTCCGGCATAGGATCACCGTTATATTTTCCATATTTAGATTCCTGCTCTGCTGTAAGAAAGTCAACTGGCATAATGTTACTCCTTGTTATCTTTTTGCTTGAAGGCTTTTATTCTACGATAAAAAGTACCACGGTTTAAATTTAGCTTATGCATTGCTTCAGTGGCAGTTATTTCACCTTTTTGCCAAATACTGATTACTTTATCCCATTCCTTAGGTTTTTCAATTTGAGGTCTACCAAACTTTTTACCTTTACTTTTTGCTGCGGAAATACCTTCTTTTTGTCTTTGCAGAGTGTTTTCACGTTCAAGCTCAGATAGGGCACCAAATATTGTTAATATAAATCTTCCTTGAGGAGTAGTTGTATCGATGTTTTCTTTTAATGAAACAAGTTCTACTGATTTTTCTTGAAGTTGTTGTACTATGCTAAGAAGATCTCTGGTACTTCTCGCCAATCGAGATATGCTTTCTATATAAACTATATCACCTTCACGTACATACTCAAGCATTTTTTTAAGCTGAGGACGTTCTGCGTTCTTACCGGATATTTTTTCAGTAAAATACTTATCGATTCTTAATTCAGACAGCGCAATTTCTTGGCGATCTGTATTTTGATCAACAGCAGATACTCTTATATATGCAATTCTTGACATTTTAGCAGCCCTTTCAAATTTATTATCCATTTAATATATCAAATATGTCACAAAATTACCACTACAGATATTGTGACATCACAAAAATAATAATTAAAACTTTTGAGATATAATAATTTAATGACACAAAAAGCTTACATTTTGTGTCATGTCACCAATGGTAAATATCATATTATATATAATAATAAACTTTAGAAGGGAAGTATACTGAACAAAAAACAGATCTTTGCAAACAACATCTTATAAACGTTAAGTGCTAAAAAAAAGAGAGTAGTTTTAGCTACTCCCCCTTATCGTTATTATTCTTTTATTTGAGAATTAATTATTAAAACTTTTTCTTTAAACTCTTCATATTTTTGTTTTGGATTGGATACTTTTTGAATATCAGTTTCTTTCAACTCTTTCAGGAGGTTTTTCTTCTCTTCTAAAACTTTCTTTAAAATTTTTGCATCTTCGTTTGACAAGCTTTCAATAGAGATTGATTCTTCTTTGATAGTTGCTTCAAGAGCGTTAGTAAAAGATTTTAATTTACTTCTGTAATAAGCATCAGTATCAACCTCTTTTGCAAGTTCTTGAACTTCTCGAGCTGTTTGCTTTATTTCAATGAGCTTTTCACTTTTACTTTCTTTAGACTTTTTGAGATCATTTTGTAATTGAATAAGTTCATTTTTTTTGCTATTATAAATTTCTTTCTTTTGCTCTCTTGAAACTTCATTTGCATTTGTAATAGTCATAAAAGTACCTATTGACAAACATGTAATTAAAGAACCAATAACTAATATTTTTTTAAGTTTCATAACAATCTCCTTTCAATATATTAATATTGTATTTTTTATATATTAATATGTTCATTTAGTAATTTAATTAATATATAAAAGACTAACTCCCATTTTTTATTTGATATCTGAATACGTAGTAACGTGATGTGGAACTAATATAGTCTTCCAAATCATATATGTCATTATCTGTATGTTGCGCTATTCTCATATTTCCATAGCTATCCCAATCGTATATTACTTGGGAGTGCACAGTATCTCCAGATGAAGTGGCATATTGTATAACATCTCCTTGATACAGTGGCAAATAAAAATCATTATAAAAGTTATTTAGTGCGGAAGTTTTTGTATAAATAGTATATGAATAAGCTTTATTCTTACCAACATCATTTACGTTACCCCAGTAATGTCTAAAATAATGGGCGTTTTCCCATGTACCAGAATGAGGTCTCCATCCATTTATATCCTCATATGAAGATATACTAGCAGTTGGCATGCCACCCTCATGGAGTACCTGAGATGCAAAATTCGTACAATCCAAACCAGCATCATAATAATCATCTTCATTATAACCATCATACCAATCATCAGCATAAGAATAAGCCGCATCTCTATCAAAGTTAGAATTTTTGTCAGGATCTGTACTTGTATAATTTCCAGCATAAGCTTGCACTACAAACGCAGAAATAAGAACTGCTGAGATTGAAAATAATGATATACCTTTTAAGTATTTCTTATAACTCATTTCTTTAACCCTCCTTATAATTAGTAAGTGTAGTTTATCCTTCGTAAATGCTGTATAACTATAATATACCAAAATTATAATCAATAGTAAATACTTTTATTGGTATTTGGTAAATAAAATGTTAAAATATAAGAACTAAAAAAATATTTAATAAGCAACTTTACATATATGAAGTCATAAGAAATAAGGAAAATATGTTGATAAATATTGGTATTTGATGGTAATTTATTACGATTTTCTGTTCCATTACTACTCATACCCCATATACGTTAAATTATTCTTCACTTAAATTAAATACACCCATAAAAAATAAAAAATCATAAATGCAATGTGATGTAGTTTCATTTCTGCAAACCACTTTATTATGCATATATTTATAAAAACTATTATATTGCTTTGTAGTATCATTATATTTGTATATATAAATGTAATCAAATTTTAAATTCTTATATTTAAATCTTAAGTTTTATAGTAATATATAAGAATATAATAAAAAAGCAGGAGGTAATTTATGATAAGTGTAATATCAAATTTCTTAAGAGGATTGATACTTGGTATTGCCAATGTAATACCGGGAGTATCTGCAGGCACTATGGCACTAATTATGGGTATATACGAAAAATTGATTGACTCAATTAGCCAGTTAACAAAGATTAAAGAATTAAAAAAATCAACTATAGTGTTTTTAGGAGTTATCGTCTTAGGTGCAGGATGCGGTATTTTATCTTTTGCAAATATAATGGAGTTCCTTCTATTGGACGAGTTTAGTAAACAATTAACATACTTTGTAATAATTGGTCTTGTAATAGGATCTATTCCCATAATAATAAAACTTCATAATGATATGAAGCCTACTTTTCCAAGAATTTTAGCATTATTGATAACTACAGTTTTTGCAGTATTACTGGGAAGTATAGCCGGAAATAAAGAAACTGTTGAAAGCACAAATGTAACTCCTATTCTATTTGGGATTTTAGGATACAACGGATTTGATCTAGGGTACGGTTTATGGCTTCTTCTTTGTGGTTTTTTGGCTTCAGGGGCAATGGTACTTCCCGGCATATCAGGGTCTGCATTAATGATAAGCCTTGGAGAATACGGAAACATACTGAATGTAGTTTCAAATAGGTTATTGGTACAAGCCTTATTTTTCGGGGTTGGTGTGATACTTGGAATTCTCATATTTACAAAGATAATTTCATATTTTATAAGAAAACATACATCAATGACTTATTATGTTGTTATTGGACTTATGCTTTCATCTATATACCAGTCATTAGCACAAATGGAATTCAAAATTGACACTTCTCCTACTGCAATAATATCAAGTGCAATCCTTCTTTTGATAGGTATTGCCGGAGCATATTATCTCAGCACGCTTGATATGAAGGATAAAAGTGCCAGTTAACTTTTTAATCGCAAATTATTTAAATGCAAAGCGGATGAAGATTTTTTCATCCGCTTTGCATTTATACTCTGGCTATAATCTTTATTTTGCATTGTATTGCTGTTTTCATTATATTCTACATTTATATTTTAGCTTTACTATTATTTATTCTGTTTTTGAATTTCTTTGTACATTGTTTGGGCGAACAAAGCTCCCATTTCAAGCATTCCTGAAGTTTTATAGTGCATTCCGTCCGTATCTAAGTCTTTTGTATCGAAAATTCCTACATAGGGTACTTTTTTAGATACATTTATTTCACCTTGGCGAACTGTATCATAATATGGCCAGCAGTCGGAATCATCAATCATTGCGATTATAAAAGGCATATTCGGTACGTTTAAATCTTTACGAACATCATTTATAAAAGCAGTAAGATTCCCCTCATAATCACTGGCTATATTGGGTGCACATGCATCCGATTCGCCCTGCATCCAGCACATGCCCGCTATTTCATACTCTATTTCCGGACCTAGTGCAGCAAGTGCCTTCTTTGTATTTGAAATAAAACTGGTATATAATTTGCCGGTAATTCCGCCTGCACTTGGAGGACGCCAGTCATCGCATAAGGATGTTCCTGACCATCCTTCCTTTATTAAAAGAATTTTACTGTCAGGCATGAGTTTTGCAATATCCCTTCCAAAAATCAATTCAGGTCCAAAACATCCTGAACCACCGCCGTATCCAATCTTCAATGTCCCCCATTTACCTGCAAATTCATTATCTACAGTACCTGAGGCATATATTTTTACATTTTCTATAGGTTCTTTGTATTCCGGTGCTAATTCATGATTCATTCCTATTCCTGCCATATTGGATTGACCTGCAAGGAGGAATATTTTATAAGGTGCTCCGGATGGCTTGGGAGTAGATGTTGGAGAGGTAGAAGGCAAAGGTATGTCTACTGCAGGATAATTGGCAGAAACTTTATTAAAATTCTTTGCGATAATAACGATATCTGCAATATTTATACTGTTGTCCTTGTTAAGATCAAGATCAGCGGCGTATTTCCCGTCACCTGATACTGTGTTGAACTTTTTGGCTATTTCTATAACATCAGCCATGTTAATACTATTATCCTGTTGCCCGTTTACAGGCACGTCTCCAGCCCAAAGATCTATAGGAGCTGAAGATGAACCTATGGATAAATTGCCTGAGAGCTTTATTCCTGAAATTGTTCTGGTTAAAAAACCTGTTTTGGATATATTAAGTACATATTGGCCTTCAGGAATATCGTTGATTTCAAAAAAGCCTTTGTCATCAGTTAAAGCTTTTTTGTCTGTACCGTCAATAGTGACAGAAATTCCTGAATTAAAGCTTGTCGACGATGAATTGGATATATCAAGTGTTATATAACCGGATATTTTATATGTACCGGTCGCAAACCCGTTTATACCAGCTTGAAATATCACTGCTGCCATGATGAAGACAGTGAGGGCTATGACAAATAAATAATTTATACATTTACACGTAAACCTGCACATATTTTTATCCCCCTGTATAATAATTAATTAGTAATTACATTTATCCTACTTTTCAAACTTTAAGCAATATTGACTCATCTGATGCTTATATGCAAATTGAACAGCAGTGTTATTTACAATAGAATTAATTATCATTATGGCAGTATCAGTAAGTAAATTTAACTTTGAAAACTCATTAATTATTTCAGTTTTTATAGATTCATTGTTTTTCTTATCATTTAAAAAAGATGATTTATTTATCTCCATCAAGAAATCTTCAAATGAAAATATTCTAAAACGATCTATGGCAAACCTTTGTGCTGTTATTTCTGCAAGCCTTAACAATATATCCTGATATGTTTCACAAGATTGTGCTTTGATACGGGTAGCTAGAGTTGGTATAATTTTTTCAAACAGCATTCTTTTTGGAGGAACATCAGCTATACCCCATAACTCTCCAATTTGAATAATCAGTTCATCAGGTATTTGTGAAAGCATTTTAAAAACTGTCTCTTCCTTAACAGGTGTTACATAATACTTTTTTCCGTGCAAACATTTAATATGCTTCATCGCATCAAAATAACCCATTTTAAGATTTCGACGAATCAAATTATTATTGAAATTTATTATGCCTCCCAGATTTTCTGAGGGTGTTATTTCAATAACATTAATATTGTCATATTTTATTTTTTGCTTTAATCCAATAGCACCTGTCTTTATGGCAATTATATCTTTATAGCCCTTTCTTGCCAGCAAGTTTATAGGACAATTATCATAAAAACCACCGTCGATATAATATTTACCTTCCATCGGTTCTAATTTGAAGCCCGGCAAACCGGAACTGGCCATAAGATAATCCACCAATTTACCATTTGGAATATCCTCTTTAAAAACTTCTACAGGTTTTCTATCCGACAGAGAAACAGTAACCAGGCCAAGGTCTTTCTTGGAGCTTCTTAGTTTCTGTTCGTCAATAATACCGGATATTAGGGATCTCATTTTACTTCTATTGATACCTTTGTTTTTAATTACTTTTTTGAATTTTAAAAACAATTCTTTGATAACTTCTTTGCTTATCTCTTTGTTTATTAGTTTTTCATATTCTTCTTTCTCAATATCAAAAAGTTGAGTAGGATCCAAATTTTCCCAAAGTTTATAGCCATTTTCGAAATCACCCTGAACAACTACAGCTGCATTGAGTGCACCTATGGAAGTGCCGGTAATTCCTCCGAATTCGTACCCACACTCTAGAAATGCCTTTATTGCACCCATGTGGTATGCTCCTTTTGCCCCTCCGCCTTCTAAAGCAAGACCATACATTGTTTTATCCCTCCATTTATTTTAAAACAAGATTAAATCCTTTTTGAGTACCATTGAACCATTGGTTATTGGTTGTGTCAAATAGAAATTATTGTTAAATTCATTCGTGTCTATTCATATCCATTCACATCCATGGGTTTTGATAAATTCAATTTCCTTTTGATAGTGTAGAAGGTGTCCTTCACATATCATTTTCTCAAATGATTTATCACCACCTTTGGCTTTAGTATCAATTGTATTACATAGTGCTTTCAATCTGAATACAACCTGATCTATTAAGTCATCAGGCTTGTTCAATCCATAAGTATTAAAAAATATTTCAATTCTTTCTTTGCGATTGCAGGCATGCTTTTTTGTATCATAATCTGTTAACTCGTCGCAGAACTGATCATAAACATATCTGCCAAGAGGTACAAATGTATACAATGTATACGCGATGTCCCATATACGAGGGCCTGGACACGCAGTATCAAAGTCAATTATTCCTTTAACCGTACCATTTGAAAACACTACGTTATAAGGAGCGAAATCATTGTGGCATATAACTTCCACTGGTAAAGACCCTGGATATGACAGCATCCATTCGTCATTTATATCGGTTTTAAATGAGGTTGATACATCATGAAACCTCTTTAAAGTATTTGCAATATCACAAAGAACTTCGTCTGTCATCATATATGGCCTTAAACGGGGAAAATCAACAGCAGTTTCTCCTGGGATATAGGATAATATTTCACGATTATTTTCATCTATACCATGAAAATTTGGAGCCCAATTAAAGCTGTTTTCTTCTAAATGTTTTAAGAGTCTATGTATTGTTGGACTCCATTTTTTTAGAGGCCTTCTTACTGTTTCACCGATACGAATGACTTCATTAAGATTTCCGCCTTTTAAAACCGTTTCGTTTTCATTCATCACCGCTTATCCCTTTCATATATTCAAATAAAATTATACATATAGATTTATACAAATAAAATTATATGCTTCCCTTACCTCAAACAAATATTTGTACAAACAATTACACTTCCATTATACTCCAATTTAATAATGATTTCTATTTTTTCATTGATTTTAATTTTGTTACTTATTCAATTATTTTAAGTATAATTAGATGAAAGCAAATATAAAAGGTTTAAATTAAGATTTAATAGGGAAGGTGGGTATAATTTTGAACAGGGATAATGCATTGATAGAAAGTGTTCTAAATGGAAATACCGACGCATTTTCTATACTGGTTCAGTGTTATCAGGAGCAATTATACAGGTTTATTTACAAACTGACTGTATCAAGAGAAGACACTGAGGATATTTTGCAGGAAGTGTTTATCCGCGTTTATAACAATCTATACAAATATAACAGCAGGTGGAGTTTTTCTACATGGATTTATAATATTGCGGTGAATGTGTTTAGATCAAATTATAAGAAGAAAAAGATAAGCCATCAAAGTGTTGAAAATCTAGAGCTGGATGATGTTTCATGTAGATCATTGGATTATCCCGATGTTGCTTATGAAGCAAAAGAAGAGAGGCTCCTTATAATCAAACTGATAAACGGGTTGAAAGAGGATCAGAAAATTTCACTGGTATTAAAACATGTACAGGGTTTTTCCTATAAAGAGATTGCCGATATTTTGGAGGTTACACCTGAAGCTGCAAAAATGAAGGTACAGCGTGCCAAACAGATTATTTGCAAAAAGTACAATGAAATGAAAGGAAGAGGTGTTTATAATGAAGTGCACATATAGTTTGGAAGAACTGATAGGATATCTTGATGGGCAAATGTGCGATCAGGAAAAGGAGAACCTTCAAAAGCATCTTGAAATATGCGAAGACTGCCGAAATCATCTTGAAGCATTAAAATTAACAGATGGGTATATAAAAGAAGATGTTAAAAATGACGGCACTACATATATAAAGGTAATGGAATCAATTGATAAGAACAGATATAAGGTGAAAAAATCAAAATATAAAGTTGGAACGACACTATATAAGCTTACACCTGTGTTAAAACCAATGGTTGCAATTGTTCTGGTAATAATTGTTGCTGCTGCAGCTTTGAATTATAGAGAGCAAATTACAGATGTATTTTCATCTCTTGAAGATATGATTTTAAAGAATGATGAAAAAGATAATGACAACACTAAACTAGAAGAAACAAACGGCAATATTGTATATGAAAAGGAAAATATCACAAATATAGCTTTTGAAACCTGTGTTACAAAAGAGGTTTGGGGAAAGCAGGGACCTGGTGAAAACTATGAAAATTGTGTAAAAATACCTCATGGAAGGATTATTAGCGTAATCGGAAGGTATAGCAAAGATGAGGGCTGGTATCTTGCAAAGCTGACGCCTGAGCTTTCAGATGAGCGTACGGAAATACTGCTTCCGGAAAATCAGACGGAATTCTGGCTGAATTATGACTCAATAGAACACGGATATGAGCATGTTAATTTTGATAGATGTACAGTTAATGATGCAGTTCGGTTCAATCATGTAATAACAGGAATGAACAACAGCGATGGAACATTCCACTTAAAACAGCTGCCTGATGAAAAAAGCCTTACTGTTTCAATAGCTGCCAAGGGAAATTTAATAAGTGTCATACGTAAAGATGAGCAATGGAGCCTTGTAAAGATTATTTCCGGAAGAGCAATGGCAGATTATTGTGATACAGGATGGATCAAAAACAATGATTATGCCGCATACAAACCGGGGATAAAAGTAAATCAGGGATTTATTACCAGGCCTTTTAAGATGTATGGCAGCCCGGATACAAATTCCGATTATCCGCCTTTGGACAATGTAATAAAGAGTAATATTGCTCCGGTTACTTTTGTTGACGAGTCAAAAGTCACAAATGGCTGGACACACGTATATGGAGGATTTAACGGTTTTGTGGGCTGGGTTAAGAACGAAGATATAAAATTTTCATTGACTTCTGAGGAAGCAGAAAGAATCGCAAACCCGGAGGTTGATCTGGATTTGCTGACACAAAAAATTAAAGAAGATATAAAAGCATGGGACGATTTGAATCTTTGTGCATTGGACTTAAGCATGCAAATCAAGCTGACTTATAGTCAAAAAGCAGAGCTTGCCGAAAAGCTTACTAAAGTTACGGGTTACCAAACCTTTGAAGGTGGATTGACTACTTTCAGGGAAGCAATATATCCTTTCTATACACTGCAGTTTATAGACGGATACGATGATTTCTATATGAATGAAGACACCGCTGAGCCGCCTTATAAATATTACAGGTCGTCATTCTGCAAATTTAACTTCATTGTCATCGGAGAAGATACACTTATGATACAAATTCCCGATTACAGGCTGGGTTCGTATGGCCTTAGGCGTGAAGGTGCCCCTGTTAAATTTATAAAGGTAAACAAGGAATTCATTCAACAACTGAAAAAATTGATTCCGGTAAAGGCTAATATCGATAAAAACAGCTTCAATTATCTTCTTAATGCAGTAAAGGTAGAGGTTAACGGCCAACAGGGAGATGAGCCTCAGCAGGTTTATAAGGCCGCAAGGGTATTGAACGCTTTTGCAGGAGAAAAGTTGGCTCCTGGAAGTGTAACGGGAAATGAAAACAAGGTAATGGAATTTAAATTTACATTTGATGACGGCGGTATTGAAAAAGTTATTGTATATGAAAAGTTTTTGGAATACAGGGGCATGTACTTTATGTTAAGCGGTAATCAGGAAAATATTGAAGGGCTTCTGTTTGCGGGTTATTTCTAAAAATGATTATATATATGTAAGGGGCTGTTGCACTAAGAAATTAGTGTAACAGCTCTTTTGTATCTAAAAAAACAAATTCCGAACTTCGAAAAGTCCGGAATTTGGTGTAAAATATATTTATGCTACTAAACAATTTAACACATAAAA
>Ga0255341_1004696_pt1 | contig 14119 bp, 11 predicted proteins | sample wastewater_treat_8_FD_192418 | JGI IMG/M metagenome (GOLD analysis project Ga0255341, IMG submission 192418) | Wastewater microbial communities from Lulu Island WWTP, Vancouver, Canada - plant12 | ecosystem: Engineered > WWTP > Wastewater > Unclassified | place: Canada: Vancouver, British...
GCCGGCCTTTGAGACATACACCTCGATATGGCGCGTATCTATCTCCCGTCGCATCAGCCGGGCTATCTCGGGGTGCCATTTCTCCAGGGCTTTCAGGTTTTGTTCAAAATAGCTCATACGCTCTCCCCGTCCTTATGCATTATCAAATGGCGTATGCATCACCCTTGTATTCTTCCAGATTTTCCTTAAACCAGTTTATGGTTTTCTCCAAACCTTCGTCCAGATGCACCGCCGGGCGCCAGCCAATTAACCCGCCCGCCTTTTGATTGTCACAGATAAGCCGGTTGACCTCGCTGCGTGCCGGCCTGGTCCTCTCCTGCTCACATTCGATTTCCACTGTCTTTCCCATCATCTTCATCAGTTTGTCGGCCAGGTCGCCGATTGATATGCCGCGGGTGGTGCCGAGGTTGATTACTTCCCCGTATATCCCCTCGGCCTCCGCCGCAGCGATAAAACCCTGCACTGTGTCCGAAACGTAGGTGAAATCCCTTACCGGGTGCAGGGACCCGAGCTTAATTGTATTCCGGGTGAGCATCTGAACAATCAGGGTGGGGATGATAGCCCTGGCAGACTGCCGGGGGCCGTAGGTATTAAAGGGACGAACCGTGATCACCGGCAGATTAAAAGAACGATAAAAACTTTCCACAATCATATCCGCGCCGATTTTGCTCGCCGCATAGGGAGACTGGCCCTGGAGGGGATGCTGCTCGTCGATGGGAACATACCGGGCGGTTCCATACACCTCGCTGGATGAGGTATGAATGATTTTTTCAACCTCACACTCCTGCGATGCCTGTAAAAGAGCGAGTGTCCCTTCGATATTGGTCTTGATGTAGGAAGAGGGTGATACATACGAGTAGGGAATGGAAATAAGCGCGGCCAGATGAAAAACCATATCAACCCCTTTGAGCGCAACTTTCAAGAAATCAGCTTCCCGAATGTCGCCGCAGAGAACGCTGAGGCCATTCATATCATTACGCTTAAAGCGGTCGATCCACCCCCACTTGTTAAAGGCATTGTACATGGCCAGCGCCTTGACCCGGGCTCCCCGGGCAACCAGGCTTTCGGTTAAATGGCTTCCGATAAATCCTTCCGCCCCGGTCACCAGTATGGTTTTATTTTTCCAGTCCATAGAGATCATCTTTCCTTAGGCTGCACTGTAACAATTTACGGATGGGGGATCCGGACCGCATCCCGGTAGAGATTTCCGATGCTTTCGGCGGAGTGTCCGCTGGACGCTCTTTCCCAGTTGCATTCAAGATAATCCTTGAATTGTCCTATATCGGTCCACGGGCCGTTAATCAGATACCCGGTTATCTTCTCATTGCGGGAGAGCAGGTGGGTGACAAAATCGGTCATATGGTATAGGCGGTTTGTCGGGATCTCCTTGAGACAGTGATGATCGATAATGTAGATACCCGCGTTGAGATAGTACACGATTGAAGGCTTTTCACTCAGGTCAACGATTCGGTTGTGTTCCAGGGTAACCGTTCCAAAGGGAACATTCTTTTGGTTTTTTTTAATCGCCATGGTGAGCGCCGCCTCGTTATCGATGTGAAACTGATACATCGCTCTCAAGTTAATGGAAGTCATGACGTCCGCGTTGGCCACAAAAAAGGGGGCGGACATTTCCGGCAGGAGCGAGAGCGCGCCTGCCGTGCCGAGCTTTTCGGTTTCCTTGATATAATTTATGTTAATGCGGTAGGCGCTTCCATCTCCCAGGTGTTCCTCAATCATGGTGCTTTTATAATTGACGCAAATGAAAAAATCCCTTGCCCCCTCATCGCGAAACTTTTCCAGTATATGGATAATCATCGGCTTTCCCGAAACCTCCAGGAGAGGCTTAGGTGTATCCCGGGTTAAAGGGAAGAGGCGGCTGCCCAATCCACCCGCCATAATAACGATGGGACTGAGCAGGATCTTTTGCTGGATAAAGGTTTGTTGGAAAACGACGCCGATGAGCCGCCGGTGCTCATCCACGATGGGAAGATGGTAGATGCCGTTTTCCTTCATAATTCTGATCATTTCTCCGTCCGCATACCCGGACTTTAAACAGAAATAATTGCGGTTCATCGCCTTTTGCACGCTCTCCTCCGGTGTTATGCCGCTGAGAATGGCCTTGCGAATGTCGCCATCGGTTAAAATGCCGGACAGCCGGTTATGCTCATCCACTATCAGCGTGATACTTCTCTGATGCCGGTCCATCCGCCGAAGCGTTTCCCCGAAAGAAGTGTGCTGATCCACTATCACATCTTTAACCTCAGATATAATACTCATGCTGCTATTGCCCCGGCTATGATTGGCGAACCTTCATGGCGTGCAGCCGATATCCTGGAATTCCTTCTGAAGCAGATTCTTTCCAAGGCCAATATTTTTTAGCTTGTTTTTTATGCGGCGCGACGCCCCTCCTCCGCCGTAGGGGTTCACCGCGTCCTTGATGGAATCGCGAAATTTTGTTGAGAACCCCCGGTTGATGGCAGCCAGAATATCTTTTCTCTTGGCTTCGCAATGAATAACCGTTTGGGCCCGGACGCGGCCCTTCTGCCGGTCTCCGATATCAACCGTGGGTATTTTAAAAGACGGTGCTTCGGTCAGGCCGCTGGAAGAATTGCCCACCAGCATGTCTACATGTTTGAGGGCGCTCAAGTAATTAAGCCGGCCCAGGGAGTCAACCCCAATGGCCCTGTCGCCGTTTTCCTTCACAAAATCATTGATCATTGTGATGATAATCCGGCCATCGGTGTCCGCGTTGGGTTTGGTAAAAATGAGCTTTGTGTCATTAAGCCTTTTCAGAGCTTTTAACAGTTCTCCGAAATGCAGACCGGATACCTTTGCCTCCAGGGTGACCGGATGAAAGGTAATCAGGATGTTTTTCGCGCCCAGTTCAAATCCAATTGATTTTTCAAACGCCCTGCGTTCACGCAGCCTGAGCCGCCCGATGGCATCAAGGCCGGGCGCGCCGAAACAGAAAACCCGCGTCGGGTGCTCTCCCATTTGAATGACCCTTTTTTTGTATGTTTCCGTGGCGGTGAAATGAAGGTGCGCCATCTTGGTTATTGCGTGGCGGATTGCTTCATCAATAACCCCCTGGGTAGTTTCTCCGCCGTGCAGGTGGGCAATCGGGATACGGGCAGGCAGGGCGGCGGCGCAGGCGGCGAAGATTTCATACCGGTCACCCAGCACAACCATGATATCAGGTCCGAGCCGCGCCAGGGCATCGGCAAAGCCGATAACGCCGAGCCCCATGGATTTGGCAATGGCGCTCGGGGTGTCCCCTGACATCAGCATCTCCACTTTTTCGTTGATCACAAAGCCGTCTTCTTCAATCGCCTTGTAGGTTAAACCAAACTCCGGCGAAAGGTGCATGCCGGTAACGATTAGCTGTAATGCCAGATCGGGGTCTTCTCTAATTTCCTGCATTAGGCAGTGCATCAATCCGTATTCGGCGCGGCTGCCGGTCACAATGCAAATTTTCCGTTTCATGGCGACTCTTAAATTATTATCAGCTCATCCGCCTTAAAATCTCTCATCGCCGTTTTGCCGATCACCTCGTTCCATCGCATGGGGCTGATACCATGCCCCGGCCTTTTGGTGGTGAGGTTGTCTTCACGGAACGGCGTTCCCTGCTTTATATCCACCGCGGCAACGATGCTCTTTCTCACAATGCGGCTGATTTTCCTTTCGGTTCCGGATGGAGCCTTTGTCCCGTTTCCCATCGCTTTTTCGATATTTCGGATGCCCCGCACCAATGCCTTTAATTCTTGAGGCTCCAGGGAGGCGCGGTGATCGGGGCCGGGCAACTTCTTGTCCAGGGTAAAGTGCTTTTCGATTACGCACGCCCCCAGGGCAACGGCGGCAAGCGCGATTTCTATTCCCCGGGAATGATCTGAGAGGCCTACCGGAACGCCGAACCGATCCTGCAGGGTGCGCATGCCCCTCAAATTAATACTTTCCGCCCTCGCCGGATACTCGGAGGTGCAGTGGAGAAGAATTATTTGCCGGTTTTGCGTCCCGCCCAGTATCGTAACCGCATTTTCCACTTCTTTCAGGGTGGACATACCGGTAGACAGAATGATCGGTTTTCGCTTTAGAGCGACATGGCGGAGGAGGGACCGGTTGGTTAACTCCCCGGAAGCGATCTTGAAGGCGGAGATTTTCAAATCATCTAAAAAATCGGCGCTCCGGCGATCAAAGGGGGTGGAAAGAAACATAATCCCCCGGAACGCGCAATATCGCTTCAACTCCCGGAACGCGCCGAACGATAACTCCAGTTTTTTCAGCATTTCAAACTGCGATTCACCTGAGCTCCCCGTGTTTTTCTTCTGGTAGTCCGCCTTCTGTGCCGTACGGGTGACTATCTCCTCCGTGACAAAGGTCTGGAACTTAACCGCATCAACCCCTGCCGCAACCGCGTCATCCACCAGCTTTCTGGCCAGACTCGTGTCACCATTGTGATTGACACCCGCTTCGGCAATAATGAAAGCAGGGTGATTTTCACCGATTCTCCTGCGGCCGATTTTTATCGCGGTCATGGGGTGACCTCTCCCTTCATGATCAGTTCCGCCAGCTTTAAATCAAAGGGGGTATCAATATCGATAGATCGCTCCCGGGGCATGATGTAAGCCAGGGTGTTCTCTCCCAGCAGTCGCTCTTCCTCGAGGAGGATTTTTCTTCGGGTGACATAAATAGCCCCGTTTAATTGATATGCCGGAGGCAGGTCTTGTCTTCGGGGATATTGTTCATCATCCACCTCCATCAGCGGATACACCCTGTCCCCCATCACTTTTTTCATCCAGTAGGGGTGATGTTCCGCCGGACAGAGTGAAACCACGGAATCCGCCCCCGCCTGCAAACATAAAAGCACCGCCTGATCGATGTCATTGGCTGAGCGCAGCGGACTGGTCGGCTGCAGACACACGATAATATCATCCGGCTTTTCTTTTTTGTCCGACAGGAACCGTACCGCGTGCCGCAAAACAGATGTGGTGGAGGCGGTATCGGTTGACAGGCAGGGAGGTCGTAGAAAGGGAACTTCCGCTCCAAAGTGCCGCGCGATGCGCGCAATAACCTCATCGTCGGTTGAAACAACTGTTTGCTGTACGGTTTGCGACCGGAGTGCGGCAATAATGGAGTAGGCGATTAAAGGCCTGCCCAGAAGCATCTGTATATTCTTCCGGGGAATCCCTTTGGATCCGCCCCGGGCCGGTATGACTGCGAGTATCTTCTGATCTCCTATCGTGGATCGGTTCATGCGGTTATCCGAAGGTGGGTCATTACCAGCCTTATGCCTGCCTCCTTATGCAACCTCTGGACATCCGTGGTGCAGGCCTGCTCTCTTGCTTTTTCTGACTGTCATGGCATGAAGCGCTTATGGTACGTACGGAAATCCCTTTTTTCGCAAGATGGCGTATCTGGGCGTAGATTTCATCTTGTCTTCCGATTGAGGCGATGATTACTCCATCCGGATTAACCCGCTCAATATATTCGGGTCCCTGTATGATCAGATTGCCGAAAAGCGTACCTTGTTTTTTAGGATCGTTATCAACTACCCCGACGATTTTAAGATCGAGGGATTTTCGGGCATTGTAGAGAAGCTCCGCGGTTGCGCCGGCACCGAAGAGAACGACACGGCGAATTCCTTCTTCATAGATTTTCTTAAGTCTTTGAGTAAATTCCCACTTGGCTGTCTGGTAGAGGCCGGTAGTTTCTAATATATAGGCGACAAGCAAAGACATCTTTTCCTGTAAACCCTTACCGGTAAGATTATAACTGATCGTCCTATTGGTATTTCCCTGAATCAGGATCAACCGTTCATGTGAAAGTTCGCGGATGTAATTGTTTACCATGGATGAAGTTAAACCGGCCTCCTTCGCCAGGCTGCTCTGGCTGCTCCGGGGAGTCCTCTCAAGTGCGCTGAGGATGAGCAGCCGGTTGAAAAGGGGCGAATGCTTGAAGAATTTTAACCCATTGTTTTTCATCGTTGCTTCCAACTGTCCATTCACTTAATGGTTGGTTCGGCCGGATAAAAAATAACTTTAGCCCTTTTTTTCATTTCAATATTTTTTGCCGGCGGAACCGGCCTTGTCGCGGTCGGAGAAAAAACCATATCCGCCTGAAAGTCATGCCGCACTATTGTAAAATAGAATTAAAGGTTTGTCGGCCCGGTACCGATATCATACAGCAACTCAAGCGGTCTACGAACAATGCAGGTGGTCAACATAGAAGGGTTGTGGGCAGCAACAATGATGATATGAAAGGAGGGATGAACGAAGAGGTTTTGAAGCGAAACCTGGCAGAAGCCGCCCCGGTTGCATAATAACTACTATTGGCGCCGGGCTAGAGCGTTCTGCGAAAAATGGCTTCATCGACAGTACCACCAAGGACATGGACGTCCACCACTAACACACTTACAAGGAGGTAATGACTATGAGTTTCAGAATCAACACCAATATAGCTGCATTAAATTCACAGCGGCACTTAACCAACATCAGTGAGAAGCTGGACAAGTCGCTGGAGCGTCTGTCATCGGGCCTTCGCATTAACAAGGCGGCGGATGACGCCTCCGGCATGGCCACCTCGGTGTATTTGAGGGGCCAAATCGGCGGATTGAATCAGGCGGCGAGAAATGCCAATGACGCCATCAGCATGACCCAGACCGCGGAAGGCGCGCTGGATGTTTCAACCAACATTATTCTGCGCTTAAGGGACCTTGCGGTACAGGCCGCAACCGACACCACCAACCGCGACCTGCTGATCTCGGAAGCGAATCAGCTGATTGCCGAATTAACCCGGGTGGCCAACGACACGGAATTTGTCGGCAATACCCTGCTCAACGGCAGCTTCACCTCCGGCAAGATCCAGATCGGCGCTAATCAAGGCCAGACCATCAGTTTCTCCATCGGTGACATCAGGGCAGCCGCCCTGGGTGAAAGGGCAACGGCGGCCGCTACCCTTGCCAGCGGAACTACCCAGGGAGGGTTCAGTGTCGGTGAATTTACCATTAACAACCGGCTGGTAGCCGCCACCAAGGAGACCGATGATCAGGTGTCGATTCTGGACCTGGTCGGGACTGAGATCGATGTAGCCGGCGCAAGCGGGGTTGAGATTAGCGGATTGGTGATAAACGGCGCAACCATCGCCACGGTTACCCTGGGCGACGGCGGCGCTGGGTCGATAGCGACAGACATGATCGCCGACCTGACCCGGGCGATAAATTCCGCTGCTGCTAAAACCCATGTTACCGCACGGGCGGGATCCGGTAATAGCATCGTTTTGACGGCTGATACCGGAAAGAATATTAACTTTGACTTGACCAACTCGAGCCGGACCGCCGCCTCCCTGAGCACCTTAACCGGTTTATCGGCCGCCTACTTTGTCGATGGTGCGGCAAACACCGTTTACAATGGTGAGACCAGTGCGATTGCCAAAGTGGCTGCTATCGATTCGATAAAATCATCTACCAAGGTGGATGCCTTGACCGTCGCCACAACGGTGACCGGTTCGGCGGCAGTCGCGGCCGGAACCCTTGCGGCCGGCGCTCTCTATATTAATGGCATCGAGATCGGTGCGACAACCGTGCTGGATGGTGACAGCAGTGGTTCGCTGCTCGCCGCGATTAATGCCAAAGCCTCCACCACCGGGGTGAGCGCGAGCCTGGACAATCAGAACCGGCTGGTGCTCAACGCCGCCGATGGAAGAAACATTTCGGTCGTGGCGCGATCCGCGGCCGCAACCGCCACCGGCATCAGCACGGATGTCTACCGGGGCGGGGTAAAACTTAATTCATCTGATAACTTTACCATCACCGGTTCAACCGCCGATTTGGGTAGCATAACCGCAAAGACCTACACCACCTCACTTGACCATGCGGTGAGCTTAATTGATCTCTCTACCCAGGCCGGGGCTGATGATGCGCTGGCAACCCTGGATGCCGCCATGTACCAGGTTAGTAGAACCAGGTCGGGCCTTGGCGCCATTCAATCAAGGGTGACCATGACCATCCAGAACCTGACCACCACGGCGGAAAACCTGTCGGCATCCGAATCTCGCATCAGGGATGTGGATTTTGCCGAAGAGACGGCGGTCTTTACCAAAAACTCCATCCTGACACAGGCTGCAACGGCTATGCTGGCCCAGGCAAATCAGCTGCCGCAGTTAGCGCTGCAACTGTTGAAATAACCGGGAATGAAGGATAGCCAACCTTCGGGGGCGGGAGATTATGCTCCCGCCCCCGAAGGCACATGGCGAGGAGGTGAAGGTAATGGCCTCTAACATAAATGAGATTACGGTCCCTGTGGTTAACAAGCTTCGCAACTTGTCTTCGGGGGTCTCAACGCCGGTACTGCAAAATAACTCGAATGCACTGCAGGAAAGAAACGGTGCGGGCAAACCTTCACAAGGCAGCGGAAGGGTTGATGCGGTTAATGAAAATGAAAGGCTTTCGAGCGAAGAAATCGAGAGAATGCTTCAAGAAAAAAATGATCTGGCCAGGCACCTAAACAGAAAGCTGATATTTTCTTATGATGACCGAATAGGCAAAGTGATCGTGAAGGTTACGGAAGGTGATTCCGAAGAAGTAATTCGGCAAATCCCCCCTGAAGAGATGATTCGTCTCGCTTTAAAGATAGAAGGGATGATGGGGATGCTCTTTAATCAGAGCATTTAAAAAGTATGCAACAAAGAGGAGGGTAACATATTACCCTCCTCTTTTACCTGAAGCCCGCCACCTCCTTTCGCCAATTACTATATGCTCATTTAATCTGTCAGCTGGTATGAATATTGCTGTTATAAATCGACATGTCGGAGAAAAAAAGCGAAAGAGTGAAGTGCGACCAGAAAATAAGATGAGTTTTCTTAATTGGTTAGAACGAATCACCAACAATATTGATCGTCTCTGGTAATTATCATTGCCGCCGTCGAGAAGGGACAAAATTACCTACTAAATCCGATTGAAGTAAATTAGGGTGCCAATTATTTCGGACACAGATCATCAGTTTTATACATTACAAATTGATGACTTCTTTATTTGTTTTTGGGTTTTTTAATTTTAACCGCTTTTACCTGCGAAAATCTCTGTTCGATTAGAGGGAAACTATATGGGCGTTGCCTCAAGCCTGGGACTCATTTCCGGCATCAATTATGAAGAACTGGTGAGCAAGCTCATCCAGCTGGAAAAAAAACCCATTACCCTGCTTCAGCAAAGAAAACTGGGCATTCAGACCAAGATGGGGGCGCTCGATTCTCTTAGCGTGAAACTTGGCTCGCTCAAGGCCGCGGCCGCGACCCTCAACAATGTTGGTTTGTTCAGCACAAAATCGGTTGAGGTGACCAACGGGGGAAACGATACCTACTTAACCGCTACCGCCAGCAATACTGCCGCGCTGGGGACTTATGAGGTGTACGTTGATCAGCTTGCCCGGGCCCACAAGATTGCATCGCAGGGCTGGGTGGATGCCGGCGCCACCCCTATACTGAACAGCACCGCCTATCCCGCGGGAGACAATTTCAGTTTCAGGGTAGGAGACTCGGGGGCAATTCATAATATCCATATTAGCACCTCGACTACTCTACAGGAGCTACGCGACTTGATCAATTCCGCCGGTGCCGGGGTTACCGCCACGATCTTGAATGACGGAACGGACACCAACCCTTTCCGACTGGTGTTAACCAGCGATATTACCGGGGTATCCAACGATGTCCAGATAACCGCCAATGCGACCCAGCTTAACTTTATGGATAAGCTGATTGAAGATGCGACCGCCGATACCACCAACAGCGGAACCTATACCGGCGCCGTTACCTCCAATTCATCGGAATACTATACCGGGTCCGCCAACAAAGCTTATATCATCGAGACCATAAGGCCGGGTTCAGTGGGAGTCGCGGGTGACGCCCGGTACAGGTATTCAACTGACGGCGGGATTACCTGGCATGACAATGGCGGAAATGGTTTTGTTTTTTATACGGCGGGATTTACCAACATTGGTTCCACCGACGGGACCAACAGTACGGGTAACACGGAGAACGTGAAAGTGCAGTTTAGCGACAGCGGAACCGTGTCGGCGGGCGACACCTTCCGGGTAGATGTGTTCAACCCTACCTTCACTCATGCGCAGGATGCGGTGATCCGGGTGGACAACCTTACCCTGAGCAAGCCCGGCAACACCATCGATGATGTGATTGATGGAGTAACTCTGAAGTTGACCAGGGCCAATTCCTCAGTAGCCAACCTGGTGACGGTGTCTCAGGAAGACATGAGTCAGATTCAATCAAACATTGAGAATTTCGTCTCCGCTTACAATACGGTAATGCAAGACCTTTTTGCCACCTTTGCCTATAACCCGGATAATCCCGCCAACAACCCCTTAAGAGGCGACTATACGGTGAGGGGTATTCAGGCAAGTTTAAAGAATGTCGTGTTGAATACTATCCCAAATCTCACCGGAAGCTACATCTCACTGTATCAAATCGGCATAAGCGTGGATAACAGCGGTTTGCTTTCCATCAATAGCGCCGAGTTAAGCAGGGCGCTTAACTCTGATCCGTTAGCGGTAATGAAGCTTTTCACCGACTACGGCACCCCAACCGACAGCACAATTCAATATATTGGCAAGACCGCCAATACCGTTGCGGGAAAATACAGCATTTATATCCAGACTCCTCCGGATCATGCAACCTATGAAAGCAGCCAGATTATCGACGGCAGCGGGATCGTCGAAGACGAGACGTTGACCTTTACCTATACTGCAGGATCTACCGAGACCGGGCCGGGCGTGATTGCCTTTACCGTAAATCTCACTTCCGGGGACACCATCAACACCATCGTGAGTAAATTGAACAGCAAATTCAACACGGAAAAAGCGGGGCTTACGGCTACCAATAATGAGGGTAGACTGAAAATTACCTCCGCCGACCTCGGGAGCGATGTAAAATTTACCGTGATATCCGACAAGGCTGCCGCGGATCAGTCGGGCGTTGGAACCAGCCTGGTGAGCAGGAGCGGTGCCGACGTAGTGGGGACGATTAACGGTCATGCCGCCTACGGTAAAGGAAAATATTTAACCGGGGCAACCGGTTTCCCTGAAGAAGGCTTGAGGATAAGCGCCACCGCCGCCGGCGGGAAAGGGCATATCTATCTTTCCTCCGGGGTGGCCGCCCGCCTGATTGCCCAGCTCGACCCCGTCATCAACGTCAACAAGGGTGCTTTCGCTTACCGGAATAAAACCTACCAGGCCATGATCGATGATATTGATGATCAGATTGAAACTAAGGAGACGAGACTTAATGATATGGAGGTAAACTTACGCAAGCAGTTCGCAAACCTGGAGATCTTACTCAACTCACTGCGGTCGCAGGGGGAATATTTGAGCACCCAACTGAATAATCTTCCTGGTTTATACAAAGCAAGCAAGTAACATTGCGCAATTTGAGGTTTTGCGAATTGCTCATTAAAAATCCGGGTGATATGGAAGGAGAGAAGAATGTGTGCCAATATTGCATATGACGAATACAAAAAGCATAAGGTGGTTACTGCCAGTGGGGTGGAGCTCATCGTTCAGCTATACGATGAGGTCATAAAAAACATTCAGCATGCAAGAACGATTCTGAAAAAAAGTGAAAAGCTGACCTTTGATGAACTTAAGGAAAAGACCCGATCCATAGGTAAGGCGGTGAGCATTGTTACCGGGTTGGCCGAAGCGCTGGACACGGAACGGGGGGGGGAAATCTCCCTGAACCTGGGAAAACTTTATGAATTTGTGAACATGAGGCTGCTCAGCGCAAACTTGAATGGCGATCCGGTAATGCTGGATGAATCATTGAGAATTTTATCCGAATTGAGAGAAGGATGGGTGGGCATCCTGATCCAGGAAAACCAATGCCGGCAAAAGGCGAACTGTCGTAAGAGCGAAGCGCCGGAAGCGGGATTGCCCCGGGAAGCGTTGCAGGATAAAAGACATGAGATGTACAACCGCCTGGCGATTAAATTATAAATTTTCAACACCCGGCTGTCCTGGTACGGCGATTGGGGAAGCGGCCGAGGGAAGGAAGACGGTGGAAGACTACTTGCGTTTATTGGGGAAACAGATTGACAAGAATCAGAGGATCAACGCACTGGCAAAACAGGAGAGGGATGCCATTGCTGCAGGAAATATCGCCCTGGTTATGGAAAGCGATGCCGTCAGAAGCGAGATCATCGGGCAACTGAATGCCCTGCAGGTGGTAATGGATCCATATCTTAAGGAGTTGCCGGATAAGCTCGGATACGTATCGGCCCGGCTCAAGGACCAGATTATAATAATGAGCGCGCGACTTGAAGCGATTATCAAGGAGACCCTTGCGATTGACAGGGAAAGCGAGATTAACCTGCAGAAGTTTAAAGAGGGGGTTGGAGATCGCGTGAAAGAGATAGGAAAGGGAAAACAGGCATTGAGCGGTTACAAGAGCCCTTCCCGGAATAACCCGAAACTGTTCGACGGCAGGGTATGATCCGTCCTGAACTGCGCTTGAGTTAACCGTGACCCAGCGTGCCCGGCGTGTCAACGGTAACTATGCTGCCGCCTTCCTCCCGGAATTTTTTTCTTCGAACAGCTTCTTACCCTCAAAAAATATTTCCAGCGGAGTCCTGCTGGTATAGCGCGTCCAACACTTCTTGACGTATTAAAGATTCCATTGCATTGCAAATTCCGTGCACCAAGCGAGGTTGGGGACTGATGGGAGACGCTTTATGGAAGTCAGGTGAAACGTCAGCGCAATGGAAACCTTCCCAAACAGAACGAGCTTAGATCAGGCATATATCAGTTTTTGGTTTCTTTTATTATCATATAGGTAGAATGACCAAGCCACTTTGATTATATTTTTCTGTTTTGGCACCCCACAATAAGCTCCAGCCTGTCAAATTGTTTATTATTATATAGTATGCATGGGATCATAAATAATTAATTGGTAAAAAACACTAAAGTTTTTTTGTGCCATTCCGATTACTCAATGCGGAGCGATCGGAAAAACTACCAACTTCGATACGTCCTGACTACCTGGAAAATTAGAGAATGGCTTTCTCGACTCAACAGATTCAAACTGTTGTGAGAACGTATAACAAGCAGTTAAGACTGGCCGGGTTCAACAGAACCAAAAGATGTGATCCTCCTCCAACCAGAAAGGATGAGGTTACGATTTCTGCAGAAGGCAAAAGACAGCAGATCGATCAGCGGTCGACCAATCCGCTAGTTGAGAAGACAACATATAATATTGCATTTCCTGAAGGCGCGGACGGAAATCCCTAATCCGACGCACATGGCTCCGATGGTTAGCATAGGGCATACCCTTATCCAAATGGTCTTTGCGGTGACAGGCTGCTATGATAGGAAAACTCTCAGGAGCTTTTTTTCAAGGTGTTAGAAGATGGCTAACTCGCCGGTTATCGAAGAAGTGCTGAATATTTTAATCGTTGATGATGACAGGATGTTGTGCGAGACGCTAAGAGATATCTTTGCCAAGGAAGAGAGCTTAAAAATTACGTCGTCATATAACGGCGTTGATGCCATCCAAAAGATAAAGGAAAGACAATTCGATCTTGTTCTTACTGATTTAAGGATGCCCGGCGCTGATGGCATTGAAGTTTTAAAAATTGCCAAAGAAATCAACCAAGAAGCACATGTGGTTATCATGACAGGGTTTGCATCCCTGGAAACGGCAATGGAGGCCATAAAAAAAGGTGCGTATGATTATATTACAAAACCCTTTAAGCTTGATGAGATAAAAATTGCGGTGCAGAACGCGTGCGAGAAAATCAGGTTGTTACGACAGAATCGCACATTGATTGCAAATCTCAACCATGTCTACCAGGAACTGGACAACTTGAAAAAGTCCCGCAATGTACCTGAAATGCGGATGCCTGCAATTAGCAAAAAAATGGATGAAATCCGGGATAGGGTTGCAGAAGATATCATCGGCTTGCAAACTCTTCCCACTGGTTTAGCCGCTGTCCATTACCTACAAAAAAGGCGCACCGATAAAAGATACGTGCTTGTGGAGCTGGAGAAATTGGGAAAGCTCAGGGAAGAAGGAATTATTACTGAAGAGGAGTTTCTTAGCTGCAAAACCAAGTTTCTAAATGAAATAT
>Ga0255341_1004698_pt1 | contig 14111 bp, 12 predicted proteins | sample wastewater_treat_8_FD_192418 | JGI IMG/M metagenome (GOLD analysis project Ga0255341, IMG submission 192418) | Wastewater microbial communities from Lulu Island WWTP, Vancouver, Canada - plant12 | ecosystem: Engineered > WWTP > Wastewater > Unclassified | place: Canada: Vancouver, British...
CCTGATGGTGCGGATAAAATAATTAATTTTCCGGACATGAAGAAAGTGAAATTTTAAACGTAGTACAATTGTTTTACCTTATAATAAAAGAAATTTATCAAATTAAAGGACATTCAATACTTGTTCCTTCATTTGTTCCAGTTCGTCTTTCATTTTCACCACAATTTTTTGAATTTCACTGTGATTGGCTTTGGCTCCAAGCGTATTGATTTCACGACCAATTTCCTGAGCAATAAAACCGAGTTTCTTGCCCGCCGATGGTTCCAGTTTCATGGTTTCAAAGAAATAATTCAGATGGTTAATATCGAGTTTCTCAATGTAATAAATCAATTCCTGCTCTAAACGATTTTGATCATAATCTACCTTATCAGAAAGTGCTTGCAGATTGTCTTTGAGTCTGGAACGTATTTTTTCTATTCTTTCCGCTTCGTAAGGCGAAATTTTTTCCAATAAATCGCCAATATTTGTAATTTTTGAGATAAAAACGTTTTCCAGAGATTTTCCCTCCTGAATACGGAAAGAAATAACCTGTTCTATCGCTTTGTCAATACTCTTCTTAAGTGCTTGCCATTCATTTTCTTCCAATTCGATGTTATCGGTTTTCATTACATCCGGCAATCGAAGCAAAATATCAAACCAATTTGTTGGCTCAGGCAATTCAAGATTCTGTGATAAAGATTTGATTTGCTGCATGTAAGATAAAAAAACAGATGGATTGATTTGATTAGCAACATCTTTACCTGAGTTATCCATGTAAATAGCCACATCAATTTTTCCGCGTTCCAATTTTTGAAGAATTTCGGTTCTGATTTCGAGTTCTTTATTTCGGTATGCAGCCGCTATTTTCAAAGAAAGATCCAGTTGTTTGCTGTTGAGTGATTTAATTTCAACGACAATTTTTTTCCCTTCATATTCACAGGTAGCTTTGCCGAAACCTGTCATGGATTGTATCATAATATTTTGTAAAAAGTGATTTTTGCAATTGTTTATGTTACCGTAATTCAGATTTCCGGTTTTTTATTCGCTTTTAAGCAATTCTTTGGCGTTGCCCAATGCAACTTCCGTAACATTTTCACCGCTGAGCATTTGCGCAACTTCCCAAATTCGTTCTTCCCTATCGAGCAAGTTGATATGAGTCTGTGTAGTTTTGCCTGAATCGTCTTTAAAAACACGATAATGTTGGTTCCCTTTGGCAGCAATTTGAGGTAAATGTGTGATAGCAATTACCTGCATGTTTTTACTCATTTCTTTCATAATTTCAGCCATTCGATGAGCAATTTCGCCGGAAACGCCCGTATCGATTTCGTCAAAAATAATGGTAGGCAAACCGGCTCGATGTGCCATTAAAGATTTGATGGAGAGCATTAAACGTGAAACCTCACCTCCCGAAGCGATTTGAGCAACAGGCTGCAACGATTGATTTTTGTTGGCCGAAAAAAGAAATTGAACCATGTCTTTCCCTGTTTCCGAAAATTCGGCAACATCCGTAATTTCAACTTTGAACTGAATGTTAGGCATTCCCAAACGTGAAAGCTGCTCTTTTAAAAATTTTTCTATCGGTTCAACGGCATTCAACCGACTTTTTGTCAATAATTCGGCTTGTTGTTGAACATTTTTATGAGCTTCGGCAATTGTTTTCTTCAAGGCGTCGATTTCTTCATCAAAAGATTCGATGTGCTGCAATTCTTCTTTTAAATTTTCTTTCAGCGATAATAATTCGGAAATAGAACTCAGTTTAAATTTCTTTTCCAACGTATAAATTTCATTCAATCTTTGGTCGACCCATTCCAATCTATCAGGGTGAAAATCAATATTTTCCTCTAAACTTGTTATTTCCTGAGCTATATCTTTCAATTCGATATAAACCGACTCTAAACGTTTATGCCAATTCTCTCCTTCCGAAATGTAACTTTTTATTCGTCCTACAGCGTCGATAACTTCTTTAAGCAAAACAAGACTTTTTTGTTCATCGGTAAGTAAAAAAACGGCTTTTTGCAATTCCTGTTTAATTTCTTCCGTGTGGCTCAATGTTTCCAGTTCCATTTCAAGGTCATCTTGCTCGTTTTCCGACAAATGGGCTTCTTCCAACTGTTGAAACTGAAATTTTAAATAATCGAGCTCAGACAATTGTTTATCGGCAGTTTTCTGCAATTGGGAAAGCTGTGTTTGCAGGTTTTTCCATTGACTATAGTATTGTTGATATTGCTTGAGAATCGAAGCATTTTGTGCCATGTTGTCAACCACTTGCAATTGATACTGGTCGTCTGAAAGCAATAAATTTTCGTGTTGTGAATGTATATCGATCAATTTGGCGCTGAGTTCACGTAAAAGCTGTAAACTTACAGGCGTATCATTGATAAAAGCTCTTGATTTTCCCGATGCTGTTATTTCACGACGGATAATGCACTGTTCAGGATGAAAATCCAATTCGTTTATTTCAAAAAAATGTTCCAAACGATAATCCCGAATATCAAATTCGGCTTCAACTATAGCTTTTTCTTCTCCTTCCTTGATAAAACGACTTTCAGCCCGCTGTCCGAGTATTAACGAAAGCGCACCGATTATGATGGATTTTCCAGCACCGGTTTCGCCTGTAATAACTGAAAAGCCGGAATTAAAACCGATATTAATTTCGGAAATCAATGCGTAATTGCTGATATGAAGCGTCTTAAGCATAAATATGTGGTAGTCAGAAAAAGTATTTATTTTTTATTTAAAATTTGTTCGTATTTTTGTGTCTGTGTGGGGTTTACATCCGACAGAATTTCTACGACCAATGCTTTTTCCCTGTCCGTTCCTTTAGAAAATATATTGATCAATTCATCCGTTTTGGCATCCAAAAATGTAGAAATTATTACTGCCGATGGGCGGGCACGATTGGCTTCGCGCAACACGGAAATTCCTTGAGCAATTCGGGCACGGGCATTAACTGGATTATTGGCCATTTCGTCCAATCCCAGACGATGATATTCGTAGAAATAATTCCGAAAATTTTTGAAAGCTTCATCAGTCAAATTATTTGCCAAAGCATAACGATTTCGGCTGCTTTCAAAAGCTCGCCATCCGGGTAAATTACTTCCCTGAGCAGAATTAACTATATTTTCGGCGGCTTGAAAAAATGGTGTGCCTCCCAACCTTGAAAAAGAATCCATGTCGTAGCCGATAATGATATAGGCATAATAAGCCAATACCGCAGTGAGATTGGAGCTGATGGATGCCTCGTTCCATTCCAACGGCTCAAACTCCTTGTATGAGAACGTAAAATCGTTGTCTTTGAAATTGAAAAGAGTTGTGTTGTAATTCGAATTGTAAACCGGCCGACGCGACTGTACCTGAATTTCAGCAGTAAAATTATCTCCATCAACCGATTTTACAATGATATTCATTGAACATTCAATTCGTTCGTTGGTTAAAAAAGTCATTTCCGTCCACTTGCGGTTGTTCACAAATTCGGAAACCGATTTCTGCAAAGTGTTGAAAACAGATTTATTTGTTCCTTGCACCTGATCGGAATTAATGCTAATATTGCAGTTTAATTCCTGAGAATAAGCATGAAAGGAAAAACAAAATGATAAGAAAATCAGAATAGCAAACTTTTTTTTCATCGATTCAAAATTTTAACCAACTCATTAACTATATCTTCCGCCACTTCTTTTTTTGGCTTTAAATCAAAGGAAACGCTTTTGCCGGTATTATGCAAAATGGTAATTTTATTGGTATCGTAGCCAAATCCGGCTTTTTCGTCACGAAGAGAATTAAGAACAATAAAATCCAAATTTTTATTTTTCAACTTCAATTGTGCATTTTCAATTTCATTGGAAGTTTCGAGAGCAAAACCTACTAAAAATTGTTTTTCGGTTTTTATTTTGCCGAGTGTAGCAGCAATATCCGGAGTTGGTTTTAGTTCTATGGTCAACCGATCGCCCTTACGTTTTATCTTGTCTTCGGCAATAGCCACCGGTGTAAAATCTGCTACTGCAGCACTTAATATGGTACCATCCATTTCGGGAAACTTTTCCGTAACAGCGTCGAACATTTCCTGAGCGGATGAAACTTTAATGAGTTGAATATTTTTATGTTGCAAACTTAATTGAACAGGCCCTGCAATCAGACAAACATCAGCTCCATGAGCAGCACATGATTCAGCCAACGCAAAACCCATTTTTCCGGATGAGAAATTTCCAATAAAACGAACCGGATCTATTTTTTCATAGGTAGGACCGGCAGTAATCAGAATTTTTTTCCCCGCAAGTTGTTTGGGTGTAAAATAATCGTCAAGAAAATGAACAATATTTTCGGGTTCTTCCATTCTCCCCTTCCCTTCCAAACCACTTGCCAATTCACCAAATGAAGGTTCTATAACGAGGTTTCCATACGAACGAAGAATTTGCAAGTTGCGCTGTGTAGCAGGATGAGCAAACATATCCAAATCCATTGCTGGAGCTAAAAAAACAGGACACTTGGCCGAAAGATAAGTAGTCAAAAGCAAATTATCAGCAATGCCGGCTGCCATTTTAGCCAATGAATTGGCTGTTGCCGGTGCAATTAAATATGCATCAGCCCACAAGCCCAAATCCACATGGCTGTTCCATTGACCATTTGTTGGATCGAAAAAATCGGTCAATACCGGATTTTTGGAAAGTGCAGCAAGTGTCAAGGGTGTAATAAATTCTTTTGCCGAAGCCGACATAACCACTTTTACTTCAGCTCCCTGCTTCAACAGTAAACGGACTATCGTGGCAGACTTATAAGCAGCAATTCCACCCGTAATGCCCAAAATGATTTTTTTATCCTGCAGCATATCAACCTTTATTATGGATGAATTATATCCTGCAAATTTACAAGATAATTTTCAATTTTCCTGTAATACTTCAAAAAACATAATACTGATAGTGTTACCCACTTTTTATTCATTTAATATTCTTTTATGTTTTGAGTAATTATTTAGATTTTTCCTGCATAAATATACCTGTTTAATCGAATAATTGTTAAATAATGGCATTAATAAGGATATTTATTAGTTATTTATTCGTGATTTTGGAATAAATTTCGTATATTTGCAAAATATTCTTATAAATATACTAAAAATATTTGAGTAGAGAATCAGTTTGGTTTCATATAAGACATTCGTTTTCATCAGAATATAATTTATTTTTTAAAGGTCTGATGGAACCCACATGTCTGAATATTATATTCATTTGTGTTTGTGTATGAAATACATGTGGGTTTCATCAGAAAAGTAATTACAAACAAATACTTATATATTAAAATTTTATGAAAAACAAACGAAACCGCTTAAAAATTATTTCCGACATTCTTCGTTCAAATGTGGTTGGCAGCCAGGAAGAATTGTTGAAATTACTGAAGGAACAGCAGTGCGAAATTACGCAAGCAACTCTGTCGCGCGACCTGAAAGTGTTGAAAGTGGCCAAAACTCCGCTTTCCAATGGGACATACAAATACGTGTTGCCTTCGTACAACAAGCCCCTGCCACCACCTTCGGCCAATACGCTGAATGGTTCGTTGGCCAATGGAGTGATTCTAAGTTTGGAATTTTCGCAGCAACTGGCCGTGTTGAAGACGAAACCGGGATATGCCAGCGCGATAGCTTGGGATATTGACAACAAAGCATCGGATTACATTTTGGGAACCATAGCCGGCGACGATACCATTTTGGTAGTGCCGCGTGAAGGAGTGGAGCGGGAAGTAGTCGTAGAGATTATGAACGATATTTTTGGCGAGCCAAAAGCAGTTTGATTTTTTTGATAGATGAAATTCGTAGATAAAAATTTATAAATGAAGAAGATAGGAGGAATCCAAAAAAATTATGGAAAATAACTTTAGCATGGATGAGATTACCGTTCAGGTTGCCGATGAAAGTTACATCAAATATGTGGATACCATATTGAAAACCATCGAAGAAGCAGCAAAAATCAGAGGAACAGGCATTGCACGTCGTTCGCCCGAATATATTGAGCAAAAAATGAAGGAAGGAAAAGCCATTATTGCTCTTCATGGAGAAGAGTTTGCCGGTTTTTGCTACATTGAAACTTGGAGCGACAAAAAATTTGTAGCCAATTCCGGTTTGATTGTGGTAGAAAAATTCAGAGGACATGGATTGGCCAAAAGAATTAAGCAGAAAGCTTTTGAACTTTCGCGCGAACGTTATCCTGACGCCAAGATTTTTGGTCTTACTACAGGATTGGCTGTGATGAAAATAAATTCCGAATTGGGTTACAAACCGGTAACTTTCTCTGAACTTACCAATGATGAAGCTTTTTGGGCCGGGTGCCAAAGTTGTGTAAACTATGATATTCTGCAACGAACCGGACGAAAATATTGCCTTTGTACCGGCATGTTGTTTGACCCTGCTGCTGAACAAAAAAAATCTTCGACCCCGACATCGGAAAAAGAAGAAAAATAATCCCTTTTAAAATCGAATTAAATGGGTTTTAAATCCCGTTTAAAAAAGAAAAAAATCAGAAAATCAATAGAAAAATAAGATATTCAAAAAAAAAATGAAAGAAAAAGTTGTTTTAGCCTTTAGTGGTGGATTGGATACTTCGTTTTGCGTAAAGTATCTTTCGGAAGAAAAAGGATTTGATGTATATACCGCTGTTGCCAATACAGGGGGATTTAGTGATGCCGATTTGCAAAACATCGAGAAGAGAGCTTATCAACTGGGAGCAGTGAAACATGTGGTGCTCGATGTAACAAAAGATTATTACGAAAAATGTATTCGATACATGGTTTTCGGCAATGTGTTAAGAAATGGTACGTATCCAATTTCTGTGAGTTCGGAGCGTACTTTTCAGGCCATAGCCATAATTAATTATGCCAAAGAAATTGGAGCCGATTACGTGGCACATGGCAGTACAGGAGCCGGCAACGATCAGGTTCGTTTCGATTTGACTTTCAGTGTGCTGGCACCGGAAATAAAAATTCTGACACCTATTCGTGATCTTGCCTTGAGCCGCGAATACGAAATCAATTATTTAAGACAACACGGATTTGAAGCCGATTTCAAAAAAATGGAATATTCCATCAACAAAGGATTGTGGGGCACAAGCATTGGCGGAAAGGAGACTCTGAAATCGGATCAAACGCTGCCGGAAGAAGCTTATCCGAGCAAAGTGGAAAAACAGGGCGAAGAAATTCTCACCATCGAATTTGAAGAGGGAGAAATTTGCGGAGTGAATGGCCAAAAAAATCCCGATAAAATTGCATTGATCAATCTGGTTGAAAAAATTGGTTCTCAATACGGCATTGGTCGCGATATGCATGTGGGCGATACCATTATCGGCATCAAAGGACGGGTAGCTTTTGAAGCTGCAGCACCCATGCTTATTATCAATGCTCATAAATTGCTCGAAAAACATGTGTTGACCAAATGGCAGCAATACTGGAAAGAGCAGTTGGGAAACTGGTACGGCATGTTTTTACACGAAGCCCAATATCTCGAACCGGTCATGCGCAACATGGAAAAATTTCTTGAAAGTTCACAGCAAAACGTTACGGGAACCGTTATTTTGAAACTTCGGCCTTATTGCTTTACTTTGGTAGGCGTTGACAGTCCTTTCGACATGATGAAAACCGATATGGGAGAATATGGCGAAGTGAATAAAGGCTGGACAGCCGACGATGTAAAGGGGTTTACCAAAATACTTTCCAATCAGTTGAAAATCTATTACACGTTGCAGAACAAAAATCAGCAGTAAGTTTTTATTACCAGAATTAAAATTTTTTTAACCTCTGTCGGGATCTACTTCGACAGAGGTTTTTTTATTGGTAAGTTTAAGACAAAAAAATATTTTTTGTTTTTAGTATAAAAAAATCGACAAATTCATACATATTTTATTTTTTATTATTATTTTTGCTCGTTAAGAAGCGTAATTGTGAAAAACTGTTTTGTTCATTTTTCACTCAGAGTTTATCCAAATAGTTATATAATTCCAATACTATGGATGAGCAATTTTTTGAAAATCTGTATCGTAATTATTTCCATTCGTTGTTTCTTTTTGCATTTAGAATAGTACCCGATTCTGAAACGGCAAAAGATATTGTACAGGATGTTTTTACCAGTTGTTGGATGAAACGCGACAGCCTTGACTGTTCTTTCTCATTGAAATCCTACCTTTACAAACTTACCTATAATCATTGCCTGGATTTCCTAAAATTATACAGAAATAAAAATGTCATTTTGGTGAGCGAAATTTCTGTTTTTGAAAATGTATTAAATTGTTGTTGTTCGTACAACATTGATGATGATTTTCATAAAATGGAAATTGAACGCGAAATAAAAATTTGTCTCTGTTGCTTTCCTGAAAATTACAGAAAAGTATTTCAACTGAAAAAAGAGGATCATTTAAAAAATGCCGAAATAGCCAAAATATTAAATATCAGCACCAAAACGATAGAAAAATATATTGGCAGGACGATTCATGCGATATATTTTCACCTTTTGCATAATGGTCTTATTGATTGATTTTTAATTGGTTAATCAGCAAGCAGAAATAATTTTGTATCTATTACGAATATTTAACTTTTTATAATCTCAAAAATCTTTCTAATAAAGGTGAAATTTTCTGTTCTGATTCGTGTAATATAATAATAAATATTTTAATTTACAAATATTATGGTAAAAATAAGAGCGCCTTCAATTTTAAATTGACTGTTTTGAGATTTTTTCGCTAAGATTATTTTCATTAATTTTTTTAAATTATTTTACAATTAAGTGGAGCCCAGAAACCACTCAAAAAACAGGGTCAATCCAAAACCAGAGGAGGAAAATTATAATGAATAATTTTAAATTTAAAAAATTATGAAAAGGATTTTTTCTTTATTATTATGTTTCACTATTTTAGGTTGTGCTTTAAATTTATCAGCACAACAAAATACAACTAATGACGCATGGTTAAAATACAATGCGGAGAAGAAAAGTGAGCCTCTATCGGGTATATTAGAAGCTTGTATACCATTAGTTGGGCATGCTTATGCCGGAGATGTTAAAAGAGGTTTTGTTCCAGCAGGTGTGAGTTTAGGGGGACTTGCTTTATCTATTATCGGAGTATTTAGTAATTCAATTGCTGCTGTATATTTAGGTTGGACAGCTTATTTTGGAGGCAGAGTTTGGGGTGTTGTTTCAGCAATTAATACTGCTAATGATTATAACGCTAATCTGAGAAACAAATTAAATTTGTCTTTACAACCTATTAACGATCCACAAATGGGGACACTAGGTTATGGACTAGCCCTTACAGTTAATTTTTAAGTAAAGTAAAAGTATATATATATTTATTAGAGTCTACTCCAAAAAATCAGAGTTATTGAACCTTTTTTAAATTCTATAAGGGATGTTCGATGGTCTTATAAATCGTCGAACGACTAAAAATGATTTTTTGGAGTGGATTCTTACTTTGTATTTTATTTATTTATTTATTTATACATTTATAATTTATTTTCATCATTAATTTTCTCCAACCCACAGTGTTTACTTCTCATAAAACTGTTCTCTACAAGTTCATAATATCTGAAACATAATAGTTTTTATTATTTCATTTAAAGAGTTTTTTATAATTGAACTCAAACATACTAATTTTAAAAAATTATGAAAAAATTATACTTATTTTTATTTATTATTTTGTCTTGTTTCATAATTCGTGGACAAACAAATTGTGTTACACCTTTTGGCACTTTATTAGGTAGTTTTAATGGAGTAGATGCCTATTCAAATTGTAATACCAATTATTACAGTGAGATACATAATTATTGGGGAGGTACCTATACCGGTATAAAATGGCAATGCGTTGAATATGTGAATAGATATTATAAAATTGTATATGGTTTAGATCTATTTGGAACTAAGTGTTTTGGGAATGCAAATTCGTATTATTCAAATGCCAAGAATGCTGGCTTATTAGCTTATCCCAATGGAGGTTCAATTGCTCCTCAAGTTGGAGATATTTTGTGTTCTAATGGTATGACTTACGGGCATGTAGCAATAGTTATGGAAGTTGGGACCAACTTTGTAAAGGTAATTCATCAAAACTTTTCAAATTCAAATTGTTTCATGACGTTAAACCGCAGTGGTAATACAGTTAGTGGTTTTAATGGAAATTATCCTATTGAGGGATGGGTAAGATATCAAAATCAAACAATTTCTATACCTGCTACACCAACTAATCTTAGTCCTGGTTCTATAAATAGTCCTGGTCCAACTTTGACAAGTACGAACGTGACGTTAAGTTGGTCTGCATCAGCAGGAGCAACTTATTATGATCTGGGAGTTAGAGATATGTCAACTAATACTTTGGTAGTAGATGCTACAACAAATTCCACGACTTATACTGTTACTTTGCAGGCTGGTAAAACATATCGATGGAATGTAGCAGCTGCGAATTCAGCAGGTAAATCAAAATTTACAGATCCTTTATATTTCACGATTGCAGCATCAACTCCAACGCCTACTATTACAAGTATATATCCAAGTTCAATTGCAGGCTCTAACAGTTTACAACCCATAACTATATATGGAACTAATTTTCAACCTACTTCGTATTTGATTTTTACAGATCCTCATGGGAATACTTATAATAGTTCAAATTATCCGGAAAGATTTACTTATGTAAATAGCGGGCAGATTAATTATAATATTAACAATATGAATGATTGTGGAACTTGGTATGTCAGAGTGTATAATAGTAGTTCCGTTTATTCCAACTCTTACAATTTTAATGTTTGTTCAACTAATAATAGTTTTGTTTACGGATTTGATACTACTAATCCAATCATTGCATCTGCTATCCCAGATTCGATAAAATTTGCATTTTTTAAAGCAACTGAAAGCATTTATAAAGAAGATAATGAATTTAAAGGTAGCATTAATGGTGCACTAAATAAAAATATTGTTGTTGGAGCATATCATTTTGCTACTCCATTATTTTCTCCTGACTATTATCAAGTAAGTTACGATCATAAGAATACGGTTTCGGATGAAGTAAATAATTTTTTGAACAGTGCAAAAAATTATATAGGCAAAGGATTTTTACCTCCGGCATTAGACATAGAAGATCAAATTGTCAGTTTTAAGAGTGTAAATGGGAAATATGATATATTTGTAAATTTGCTTTCAGGTAATAGTTATTATCTTGATGCAAATTCAAATGCTGTTTCCTTACCAAGTCAAAAACCTATGAATGTGCAAGATCTTGCTAATTGGATATATGAATTTTGTACGGGAGTTAAAAGTCAGACTTCTGTTATGCCTTTGCTTTATACCACTTTTTCTTATGCCCAATCATTATATCCATATCTTTTAAATGATAATATTAAATTATTTATAGCGGATACTAGCAGTTCACCAGGGTCTCCGAAAACAAATGGGTGGCCATGGCTTTTTCATCAGTATTCACATAATAATTATCTTGATTATGGGTTAGTAGATAAAGTTGTTTTTAATGGTGATATAAATGCATTTAATGCTTTAATTAATTTAAGTAGTGGAATTAATGATTTAACATTTCAAAACCAATTGAATATTTATCCTAATCCGGCAAGTACTTCAATCAATATTAAAGTTAAGAATGCAGATGATAATTTAACGATAGAAATAATTGATTTACAAGGTATAGTTGTTTTCTCTAATAATTATAGGGTAATGCAAAATGAAGTAATTACTATCAATATTTCTTCTTTTGCAAATGGAATCTATATTGTTAAATTAAATGGTGAAAATAATTTTGGAACAGTTAAAATGATAAAGGAATAAATATCATTATTAATTATCACTACTGATTGACTAAATTTATTTCCGTATTTTTGCCCATATAGTTTTTATGTTTTTGCAAAAACAAAAATACTATATGTCGGGGAAGTTATTTAATTTGAATAGCTTCCCTTTTTTATTCTTTCCTTTTCTATTTTTTTATCGGACAGTAGTGATTCCATTCCACTTATTTTAGTAGGTTATCCATATAATTTTTTCATGGAACATTCATTTCGTCTTCACTTATAAGTTATTGGTATTTAACAATTATGAAACAGCATTACATTTCTTTTGCCATATAAAAATTAAAAACCAATTTTTATGCTTAATAAAACATTCCTTTTTATTTTAATGGTATTACAGATAATTACTGAACCATTTGAAAATAAATCTATTGAAAGTGAAATTATCCCAAGTCAGTCGGAAAAATTGAGGATATTAAGTTGGAATATCTATATGCTTCCGGTCGTTAGCCTTTTCAATGGAAATACCAAGAGAGCGAAACTAATTGCTGAAAAACTACATAATTCTGATTATCAGATTATTGTATTTCAGGAAGCATTCAGTAGTGCATGCAGAAGCATTATATCCAAACAATTAAAAGATACTTATCCTTATCAATATGGCCCGGCAAATAAAAAACATCCTCCTTTTAAAACGAACAGTGGTCTTTGGGTGGTAAGTAAAATTCCGTTGGAAGAGCTTGATGAAATTAGATACAATGTTAGCGAAGGTTATGATAAAATTGCAAGAAAAGGGGCGGCCATTTTTCAGGGACAATTTAACGGTGTAGAATTTCAATTAATAACCACGCACCTGCAAGCTGATGCAACTCCGGAAATTCGTGAAAAACAATGTATTGAAATTATGGATAAATTATTGAATAAGTATTACCAACCCAATATTCCTCAAATTATCTGCGGTGATTTCAATATTGAAATGGACAATAAAAAAGATTATCCAGTAATGTTACAAACCCTTGATGCAACCAATGGTGAGATAACCGGAGACAAGACTACTTATGACGAGGTTTTCAATACATTGGGTCGAAAAAGAGAAGGTAAAAGGAAAACGATTGACTATGTACTCATTCGAAACGAGCAATGGATAAAAGAAATTAAACGTCGCGTAAATACATTTTATGAAGAAAGTAGCCGCTATATTGGACACCTTTCTGATCATTATGCACTGGAAGCCGAACTCGTCTTTGTTGAAAGCAATGTGAATCAAATGTCTATTAGCCATCGGTAAATATTTTCTTAATACCTACGCTCCCACCCGATTGGATTGTGCCTTTTACAAACAAAAAATACAGAGGAACTTCTTCAGTTACAAAAAATAAAGGAGAGTGAATTTGTTACCCGCAAGAAACGCCAATCAGAGCAGATATAGGAAGTTGCAGAGTATGGCCATCCAAATATAAAAAATGAATTTGCCTGCGTAGAAAATTTAACGACAGAAAACTTTTATTTAATTTAATGGAACAAACAGAAAACGATTATTGCATAAAAGTTTAATTTTTCCCCTTTCGAATCAATCCAATACACAGTTTTCCAAATCTTTTAAAATTTTTTTCATTTTATCGTACAGAGGTTTCCCATCGTCGGAATGTATGATAAAATCGGAAAAGGGAATTTTTTCGGTATCGGGCAATTGTTTTGAGATGCGAGCTCTGACTCTTTCCGGATCAATTCCATCACGTTTTACCACCCTTCTTATTCTTACATCTTCGGATGCTGTCATTAATATCACCTTGTCAACCATATCAATAAATCCACTTTCGAACAAAATGGCAGATTCCATAAACAGAAATTTTTCTGTTATGTATTGTCCGACCCATTTTAAAAAATCTTCTCTGACAAAAGGATGGACAATTTTGTTCAGTTGATCGAGTAAATCACGGTTCTGAAAAACAATATCGGCAACTTTTTTGCGATCTAATCCACTCTCGGTGTAAATATCTTCTCCAAATAATTCTCTAATTTTTTCTCGAATTACCGGATGTTCATTTTGTAGTTTTTTGGCCTCCTTGTCACAATCATACACCTGATAACCTTCAGCACGCAACTTGTTGGAAAGCGTCGATTTTCCACTTCCAATACCTCCTGTAATGCCTACGATAAGCGGACGATTCATAAAAAAAGACTTAATAATAAACTAATAGGACTTGCAAGGAAAAAAATTCCTTTATTCAAAAAAAAAACGATAAATGATTTTACCAACAAGAATGATTGGATTTAGAAATAGAGTTATGCAAATATAGGCAAAATTTTTGAGAAAAACTACTTCTGAATATTGACCATGCAAAAAAGAAACTTTGATTTGTTTTTTATACGTAAATTCAAGT